>Ga0116132_1002391_pt1 | contig 11650 bp, 7 predicted proteins | sample June2015DPH_17_1_2_FD_89735 | JGI IMG/M metagenome (GOLD analysis project Ga0116132, IMG submission 89735) | Peatland microbial communities from SPRUCE experiment site at the Marcell Experimental Forest, Minnesota, USA - June2015DPH_17_150 | ecosystem: Environmental > Terrestrial > Soil >... | reverse complement strand
TCAGGTAGCGGGTTTCGAAATTGTCGGTACCATCCAAAATCAGGTCGCAGCCGCCGAGCAGGGAATCGACGTTCGCCGGAATCAGGTCGGCGACATGGGGCTCGACGGCGATCTGCGAATTGAACCGCGCAATTTGCCGCGCGGCCGCGATTGCCTTAGGCACGGATTCGCGCGCGTCCTCCTCATCAAATAAAGCCTGCCGCTGCAGATTGCTCGTCTCGACGTAATCGCGGTCGAGAATCCGCAGGGTTCCGATGCCCGAACGCGCCAGCAGCGAGGCCAGAACAGAACCGGTGGCGCCGCATCCGGCGATGACCACGCGAGATTGCGTCAGCTTTTCCTGTCCCTCGGCTCCGATCTCCTGAAACAGCACCTGCCGCGAGTACCGGTCGTTCACTTCCAGATCGTCCATTTCCAAGGCGATTACCTTAGCGATTACCTTTCCCGGGCGTTCCAACCGGTATTATAGGTTCCGATCGTTAAACTCTAAGCTCTAAACTCTAAACTTTGTCCGTGCGAGCAACGTGTGCCGTTTCGCGATTCATCGAACCCGAAAGGTCTCATGGTTGACCAGCCTGAATTTCGGGAGGGCATCTTGCTAGTGTGGGGACGGGCGCCCTCGCCCGTCCAAGCCGAGCGCAGCTCGGCAGTTCCATGCGGTCTCAGCAACTCCGGATTCGCTACAAGCGGTGCCGCTCGGCTTGTGCTGGTACTTTTGTTGGTGCTTGTGCACGGCGCAAGCTGGGCAACTGGTTCGCCCCCCGCCGCGCAGCAACCCGCCGAATCGCCCTCGCAGTTCGGAGCCATCGCACCCTATCTCGGTTTGGCAATCGATCAGGTCGAGTTGCCGGGCGTCCCTCCGGAAGAAGCGGCTGCACTGCTGGCGGCCACGCCGCTCAAGATCGGCGAACCTCTGACGCGCGAAGCATTGCACGACGCGATGCAGGCTCTTTTTGCCACCGGACGGTTCTCCGACATCCAGGCCGAAGCCGATCGCACCGACACAGCCGGCGTTCGACTGCGCTTTCTGACCGTCGCCAATTATTTCGTCGGCATGATTGCGATCGAAGGCGTTTCCACCAATCCGTCCGCGAACCAACTGGCAAGCGCCACCCGCTTACAACTCGGTGAACTCTACGCTAAGGAGAAACTCGACCGCGCTCTCGGAGGCATCCAACGAGTGATGGAAGAAAATGGATTCCACCAGTCGAAAGTGACGATCTCCGAAAAACGCGACGAGCAGCAACACCAGGTCAACATGACCTTTCATGTTGTCCGCGGCCCGCGTGCCGTAGTCGGAGAGATCACTCTGGAAGGCGATGCTGGCTATTCCATCGAACAGATCAGGGAGATCGCCAAGCTGCATCCCGGCGATCCGGTCGCCTCGAACCGCATTACGCGCGCGTTGCAACGAATTCGTCGCCGCTATCAGAAGCAGGACCGTCTGCTCGCCCAGGTCTCGGCCGCCAACCCCACCTACCATTCCGAGCACAACACTGTGGGCTACGTCTTCAAAGTAGACCGCGGTCCGGTGGTGGAGATTGCTTCCGAGGGTTTTAAGCTCAGCCAGCACGTGCTGCACAGGCTGGTGCCAATCTATGAAGAAGGCGCACTCGACGACGATCTGCTCAACGAAGGCCGGCGCAACATCCAGAACCATCTTCAGAGTCTTGGTTACTTCGAGGCCACCGTCGGCGTGAGCCAGCACAGCGCGCAGGACGGCAAGAGTTTGCAGGTGGTTTACGCCGTCAATCCCGGGGACCGCCACAAACTCGCTGCCATTCGTATTTCCGGCAATCGCTTTTTCCCCGACGAACTGATTCGTTCACGCATGCAGAACCAAGCTGCCGGACGCATCTTCAGTCACGGCCGCTACAGCGAAGCGCTGCTCGAAGAGGATGTGCGGCGCATTGAGACTCTCTATCGAGCGAGTGGTTTCCGGCAGGCCGAAGTATCGAGCAAACTGGTGGACAAGTACCAGGGCAATCCGTCGCAACTTGCCATTGAGATCATTGTCAAGGAGGGCCCGCAGACGCGTGTGGCCTGGGTCCGCATTGAGGGCAGTTACACGCTTCCGCAGGAGCAACTGCCGGAAATTCAAACCGCCGAGGGACAGGGCTTTGACGAATCGAGTCTGGCGGATGACCGCGACACGATTCTGGGAAAGTATTTCAATAATGGTTTCCCCAATGCCACCGTAGACGTATCCTACGTTCCTGTTTCGTCGTCGGACAACTTGCCGCGGGTTGGCGTGACCTTCTCGATTCACGAGGGCGAGCAGTTTTTTGTCAATCAAGTTTTTCTCGATGGACTGCACCACACCCGCCCCGGTGTCGCCCGGCGCGAAATGCGGGTGGAGGCGGGCGCGCCTCTAAGCCAGCAGGACATGCTGGAGAGCCAGCGCCGCCTCTACGACCTCGGCCTTTTCAAGCAGGTGGACACGGCTATCCAGAACCCGGACGGCACCGAGTCGCGCAAGAACGTGCTCGTCACCGCGAGCGAGGCGGATCGCTACACCTTCGATTACGGGGTCGGTTTCGAGTTCCAGACCGGGCAGCCCGCGTTCGGGACGAACCAGCCACTCGGGCAAACCGGCGTCAGCCCCATGGTGTCTTTAGGCGTCAGCCGCATCGACGTGGGCGGTCGTCATCAGACCCTCACCATAAAGGGCAATCTTGGCCGCCTGCAACAAAAGGGGCTCATCAGTTACAACGTCCCCAAACTCCTGAACCGGGACAACCTTCGTTTCACCGCCACTGCGCTCTACGACAATACCGTGGACGTCTCCACTTTTACCTCAAAACGTCTGGAGGGCAGTCTGCAAGTTTCGCAAGTGCTGTACAAAATACAGGACCGCGAACTGACGACGCTTTCCTACGGTTTCAGTTACCGTCGCGTGGAGGCCAGCAATATTGAGGTCACCGCCAACCTCATTCCGCTCCTTTCGGAGCCAACCCGGGTGGGAACTCCTAATTTTACCTACGTGCGCAACCGGCGCGATAACGATTTGGAAAGCACGCGCGGCAGCTACACCACCGTCGAAGGCGGCGTTGCTTCCAGCTATTTTGGCTCCGAGGCCGACTTCAGCCGCGCACTGATCAAGAACTCCACCTATCACACGTTCTCTCGAAATCGCAGCACGGGACAAGGATTCGTCTTCGCCCGTTCCACCACCGTCGGCATCGAGAACCCTTTCGGAAACACGGTTGTGCTGGATCCATCGGGAACGCCGCAAACCGGCCAAGCCCTTATTCCGCTGCCGGAGCGTTTCTACAGCGGCGGGGGCAACTCCAATCGCGGATTCGGGTTGAATCAAGCAGGCCCGCGCGACCCGGTCACCGGATATCCCGTCGGTGGCAGCGCTTTGTTCCTCAACAGCCTGGAGATGCGTTTTCCAAACGTTACCGTGCCCTACCTTCAGGAGAACGTCGGCTTTACGATTTTTCACGATATGGGCAACGTCTTTGCGCGGCCACAGGAAATGCTCCCCAGCCTGGGCCGCTTTCACCAGCCTGACCGGGCGCTCTGTTCGCAGACGGCGTCGCCGCCGCTGTGCAATTTCAACTACGCTTCGCACGCCGTCGGCCTGGGCGTGCGCTATCAGACACCGATCGGCCCATTGCGTTTTGACTTCGGATACAATTTGAATCCACCGGACTTTTCCAGTTGCACCAGCATCCCGAAGACTGGGCCGTGCCCTGCCTCGTCTGTGGTTGTGCAACGTGCCGGGCATTTCAACTTTTCGTTCAGCGTTGGGCAGTCATTCTGATGAAACTCCGGCCGCTCAAACTCGGAATCTGGTGGAGCGACGGGCGTCCTCGTGAGCCTGCCCTGAGCGAAGTCGAAGGGTCAAGCCACGCGGCGACGCCCGGCTCTCCACCGGCAGGCATCAAACTCGGAAAACATTGCGCTGTCGCGATGGCGCTGAGCATGGCATTGGCGGCCTCATCGCTGGGCGGTCAGATCGTCGATCGTGTGGTCGCCAACGTGAACGGCCACGTGCTTTTGCAGAGCGATTGGGAGCAAGAAGTGGCCTTCGAGGCCCTTTCGAATGCCCGCGATCCCGACTCGTTCACCCTGGCCGAGCGCAACGCGGCCCTCAATCGCCTGATCGATCGGGAGTTGCTGCGGGAACAAGTTCGACCGTCTCAACCCGCTCCCGCCGAGCAGGTCGCTGCCCGCGTTGCCGAAGTGCGAAATGAAGTTCGCAAGGAAGTCTGCAAACTCCATCCCGATTGCGCCACCGACGAACGGTGGCACGCCACGCTGCAACGTTATGGCCTGACCGAAAGCGTGCTTGAGAAACGTCTGGGCGACGAGATCCAGCTCATGAAGCTCGTGGAAGACCATCTGCGACGCTCAATTCAGATCGATCAGCATGCGGTGGAGAGTTACTACAACGAGCAGTTGCTGCCGGATATGAAACGGGCCGGCAGTCGCGCCGTCCCGCTGACCGAAGTCTCTGGCCGTATCAAGGACTTGCTGGCCGAGCAGAAAATGAACGAACTGCTCACGGGGTGGCTGGCGAGTCTGCGCGCTGGGAGCCATATCTGGACTCCTGAATCCAGCGCCGGAGAGCGCAACCGTTGACCGAACCGTTGACCGAACCGCTGACCGAGCCTGTTCCTCCCGAGCGCCGGCGCATCCTGTGGAAACTCTTCCTGGCGTTTTGTGTTTTCTGCTTGATCGCGTTTAGCCTGCTCGGCTGGTACGTCACGACGGATTCTTTTCAGCAGATGGTCCGCCGCCGAGTGATCGCGTCGGTTGAGAAAATCACGGGCGGCCGCGTCGAACTCGGGGAACTCCACACCATTCCGTTCCGCCTGCGCGTGGATGCTCGCAACCTGACCATCCACGGTCGCGAAACTTCGGACCAGGTCCCATTTCTGCGCGTCGACCGCCTGCAAGCGGAAATGAAAATCATTTCGATCCTCAGCACCACGATCGGATTGCATTCTCTGGTGCTCGAGCATCCCATCGTTCACATTATTGATTATCCCAATGGCGCCACCAACGTTCCCGCGCCGAAAGTGAGCCGTGCCTACGAGCAGGGGCCGGTGGAACAACTCATCTCGCTTGCGGTTTCGCACATCGAGGTGCAGCGCGGCGAGCTTCTGTGGGAAGACAAGAAAATGCCGTTCGATTTTGCCGCCCGCGACCTGGCGCTGCTTTTGAACTACTCCTTATTGCGGCGGCAATACGAAGCCCATATAGTCGCGGGAAGCGTCGCCACGCGCTTCCAGCAGTATCCCTCGTTTGTGTGGCGAGCGGATGCTTCGCTGGTTCTGTCCCGCGGACGCGCCGACATCAGCAGCTTGACTCTCACATCCGGGAAATCTGAGATTCATTTCGCGGGGCGCCTGCAGGACTTTCACCACCCTCAGGTAATCGGCGATTATCATGGCCTCGCGGATCTCGGCGAGATCGCATCCCTGGCACAGCAACTGCAAGTTCGCAAAGGCACGGCGCAGTTCGAGGGCAGAGGTTCCTGGAGCTTGCAGGATTTTTCCACCCAGGGAACCCTGCAGGCCAAAGACATCGAGTGGTCGAACGGCAAGCTGTCAATGCGGGATGGCCGTATCAGCGCAGGCTTCTCGGTTACCCCGGACCGCTTCCGAGTTTCCTCAATCAAGGCAACTCTGCTCGGTGGCGATCTCGTGGGCGATGCCGATATAGCGAACTGGCAGAGTTCACTCGAACCGTCGCCAACTCCGCGGCGTAGCCATGTGATCGGGCGAGTCCCGCCGGGAAGTCTTCAGCGCGGCTCGGTGCGGCTGCAATTGGCGGGTTTCCCGCTGCTCCCGGCCCTGGAAATCCTGAGCTCGAAAAAACTTCCGCTGGATCGCCTCGGCCTTTCCGGAAATGCGAGCGGCAATGTTGAGATGCTCTGGGTTGGCTCGATCCGTGACGCGGAGACTCGCCTGAACCTTGGCATCGCGCCACCGCTAAAGCAGACGCCGGCCGAGATCCCCGTGCGTGGCCAGATGGATGGCATCTATCGCGGATCGCGCGACGAATTGGAAGTGACCCAACTTCACCTGGCAACGCCGAGCTCTGAAATCGCCGCCGCTGGCGATCTGGCCGTAGCCTCATCCTCGTCCTCATCTTCATCTCTACGCTTCTCGTTCACCAGCCATAACCTGAGGGAGTGGGCGCCACTGCTCGAAGCGGCATACGGATCCCGAGATTTGCCCTTCGCCGTTCACGGCTGGGCGAGCCTCATCGGCAACGCCAGCGGCAAACTCTCGGCGCTTTCCGTCAGCGGGAATCTCGAAGTTTACGACTTCGACACTACTTTGCCGGCGACCGAACGAGTCTCCTCTCGAGTGGTTCACTGGGACGCACTCTCCAGCGCCCTACAGTACTCCAGCAATCATTTTGCCGCGCGCAATGGGTCGCTCATTCATGGCCACACTACGGCGCACTTCGACGTCAGTGCCGCGCTTACGGGAGCTGCATTTCAGGCGAACGATCCTTTCACTCTGCACTTTGACCTCCGCAACGCCGACGTGGCGGAGCTTGCCCAATTAGCCGGAGCCGCTCAGCCCTTCGCTGGCACTCTGAATATCTCCGCCACCGTTTCGGGCACGCGCGCCAATCCTCACGGGGATGGACACCTCGATCTTCACAATGGAATGGCCTACGGAGTGGGCGTTCCTTTGTTGAAGAGCGATCTCCGCCTCGCCGGTGGCGAGCTTCAGTTCAACAACATCGAAGCCAGTGTCTACAATGCTCCAATTTACGGCAGCGCCGCCGTCAGTACTTCGAACGTGAGTAAGTCAAACAACGAGTTGTCAAAGAGCGAGTTTCGCCTGAATCTTTCCGGACGTAACCTCGATCTCGCCCGTTTCCCGCGCTTGCAGACTAGCCGCTTCACGGCGGATGGCCTCGCCGATTTCACGATACGAATCAGCGGTACTCCCGAACAGCCTTCGATCGAAGCGCACGTTCATTTCAAGGACCTCGCCCTGGACAAGGAGCGCGCCGGAGATTTCTACGTGGACGCGGTCACACATGGACGGCAGCTCGATATCAACGCACACTCGGACTTCGATAAGGCTGACTTGACCATTCTGGGGAGCGTCGGATTAGAGCATGACTTTCCTGCGGATCTGAACCTCGACTTCCATCATCTGGATGCCGACTCGCTTCTCCGCATTTACTTGCCGGGAAAGATTACGGGGCACTCTTCCCTGGACGGGACGCTGCACGTTCGCGGTCCCCTGCGCACGCCCCGCGATTTGAAGGCGGTCGCCGAGATCCAGTCTTTCAGCGCCGAAGTCGAGCGCGTACAGGTACAAAGTGTCGATCCCATTCGCCTCGAGGTCGCGGATCAAGTTTTCTTGGTCGAAAACTTCCACCTCGCAGGAAGTGGAACCGATTTCACCGCCCACGGTCGGGCGCATTTCGCTGGCGCTCAAGAACTCGACCTCCACCTGGACGGCTCGGTCAATATGACGCTCTTGCAGTCTCTCAACCCCAAAATCCTGGCGCGTGGCACATTGGGTGCAAGCCTCAACGCGAGCGGTTCGCTCGCGCAGCCTGTGCTGCAAGGACGTCTCGAACTAAGGAACGCCGCCATCAGTCACAACGACTTCCCCAGCGGCCTTAGCGACCTGAACGGTGTCTTGCTCTTTGATGGCAACCACGTTCAGATCGATAAACTGAGCGGCAGGACTGGCGGTGGCGCCGTGGCGCTGACCGGCTCCGCAACCTACCAGGGCGGCGCGCTGCTGCTCGATTTCGGCGCTACGGCGCATGATGTTCGCCTGCGTTATCCCCCGGGCGTAAGTTCCACGGCGAACGCCGATCTCCGGCTGACCGGTAGTACGACTTCCGCTCTGCTGAGCGGCGATGTGGTCGTCACCAAGCTGGCCGTCACTCCAGGATTTGACTTCGGCGCCTACATCGTGAAGAGCAGACAGACGGTCGTCCTGACCGAGAGCGATAGTCTGCCGAGCCGCCTTAAGCTCGATGTTCACGTTGTGACGACTCCTGAACTGCAGATGCAAACGGCCACCGCCAGGCTCTCTGGCAACGCCGACCTCAGGGTGCGCGGCACCGCCGACCGTCCAGCAATTCTGGGAAGGGTGGAAGTTCTGGAAGGCGAAATCTCTTTCAACGGGAACAAGTACAAGCTCGAACGCGGCGATGTTACCTTCGCGAATCCCGCCAAGACTCAGCCGGTCATCGATATGCAGGCTGCCACGCGAGTGCGCGATTACGACATCACGGTGCAATTCCGCGGCGATACCAGCGTTCCCAACGGCTTGAAAGTCACCTGGCAGTCCGAGCCTCAGCTTCCCGAAGCCGACGTCATCGCCCTCTTGGCGCTGGGCCGCACCCGGGAAGAGTCCGCTGCTGCGGGGTCGAGCGGATCCTTTGGGCTCGGCGGAGACGCCTCCAACCTGATCATCAATCAGGCCCTCAACAGCACCGTCAACAGCCGCTTGCAGCGTTTGTTCGGAGCCAGTCGCGTCAAGATCGATCCCCAGGGCTTGGCCAGTGAAACCGCCGTGGTTCGAGGGCCGCAGGTCACCCTCGAGCAGCAAGTGGCCAGCAATCTCACCTTGACCTACAGCACCAATGTCGCAGTTTCTAACCAGCAAATCATCCAGGTGGAGTACAACCTGACCCGGACGATTTCGATCGTGGCGCTGCGCGACTGGAACGGAGTGGTCAGTTTCGACTTTAAGCTACGCCGCCGGAAGAAGTGATCCCAGGCGCGTTCTGGCGATTAGCCGGTTGGTCATCAACAACCGCCTTGACATAATCCTCCAAACCAGCAACTCTATTTGTTTTTCACTTCACGCCCGCAGAAGCGGGTCAAGGGAAACCAATTTTGCGGGTGCGCGTCTTTTATCACGACAAGTGTTTTGACGGGGCTTCCTCGGCAGCCCTGTTTTGCCGTTTCTACCGGGAACGAATCCGCAGTGATGTGGACTTCGTATTCTCCGGCCTGCTGCATCGCGCGGGCGCTCTTTTCGACGAGAGCCAGTTCGACGGCGACGAGAATGCCATCGTCGATTTCAAGTATTCCAGTTCGCCCAACATCACCTGGTGGTTCGATCACCACCAAAGCGCTTTCCTTTCCGCGGCCGACGCCGCCCACTTCGAGCAGGATCAGAGCAACCGCAAGTTTTACGATCCGGCTTTCAAGTCCTGCGCGAGTTTCATTGCCATGGTCGCGGAAGAACGCTTCGGCTTCGATCCGCGCCCAGTCTCGGAACTCGTCCACTGGACCGACATCGTCGACGGCGCCATGTACGAAGACGCGAAGTCGGCGGTCGAAATGAAAGCTCCCGCCATGAAGCTGACCATGGCCATCGAAGCCTCGAGTGACCGGGACTTCGTCAAGAAGTTGATTCCTCTGCTCGCTTACCATCCTCTCGCCGGAATTCTTGAGGAGCCATTCGTCGCCGCCGTCCTGCCGCCGCTCGTCGAACGCCACGAACTGTCCATCGACATTTTGCGGCAGCGCACGAAAGAAAAAGACGGCACGGTTTTTTTCGACATCACCGGCCTGAACCTCGAAGGTTACAATAAGTTCATTCCGTACTATCTGCATCCCGATTCGATCTACAGCGTCGGCCTGAGCAAGAGTTCGTTCCGGGTGAAAGTTTCGGTCGGGTCGAACCCCTGGTCGAAGCGCGAGCCCACCGTCAATCTCGCCAAGGTCTGCGAGCGCTATGGCGGCGGCGGACACGCCCGCGTCGGGGCGATCTCCTTCGAAGTTACCCAGAGTGAAGCCGCCCACCAAGCCGCTCAGGAGATCGTCGAGGAGTTGCGCACCAGCGTGCGCCACGAGACTTGAACGAACTGGCCTCCCAAATGGTTTTGGGTAGGGCACGGCTTCAAGAGCCCGCCCTGAGCGAAGCCGAAGGGTGCCGTTCAGGGCCAGTAAAGATCAGGGCTTTAGAGCATTTTCATGGTTACTGTAAGCCACGGCCGGACTCCGGAAGGGCACGACTTCAGTCGTGCCGCTAACGACTGCTGGAAATCCGGGCTTTAGCCCCTGAGGGCCGCACAGCCTGCTCGGCGAGCCATTTATGAGACCAGTTCGAACACCTCGCCGCATCCGAAAGTCAGAACGATGCTCAGCATGAACCCAAAATTCCACGATCCCGGACACATCAAAGGCGTGCGCACCGTCGCCACCGTTGAGCTGGCGAAAGGGATCATCGTCGTTCTTGCCGGCCTCGGCGTGCTCTCCATGCGGCACAAAGACATCTGGGGAGTGACGGAGAGCTTCCTGGAATTTTTTCACCTTAATCCTCATCACCACCATCACTTCGTTGGGGTCTTTGTCGCGCTCATGCACCAGGTCAGCGACGTTCGCTTGTGGAAGATCGCAACGGTGGCCGCTGTCTACGTGATCCTTCGATTCGTCGAAGCGTACGGATTGTGGCACGTCCGTCCGTGGGCGGAGTGGCTGGCCTTCGCCTCCGGCGCCCTCTACATCCCATTCGAGGCAGCCGACCTGTGGCGGCGGCTAACCTGGTTTCGAGTGCTGGTTATCGTCGTCAACCTCCTGATCGTTCTCTACATGCTGATGCTGCGCCTGGAAGCAGCAAAAAAGCACCACGCGGCGCAGCACCCAGCGCAATCTGGATAGATCGCCTTGTGTGAACCCGAATAGATCGCCCGTGTAGAGACGGGGCTTGCCCCGTCTCAGCCTGCGCAAGAACTCCGGCCTAGACATCGTTTTGAAGAAGCACAGCGGCTGCCCCATCCTTGCGCGTTCTGTGCGCAAGGGTGGGATTCCACGCCGCGTGCCGCTCGGGGGCGTTTCGACTGTTTTGAGGGGGCGTTCCGACGCTGTTTTGAAAGGGCGCGGCTTTTAGCCGCGCCGTAAAGGCCGCAAAATCAGCGGCGGCTTTAGCCGCTGCGGTGAGACTGCGACGCGGAAGGTACTTTTTTTTAGCAGCCTGATAGGCTGTCATCTCGAGCAGTATAGGTTGTCATCTTGAGCGAAGCGAAAGACCTATGCATGTGCGCGCTCAGCGATGCAGTTCTTCAACTACTCGACTGCCGGATTTATCCCAAGACTGCGCCAAAAGCACGGATGGATGGCAACCTTGGTGGTCGGCGTTACCTCAGCAGATGACACCGACCGCCGTCCCGTTGCGGACCAAGTGACGGATTCGAAGCTCTCAAGCTTGAGCCCAACTAGACTTATCCGATAGAAAACAACAACGAGCCAGCTACGAAGCGCAGCCGTCCGGGTCGGGTCATTTTCAATATCCCTCAGCGCGTCCGCCAGCTCCTCGTTCGCCAACTTCTTGCAGTCAAGAAGGCGAACCGCAAGATCCACGCACTGCTCATCGGTGATATCTTGGACCATGAATCGCGCCGGGCGGTTTTTCAGAGCGTCGACCAGCGTTAGCAGCTCGGGATAGTCCGCGATCCATTCGTCCGCCAAAGAGCGTAGGCGCAGGCGAGAATATTCGCCTTCAGCTTCTCTCAACATTGCTGCGGTGACTGCCGGGTTATCGCGCGCCTGCTTAATACAAGCGTTGAAAAAAGGGGCTCTTCCGGCATTTTAGTGGCTTAAGGAGCCAGGTCCAGACCGCCGCAGTGGAAGAGGATTGCAGCTGCGAAGTTCTTCTTATTGCGGAAGCCGCGTGCGGTGTACTTGACCCACTGGATC
>Ga0116132_1002380_pt1 | contig 11680 bp, 8 predicted proteins | sample June2015DPH_17_1_2_FD_89735 | JGI IMG/M metagenome (GOLD analysis project Ga0116132, IMG submission 89735) | Peatland microbial communities from SPRUCE experiment site at the Marcell Experimental Forest, Minnesota, USA - June2015DPH_17_150 | ecosystem: Environmental > Terrestrial > Soil >... | reverse complement strand
GGTTTGACCTGGTTGTGACGCTCTGCGACCAGGCCCAGCAACAATGTCCCATGTTTCCCGGGGAAACCGAAGTCATGCACGTTGGCTTCCCGGACCCGGCTAAGGCTACCGGCACGGAAGAAGAAATCATGGCCACTTTCCGGCAGGTGCGGGAGGCCTTGCGGGCTAAAATGATCCCGCTGCTGCGAGAGAAGGCTAAAGGCGCCACCCTCGCTAAATCCGGGACGCCCCGCGGCCGGATTTAATAGAGTTCGAGGACTACATGACTGCCAGGGAAGAATCGGCGCCTACGTGCCCCGACCCAACTTGTCTCAGGGACGAGGTTCCGGAACAGCTACCAGGGCAGCCTCGCACCCGGAAGATTTATCAAAATCCGGTAATCGGCGGTTTATTACGTTTTTTCTCCTGGTGGCTGGTTTTTTTCGGCATCTATGCCAGCTCTTCCGTCTGTCCCTTTTGCGGGCAACCCGGCTGTCCGGTGGGTGTGGGGGCCGCCGGGATAATGGGCGGCTTCTTCGCAGCCATCTGGATTTACGGTAAAGCCTGGTTAGATCGCTTTAAGGAGCTTTTCGGGCGTCTCGGCAGTAGGAGCGATCGCCAGGTTACTGGACCGGATGGAAGACTTTGAAATCTTCCGTCCCAAGTGTGACTCCTCCAGGAAAGTTCTGCACGCCATCGCCGCGTTCCAGGCGGACCTCTCCCCAACCTTCCCCTAGGTGAATGGCGAGTTAGGCGGCTGGGACTTTGATGCGACAAATCGGGTGCTGCCGCTTAAGCTGTCGGACGGCAAGTGGATCACCCTGCACCCCCAAAAAATCGCCGGGGGGCCATGGACCTGGAGGAAGGCCGCGCCCTGCTGGAATGGATCAAGGGGCGGAATCTATAAAATGCAGAAGGTGGGAGGGCAGATTTTGGCTATGGTGAAGTGAACGAGAATGGGGCCTCCGGATGATAAATTTCTTGAGGAGGCCTATATTTTTTTTAACTTCTTCATAAAAGTTAATGAGAGCAAGGACCCTTGACTAAAGGTTCCCTTTCTGGACAATCCCACTTCCTTGTGTCAATCCGAATTTTGGAACTGTCTGAACGAGCATAAATACAAAAAGCTATCGAAAAGAGCTTTGTTTTTGTGTCCTGGTCCGGTGGGCCTTTATCAGTATAACTCTTCGGCCAAAAGCCACCGCCGCTGATCGGATCGATAGACCGCATGACCGTCGAAATTGGGAGGATTACCTAATCTTCAAGGCAGCGGGCCTGTGGCGCAAGAAGAGGGCGGCATATTTACCCCAACACAGTTAAAAAATCGCGCAGGTTCTAAAAAATGGTGTATTTTGTCCAGTATGCGATGGTAAAGCATGGCCTATTGTCAGAGAGGAGAATAACCCCATGGACAAAGGTGCACACTTCTTCAAATGTGATTTTCAGGTTCATACACCTAGAGACATCGGCTGGTTGGGTGCAAATGCTGTCACAAATGAGGAGCGTAAGGCATACGCAGAAAAGCTTGTGCTGGCATGTCGCGAAAAGGGCATTAATGCTATAGCCATCACGGATCATCACGATTTTGTCTTTTTTCCATACGTGAAGCGGGCGGCTGAGCGTGAACTTGCACCTGATGGTACCCCGGTAGACCTTGTAGAAAGGCTTGTCGTATTTGCCGGTCTAGAATTGACCTTAGCTGCCCCCCCTTGCCAAGCTCTTTTGATTTTAGACAGCAATTTCCCAGAGAATTTGCTTGAAGGGGTGCTTACTTCACTCGGTATTCATCCGCGCCCTGCAAACGAAGCAAAGACAGCGGAAGTCGTCCCGATTCCTCACACAGTTTCGGGAAATTTTAAGGAACTCTACGAACGACTTGACAGTCTTCAGTATTTGCAGACTCGGTTTATCGTATTTCCCCTTGTAAGCGATGGGGGTCATAAAACTCTCTTGAGAAGTGGCTTTGCAGACTTCTATAAGTCAATGCCGTGTGTTGGCGGCTACCTTGACGGCTCAATAGAAAAACTAGGAACTGGCAATCAAACCATCGTTGCGGGAAAGAACCGTGATTATGGTTATAAGCCAATAGCTATTTTGCAAACTTCCGATAACAGAAAAGAAACACACGAAGACCTTGGAAAATTTTGTACATGGGTTAAATGGTCAGAACCCACCGCCGAAGCTCTTCGGCAGGCTTGTCTAGCCCAGGACTCAAGAATTTCTCAGGTAATTCCTGTCTTGCCCCCAATATGCATTACGTCCATTGATGTTTCAAACAGCAAATTTCTCGGCCAAGTCTACTTAGAGTTCAATCAACAGTACAACGCAATCATCGGTGGCAGGGGAACGGGAAAATCGACCATTCTTGAGTACTTGCGCTGGGGCTTGTGTGACCAATTCCCGGATATAGCTCAGGAAGAGGAAGGTCTTCCACGCTATCAAGAGCGGCGCAAAAAACTAATAGAAAAAACCCTCCTTCCATACGATGCCATTGTGCAGGTTTCCTTCATCAAGAATGATATTCCGCACGTTATACGTCGAAAGGCCAGCACAAATGAGCTTATTCTCAAAATAGGTTCGGGGGAATTTCAGCCATGTACCGAAGAGAACGCTCGTAACCTGCTTCCCATTCAGGCTTACAGCCAGAAGCAGCTTAGCAGCGTTGGAGTCAGTATTGAGGAACTTAAAAGGCTCATATACAGTCCAGTTAGACAAAAACTGGCTGAATACGACGCACAATATGAAAAAACAGGGATAGACATTAAGGCTTGTTACGAGAAACGCTTACAAAAAAAGCTAATGAATACAGATATAGAGAAAAATGATCTTGAATTAGAATCTTTGACTGAGCAGGTTGAAAAGTTACGGAAAGAACTCAAGGGAATATCTGAAGAGGACAGCAAAACGATAGCGATTCATGAAGACTTTGAGGTGTTTCAACAACTCCTTGAAGGCTGGAACTCCGAGATGATCTCTGCGAGCGAATCTATCGACAGTGTCGTCCAAGAGTTGGCCAGTTTTCCTACACCTTTGCCTATGGAATCAAAGCTTCCTGATGCTGAACAAGCCTTAGTTAAGCAAATTTATGGTGAAGTCAGCAGAGTATTCTCAGACGTCAAATCCTCTTTGGAGGGTCTGAGCAAGAAACTAAATGGTGAAAGTGGAGCTTTGGATAAATTCTACACTCTTACTGACTCTTGGCACGTGATGACAACACAGCACGATCAGCAATATGAATTAGCGAAGGAAAAATCCTCTTCGCAAGAAACCACGCTTAATCAGATTCGAAAATTGGAGGAAAGAAGCAGGGAAGTTAGAAAGTCACTTGCAGGGAAGAAGCAACAAGTCGCTAAGGCTGGTGATCCGGAGACGAAGTTTGAAACCCTCAAACAAGAATGGATTTCGGCCCATAGAGAACGTGCCGACCTTCTTGCGTCCCAATGCGCCCAGCTAGAGCGTCTCTCTGACAACAATCTTCGAGCAACGCTTGGGAGGGGCAAGGGCATTGCAGAACTTGAGGAAACCCTTAGAACAATGTTATACGGCTCAAATATCCGTAAAGACAAAATTCAAGCTGTTTGTGATTTGGTGGTAAAATCTCCAGATGCTATACATGCATGGCATGACATATTACTTGAGTTTGAGGTGGTTGCTTACCTCGATTCTAAAGGTGTGAAAGGCAACAAGCTCCCATCAACTCCTTTCCTGACATCAGCAGGATTTATGCCTAATGATATTCAGAAAATCATAGATAAAATTAATGCGGGAAACTGGATAGACCTCTTTCTTATTGAGCTCGACGATCTACCTCTATTTGAGTATAGGACGCGTGAGGGCGAATATATTGATTTTAATGATGCTTCAGCAGGCCAGCAGGCAACTGCTCTTATGCATGTTTTACTAAATCAGGAAGGGCCACCGTTGATAATAGATCAGCCTGAAGAAGACTTGGATAATCAGATGATATCAGAAATAGCTGCACTCGTTTGCAAAGCCAAAAAGAACCGTCAAGTGATATTCACTAGCCATAACGCGAACATCGTTGTGAATGGCGATGGGGAACTTGTTGTCTGTTGTGACTACAAGGTTACGGGTGACCAGTCGAAAGGCGAGGTCAAAAAGGAAGGTGCAATCGATATCCCTGACATTCGAACAGAGATCACAAAGGTGATGGAGGGTGGCGAAAAAGCTTTTAAACTCAGAAGGGATAAATACGGTTTCTAGGGGTGAAGAATTTCATAAAAACCATATTCACATTGAATGCCACTAGAAAAAATATTACTCTGAGGCGTGACTTGGACTCCGAGAGGGCGGCCATGGCAAGAATCTGGAAAAAACGTGAGCAGCAGATCGAGCGGGTGACTCTCAATATGATAGGTATGTGCGGGGAGCTACAAGCGATTGCGCAGGAATCACTTCCTCAATTAGAGGATATTGCGACGCTGCCCTTACCAGACGACGACATAGGAGCATCAGAGTGAAAATTGGGACAATCCCTGTATAGAATTTTATATTTAACGGATTCGGCCTTATGATGGCCAGCCCATGAGCCGCTTTACCGGTATCAGGCTGATCTCCCCCCACTACCCAGCATCGTGTCTAAAATCTGATCGGAATTGATTTCCCAATGGATTTTGTGCTACCATATTTTGAAAGAAAAATTGGCATCGGATACGCTATTATTTGGTGATCGTGAAAAGAAAATATTTTGATAAACAATATATTACCGCTTGGGAAGGCAAATAATTCCGAGTAATATTTTGACTTTTTGGTAGATCATGGAGCATTTAAAGATTCTGCATAAAAATAACAGCGGCCTTGAAAAAGAGGGGCCGAAAAGCTTAATTTCTCGCGCAACAGGGCGTTTTTATACTCATGAACTTGTCGGAAAGCATTTAGTAAACTCGCTGCTGTCAGTTTTTAAAAATAACACTATTCCAGAAATTAATATTATAGATCCATTTTGTGGAGACGGGCGGCTTATAGTTTGGCTGATTCAAGGTTTTGCTGAAAATGAACTACGTAGGTACCAACGTATAAATGTCACACTGTGGGATTGTGACGAGAACGCTCTGAAAAGGGCGAAGAATCATGTGGGACAAGTGGCTAATAAATTCAGATTGAAAATTTATATAAAAGCTATAAAAGCCAATACTTTTATTCTTGCCCAACAACACTTAGGCCAATATCATATAGTAATTACAAACCCACCTTGGGAAATTCTTAAACCAGACCAGAGAGAGCTCAAAAATCTTAATAGTAATGATAAATTAAAATATATCGAAGGCTTGAGGGAGTTAGATGAAATTCTTATGGCATTATATCCAATTTCAAAACCTCGATTGAAGTTTTCCGGATGGGGAACAAACTTGGCAAGATGCGGAACCGAGGTGGCACTCCGTATTACTTCCTCAAATGGTGTCTGCGGCTTAGTTTCGCCTGCCTCGCTCTTGGCCGACCAATCCTCAGAACAGTTAAGAAGCTGGATTTTTTCAAATTACACCATCCACGACCTAGCATATTATCCATCAGAGGCGCGATTATTTGATTATGTTGATCAGCCCAGCATTACCTTGGTTGCCACCCCTGGCCATGTTAGAGAACTCTCTCCGACATTGGTCATTTATAATAAAGAGCAAAAAATACGGTCGAAGAGGGTATTTCATATCAATAGCAAGCAACTTAAGGAAAGTGGGTTTGTGATTCCCATCCAATTTGGCCCTGATATAATAAAATTATTTTTGAAATGGCGTAAATTTCCAACTTTGGCAGATCTTGAGAAAGATGATTTGCATGGTTTTTGGGCTGGCAGGGAATTAGATGAGACAGGTTATAAAAGATTCTTAGCAGACGACGGCGATTATTTATTTATCAAAGGCAGGATGATAAAACGATTTGGGGTCATTGAAGAACCCACGAAATTTGTAAAACGAGGTGGCCCGAGAATTCCAGTATCGGCCAACTACTGGCGCCTTGTCTGGCGCGACGTTTCCAGGCCGAGCCAAAAGCGAAGATTACAGGGCATGTTGATACCCCCAGGATGGGTCTGTGGTAACTCCTTGAATGTTGCATACTTCAAGAATGATGACTTTGATCGCCTAAAGGCACTTCTTGCCATATTCAGTTCTCTTATTTTCGAGATACAAGTACGAGCCTATCTATCAACAAGTCATATTTCTCTTGGAAGCGTCAGAAAAGTTAAGATTCCTCCAATAAATAATAAACTGTTAATAAAAATATTAGCAGATCTTACCGACCAATGTCTCTTGGGTCAGGATAAGTCTTTAACCGATTTAGAGGTGTGCGTTGCCAAGTTGTATAATCTTTCGCGAAATGAATTTAAACTCCTTCTTTCTGGTTTTGACAAGCTCGAAGAGGAAGAAATAAGCGAGTTACTCTCCAGTCCAGCATGGGATTTGAACCTGCCCCTATTATAGACATTGACGGTTATTGATAAAAAATAGGGTATTAAGATTTCATGGTTATACGCATTCCAAACCACTATTCTGCCTCCCTCAGCGAATTAGATCTCAGGATGGTTCGTTCGGTTCCCCCAGGGGGAAACTGGAAGAAAATTCCAGAGAGTATTCCCTCAAAACGTTTGGATCAAATCCGGAAGAGTTATGCTGCTGGAGGAGGTAGTCGTTCAACTTACTACGGACGCCTTCGGCCAGATGCCCCCTCCTATACGATAAACACAAATTTTAACCGACCCGGGAATGGTTGTCATATTCATTATGATTATGAAGGAGGACAACACCGAGTTATTTCTCAACGTGAAGCCGCTCGCCTACAGAGCTTTCCCGATAATTTTGTCTTCTATGGCAATCGGGGTTCTGTAAATAATCAGATCGGAAATGCAGTGCCACCTCTTGTTGCGTACCAAATAGCAAAACAATTAGGGGAACCTGGAAACTTCGTTGATCTATTCTGCGGTGCAGGAGGGCTTTCTCTCGGCTTTGCGTGGGCTGGATGGGAACCGCTTGTAGCCAACGATATCGATGAAAAGTCTCTTGAAACATACAAGGGAAATATTCACAACAATATTATCCTTGGAGATATTCGAAATAGTGCCGTTTTTTCACATTTACTCTCCTCTGTGGAAGAAGCTCATGCCAGAAAGCGTTCCCGCAGGCTTTTCGTTCTCGGAGGTCCCCCTTGTCAAGGTTTTTCTACAGCAGGGAACAGTCGTTCAATGTGTGATAATCGGAATAAATTATATGAGGCTTTTGTAGAAATTCTCGCGATGCTTGGTCCAGCAGGATTCATATTTGAAAATGTCCCCGGAATCCTTAATATGAATCATGGCGAGGTCTTCCAAATGATTAATAATGAGCTTAAATCTAAAGGGTTCAAAACGTATATTTGGAAACTCCATGCAGAAGAGTATGCTATTCCTCAAAGACGATTTCGCATCTTTATTCTTGGTCTAAGACCAAACTCTATTTCTATTTCACCACCTACGCCAATTACAGCAATGGTTTCTCGGCAAGGGCATTTCGCCCCACTATCACCATGTTTCACTGTCAAAGAAGCCTTGGATGACTTGCCCCCTCTTCAACCGGGGGAGGATGGGAGTTTCAGAGATTACATCAAACCACCTTCCAATATATATCAATCTTTCATGAGGGGCTGCCTTTCACCAGATGCTTTAATTTAATTTATTGGGAAGGATAGCGTACATGATAAACCTAAATGACCCAAATCTCTATCAAGCATCGTGCAATGAATTGGCTGATTTTAGGCGTCTAGTAGGTCGCAGACTTCGTGGGCGATTCGTTCAATTGTTTTTGGCCTTGAAATTTTATCAAGATGAGATGCCAAGTATGTTTTCAAACCAGTTCATCAGTACTGAGGTGCTTCAGACTCTACTTGATGATCTCTATGCCAAAGCATCGCACCAGCTAACTGAATGCGTATTAATGCTTTTTGAGAACAGCTATCACGCAAGGACTGGATTAATCGCCCCTGGAAATACTACCGCCCAGAATACATGGAGGAATAATCTACATTTACAAAAAGGGATTCCCTGTTACGCTCCCCCGCAAGAACTATCCAGCCAAACATTTTTAGATCAGTCTCGCTCAACTTGTAGGCATTTAATTCCTGGGCAAGAAGGTGGATTGGCAGGAGGTACATGTGAGTTATGTCAAACCGGTGCAAGGTATAGGAATGAAGACCACAGGAAATGGCTCCGCATTGACCCAGGTGGATCAGGGTATGCAGTTGTTGATCTAATGAACATCTCAAATTTTATTCCATATATTGTTCCAGGAGGGCAAAAAATCCCTATCATACCACTAATTGTTGCCCTCTATTTCGACGCTCTTCCTGGCCTATCCATATCTGACCGTCGTGAGGTAGACATAATACATTTCGCAGATGATTTTCATTTTAACAGAGCAGAGTTAGAGGCATATTTCGACGACAATCCTCAAAACAGACAGAATCAGACCATTCTGAACTTATTCCCCCAGATTACTTATAGTCGTTTTTCGACTCTCATCTCACCAACTCCTCCAGCCATTTTGCCTCGAAGAGCTCGTCCTCGAGCAGGAGGCAGAATCCAGCGTCTTCCAGGAGCAATGCCAACTCCTGTTTTAACAGGAACTCCCACTGTCCCACCGGGGATTAACACAGGCTGGGATGCAGAAGCATTCGTCGCTGAAACCCTGAGGAACGCCAGATGGACGGTGCATGATGTTTCACGACAGAAAGTCGGTTATGATTTATTAGTGCAAAGGGGGAGGGAAACGCGCTATATTGACGCTAAGAGTTCGATAAATTATTGCAGTCCGACACTAACTTCTCGTGAATGGCAACAAGCGAGAACTCATGGAGATAATTATATCTTAGCGATTATCGAAAACTTCAACCCATTGGGACAGAATGTGATTTTCTGGGTTCCCAATCCATATGGACGGTGTACAGCTTCAGAGCTAACCTCAATACAATATACAATTTCACGGAGTTCATGGACTGCGGCCGCCGTAGCGATGGACAATATTTTTTGAAAACATTAGCCCGATTAACAAACCTACCTTCCAGTTTTCCAAGATAATGAAACCTACCCTCCCAATTCAGAATCATCCCCCATTTCCGGTTTTGGAAAATTTTCAGTAAGACAGAAGCAGGCGGGGCGAGTCAGGAATGGACAGACCTTTTGGTTTTTGGGTAGCATGAACCTGTCGTGCATTCCCAAACCAAAATCCCACCAACCACTCCAGCTCAAACTCTTGCCAAAAATCCGACTGCATCTAAAGCCCCAGGCTGAACGATTTTCCCCGACCAAATGGTTTACCCTTCCTTGACTCACCCGAGATCCAAAAATCACCCCCACACGGCTCTCTTGGTGACAATAAATTCTTCCCTGCGCAGATTATAGAAAATATTTTTAATATCTGAAGAATGGGAAATTTTTTAGTGAAGGCAAACCAGAAAAATGCGGGGCAGGAATCAGTGAGGGGAGAGGATGATATTGCTAGGGGGGTGATGGAGGGGTAGGGTGATCTCAATGGTAATTTCAAGGCGATTTAGGCCAGGGAAATGGGCCTTGACCCTTAAGATTCTCACACTATGTGCACACCCAAAGAAAAAGGAGGCCAATCATATTGGCCTCCAGCCCCACAAATCATTGGCGGAAGTGCATGGGAATCGAACCCACCTACCCCCTTATTCAGAAGGTACACCGGATTTGAAGTCCGGGGGCCCCACCAGTGAGCCTCGCACTTCCGCAGGATTCCGCCGCCGCGCCATCAATGCCTTCCTGGTCTTCCCGGGAGGTTTCCATTCGGGAAGCCATTGGCCCGCGATCCGATCCCGCCTGGCCACCTGAATATATCACAGCCTCTGGTCAAAGCAAAACACCCGAGGGCCCGATCCAACCACGGGGGAGAGGAGATATTAATGGGAGTGGAAAATAGATTAAATTCCCCCTCACCCTAACCCTCTCCCCAAGCGGGGGCGAGGGGGATTTCCTGACTTGCGAGGCTTTTCAGAAGGTCGAACCAAAAATGTGTTACCTGGGTCCCCGAACGTTTTTTACCCATCTCCCCGATCCAACCACGGGGGAGAGGAGATATTAATGGGAGCGGAAAATAGATTGAATTCCCCCTCACCCTAACCCTCTCCCCCAGCGGGGGCGAGGGGACAAATAAGGGACCCCATTATGCGGGGACTTGCAGGCGTGGGGTTACCCTTACCCCTCCCCTGCTTCCGGGGTCCGGACTGAGGGAGGGCGGACCCATGGGTCCGCCCCTACAGCCTACCGGTTACCCCTTCCCTCTGCTTCCAGGGGCCGGCCTTTTTGTTAAAGGGGAGCAAATGATCCTTAAACCAGGCGACGGCCGCGGCGGCTGCCAGCTCCAGGGCGCCCGGCTCTTCGAAAAGATGGGTGGCGCCGGGAATAACCTCCAGGCGCTTTTCGGCCGACAGCTTCGAAAGCGCCAGGCGGTTCAGGTCCAGGACCACCTCATCCAGTGCCCCGACGATGAGCAGGGTGGGCGAGGTGACCTGGGCCAGACTATCCATGGCCAGATCGGGCCGGCCCCCCCGGGAGACTACCGCCTTTATCCGGCTGCCCAGGCGGGCCGCGGCCTTCAGGGCCGCAGCCGCCCCGGTGCTGGCCCCAAAAAAACCGAAGGCCAACCCCCTGGTCTCCTGCTGTTGCGCCAGCCATTCCGTGGCGCTTACCAGCCTGGCCGAGATCAGCTCGATATTGAAACGGTTTTCATAGAGCTGGTCCTCTTCCGGGGTCAGCAGATCGAAAAGCAGCGTCCCGAAGCCCGCCTGCTGCAATATCCCGGCCACCAGGCGATTCCTCGGGCTGAAGCGGCTGCTGCCGCTGCCATGGGCAAAGATCACCAGGGCCCGGGCCTCCCCGGGCAGCGCCAACCAGCCGGGGAGGGATTTCTCTTTAGGTTTGGTATGGTTGGCAAGGGTATCGATTCGGATAGCTACCTCTCTCTCCATGGCACCTGCCTCCTCTCATTCCCCTGTAATAAGGCCATCACTTCCTCATCGGAGACCTGAGTGAAGTCATCGTAATAGTAGCCGATGGCTCCCCAAAAGGTTTCGGGAATGGACGCGGCCACGAACTCATCAACCTCTTCGGCAAACCTTCGGGCCGTATCCTTGGGGGAGACCGGCACCGCCACCACAATCTTCGCCGGTTTTTCCCGCCGCACTTTTTTGACGGCCACCAGCATAGTGGAGCCGGTGGCGATGCCGTCATCCACCAGGATGGCGATTTTGCCGGCGGCGCTGAGCGGCTGCTTGCCCCCGAGATAGAGTTGCCGTCTTCTCCCGGCCTCCTGCAGTTGTCTTTGCTTTTCCGCGGCGAACCAGTCCCGATCCACCCGGGCCAATTCTTCCTCCTTGACCACCAGGAGGCCGTCTTCGGCGATGGCCCCCAGGGCATATTCGGGATTCCAGGGATGGCCGATTTTCCGGATAATGATCAGGTCCAGAGGGCAGTTTAGGGCGTCGGCGATCTCCTTGGCCACCGGCACGCCGCCCCGGGGCAGGGCATAAACCACGGCATCTTGGTTCTTATACCTGGTCAGCAACGCGGCCAATCGCCTCCCGGCGTCGACGCGGTCGCGGAAACGAACGCCTTTCGGGTCCATAGCGGGTCTTCCGAATTTTGTTGTCCTGGGGCCCAGGCAAAAGACCAGGGCCTTTCAATTCTTCTAAGGCTCCC
>Ga0116132_1002359_pt1 | contig 11777 bp, 13 predicted proteins | sample June2015DPH_17_1_2_FD_89735 | JGI IMG/M metagenome (GOLD analysis project Ga0116132, IMG submission 89735) | Peatland microbial communities from SPRUCE experiment site at the Marcell Experimental Forest, Minnesota, USA - June2015DPH_17_150 | ecosystem: Environmental > Terrestrial > Soil >... | reverse complement strand
GCGAAGTAGCCGAGGCGCGGGGCTAGCAGTCCTAGCGGTGTCGCCGCATGTGGCGCCTGGAAGGCCAGGAGACTCTGTGGCGCCGCGCCTGCAGCCACTCGAGGTCCGAGCCGGCGCTGCGCGCGACCAGGCCGACCAAGGCCAGGACCATCAGGCGTGGTCGGCCCGACCTCACGAGCCGGGCGAACGACCGCAAGATGTCTGCTTGGCCGGCCGAGAGCAATGCCAGCCGCCAGCGGTTGAGCGCGGCCCGCTCAGTATGGCTTCGCAGTAGCGCCTCCGTGGACGGCGGCTCGAATGACCCGTGCGGACCCAGGGACAGCCGTTTGGCTGCGAGCTCGAGATAGGCCGCCTCCGGCACTTCCGGCAGGTCCGAGGCCGACCCGACCACGCTGGTGGTCCATTGCCCCGGATGGCGCCGCCATGACCCCACGGGGTTGGAGTGGTAGGCAAACGCCCCCTCGCCGCCCAGGAGCAGCCAGGTCGGGTGGTCCACGTACGGCACCCCGTCCGGTTGCCAGAAACCGCCGATCGACTCCAGCGCCGATCGCCGAACGACCACGGTAGGGGAGAGGATCGCGTTTTTCGACAGCAGTTCGGGCAGAATCGAGCCGACCGGCCTGTTGGTTCGATGCGCCTCGTCGAAAGGCGGCTCGACCAGGTTGTACTGGCAGCCGAACTCATCGATCAGCCAGCCTGCGCCATAAGAGAGGACGACGTCGGCGTCGTCGAAGTCGGCGGCCTGACGCGCCAGCTTGTCGGGCGGCCAGGTATCGTCGCCCTCGAGGATGGCGAGCAGCGGACCGGTCGAGGCCTCGAGCGCCGCCTGGTATGAATCACCGAGGTTGGACAGACCGCCGTGGTTGCGGGCGATGACCCGAATGCGTGAGTCGCTATAGCCGCGCACGATGTCCAGGGTCCCATCGGTGGAGCCGTCGTCCACTACGACGAGCTCCCAGGCCTCGAGCGTCTGGGCGATCACGCTATCGATTGCCACGCCGACGAAGCGGGCATGGTTGTAGGTCGGCATGATCGTGGTCACGAGCGGGCTGTCCATCGTCCGATGCATCGTGGCGAAGCATAGCGACGCAGGCACGGGCAGTCGGACCGGCTGCGATTCGGTCCGGACGTATCATCTGCGGGGCAAGTCGCGGATCGGGAGGATAGCGGGAGCGTGACCGACAGGACCGGTTCGGCGCCATCTCCTCATGCGGAGGCGGCGCGAAATCCGGTCGTTTCGATTTGCATCCCGACCCACAACGGTGCCCCGTGGATTCGTGAGGCGATCGAGTCCGCGCTCGCCCAGGACTTCGCCGATCTCGAGGTCGTCGTGTGCGACGACGCCTCGACCGACGATACGGTTGAGATAGCCCGGAAGCTGGAGGACCCGCGGCTGCGCGTTGCAGCTCACCGCGACCGGGTGGGCATGGCTCGAAACTGGAACCGTAGCGTCATGGCGTCGAGCGGCGCGTACGTCAAGTTCCTGATGCAGGACGATCGTCTCGAGCCCGCATGCGTCGGGCGGATGCTCGATCTGATGCGCAGCGATTCGGACGTCGGCATGGTCTTCTGCGCCCGCAAGTTGGCTCTCGATGAGCCGGACGATCCATGGTCGGTCGACTTTCGCGAGCGGTTCGGCGAGCTTCACTCTCGTCTCGGACCGCTGGCCGTTGTCAACGATGGCCGGACCCTGTTCGCGGCGATGCAGCGCGATCGGTTCAGGGACAACATGATCGGCGAGCCGACCGCCGTGATGGTCTCGCGCGAGGCGCTCGTCAGACTCGGCCTGTTCAACGTCCAGCTCCGCCAGCTCACCGATCTCGAGCTGTGGCTCCGGATTGCCTGCTTCTATCGCGTCGGCTTCATCGGGGAGCCGCTGGCCACCTTCCGCGTCCACGCCGACTCGGCCAGCTCCTCCAACAGTCGAGTCGGTCTCGCATGGCTCGATCGCGTCTGGTTGCTGGAAGGCCTGCGGCTGCATCCCGAGATCCGGAAACTTCTCGTGTCGAAGGACGGCGCGCGAGTTTGGATGCTCGCCTACGCGAATGCGGGTAAGCGGCTCGTCAGCGGCGGGCGCCGCGGGTTTCGCCCGCGTCTCCGCGATCTGGGACGCTACCTGCGATTCCGGCTTCGGCGAGGCGGCGGAGACACCCTCCATGAGCGGCTGGCCGGCTGAGAGGCGGGCCGGTTGGCGGCCCTTGCTCCGCCGGTGCTCGATCGAGATTCAGTGGGGACTCTCGGGCAGCCGCCTCGCACCGAGTCTCCCGAGCAGCCCGTCTCTCAGCCCGGCCAGGATCGCGCCCAGTTTGGCCGGCCGATCGCTTTCGGCGAAGACGATGCCGATCCATTCTCGTATCGCCTGGCGCATGTCACGCATGACGAAGCGCCGGTCGCTTCGCATGTACCCGCGCCAGAGTGAGAGGCGGTTTCGCGTCACGTAGTAGCGCCTGAGAGGGCTGTGATTGGTCGGCATCATCCATCGCCCGAGAACCCATTTCCGGCTTGGGGCGCCGATGCTGTGGCCAAGCGCCGGCTCCGTCGCCTGGACCACGTCGAGCCCTCGGGCGCGGGCGCGGAGGCAGAATTCGGTGTCGATGCAGTCGATGAAGTAGTCCTCGCGAAACCCGCCCAGCCGCTCCCAGGCCGAGACGGATTGCAGTGTCCCAGAGGTGATTACCGCAGGAATCCGCCAGTAGTCGCCGGCTGGAGCCGGCGTCGACGCCCCGTTTCGGGCCACCGTGGCGCCGATGGCAGCGAGTCGATCGGGTTCGGGGTATGCCTGGAATGCCCGTCCCCCCGCCGCCACCAGGTTGGGGAGCGGCACGGAATCCTGGTCCAGGGTCAGCGCCCAGCCGAAGCCGCGCTCCTTCGCGCGACCGAGCCCCTGGTTCAGCGCCGCCCCGACGCCGCGGTTCTCACCGTTGGCGATCATCTCGACCCGCCCGTGGAACGCCGGATCGTCGCCGGTCGGAAGGTCGGCCGGGCACGAACCGTTGTCCACGATCACTACCGCTCCGACCTGGGTCAGCAGCGACGCCACCGTGTCCGCGAGGCCAGGTCCGGGATGGAACGTCACGATGACCGCCGCGACCGATGCGGGTTCTGGCGCGGGACCGGCCCTCGTCATCGCCACTCCGCGTGCCATTCACGGACCTCTTCGCCACGGCGGCGCGCAAAGAAGCCGCGCAGTCGATCGATCGCCCTCCGTCCGAGGGGAACCCTGGCGGCTGGCATGGCCACCGCCCAGGCCAGCCATTTGAGCCTACGTTCGGCGAAGCCGGCCTTCAGGAGATACCGCATGCCATATGCGAGGTGCCCACCGAACCCCTCCAGCATGCCGATGACCGCCAGATGCTCGTGGATTCGCTTGCGATTCAGCCGGCGCAGCTCCGGCGTTGGCAACTGGTTCTCGACGCGGGCACGAACCCGCACGGCGGCCCGGTGCATGGCCACCTGATCCTGGCTGCTGCTCGATCGATGGACGCGGACGTGCGGCAGGGAATCGTCCTCGGCGGCGCCGTCGAATTGGAAGAACGCACCCGAGAGGGCGAACTGCAGCCAGAGCTCCCAGTCCTCCATGCGCCGGATTCGAGGGTCGAATCCGGCGACCCTCTGCAGCAGTGATCGCCGGATAAGTGGCGACTCGACGACCATGAAGTTGTCGTCGACGAGGGCCGCCAGAATGGACTCGCCGGCGCCGGATACGGCACGAGCCGTGGATGCCTCGAGCCGGCCGAATTCCGCCGGGCGAGCAGCGTCATCGAGGTCGTCGTCGGCGAAGTAGCGGACTCCGCCATATACGATGTCGGCCTGCGGATGCTGCCCGAACACTTCCAGCTGGTGCGCCAGTTTGCGCGGGCCGAGGTAGTCGTCGGCGTCGACGAACTGGACGAATTCGCCCGAGGCAACCGCGAGGCCGGCGTTCCGAGCCGCCGACGGACCAGACGCCGCCTGGCTCAGATAGGTGATCCGGCTGTCGGCTGCCGCCAGGGCCGCTACGACCTCGGCGGTATCGTCGGTGGATCCGTCGTCCACCACGACACATTCCCAATCGACGTCGACCTGCCGGCGAAGCGAATCGATTGCCTGCCCGAGGTAGCGGCCGTAATCGTGTGCGGGAACGACCACCGAGACGGTCACTTCACGTGGCCTGGCGTCTCGTCGGGAGCGGGTCTCGACGAACTCGCTGGCGGTCATGGGCGTGAGTATAGGGAGTGGCAGACGGGCGAGCCGGTACAATTCCAGCTCACGTCACTCGTGCGGGGAGCCCAATGCGCATTTCCATCGTGACGCCCGTCCTCAACGGGATGCCGTGGCTCCCAGAGACCGTAGCGTCGGTGGCCCGTCAGCGGAAAGATGTCGATGTCGAACATCTGATCCGCGATGGGGGCTCCACAGACGGCTCCAGGGAGTGGCTGGCCGCCCACGCGGAACTGGGATACAAGTGTGCGCTCGAGCGGGACAGCGGCCAGACCGACGCCCTTGCGGCCGGCTTCGACCAGGCAACGGGCGACGTCCTGGGCTGGCTCAACGCCGACGACATCCTCGAGCCCGGGGCACTCAAGAAGGTCGTCGAGGCGTTTGAGGCACATCCCGAGGCAGTCATCGTCAGCGGCAGCTGCCTCCACATCGGTCCTGGCGGGGAAATCCTGGGCGCAATCCCCACACCGCCGCGGCCCGAGTTCGATCGGCTGCTCCGCTACCCGACGAACCTGGCCCAGCCGGCCACCTTCTTTCGAGCCGAGGCGTACCGGCGCGTGGGCGGGCTGGACCGCCGCTACAACCTTGCGATGGACGTGGATCTGTGGTTCCGTCTGGCCCGCATCGGCGATGTGGTCCTGCTCCGCGACGTGGTGCTCGCTCGCTTCCGGTTGCATCCAAACGCCAAGTCCGTGGTCGCCGCGGCGGCGGCCAGCCGCGAGGATCTCTCGATCCGGCGGACGCACGGCATGCCGCTGACAAGCCCGGCCGGACGAGCGCTGGTCCGTCACGGCTTCCTCGACCCGGTGCTCGCTTGGCCCAAGAGAACCGCAAAACGGGTTCTACGCGCCAACCGCCCCGACTGACTCAGGCCGGCGTCCGCGGGGGTATTCCCGGAGACGCTCTCCGAGTCGGACCTCGAGATCAGCTGATCGGCGGTGCGTCCAGGAGCGCCCGGTCTTCTGCGGTGAGCTCGCGGTTGCCGAGCATTCGATAGCAGGCTCGGAAGATGCGCGCCGTGTGGTCCCAGGAGAAACAGGCGGCTCTAGCCCGGCCATCGGCGATAAGCCGCTCGCGCAGTCGATCGTCCAGCCAGACCCTCGCGATGGCATCGGCGATGGCGGCGGTATCGGCCGGGTCGAACAGCTCCGCGGCACCGCCAGTCACGACCGATAAGCAGGTCGCGTTCGAGCAGGCAACCGGCAGTCCAGCCGCCAGAGCCTCCACCACCGGCAGGCCCCAGCCTTCGAACAGCGAGGGGAAGACCATCATCCTGGCCATCCCATAGAGAGCCACCAGATCGCCGGGTGTCACGAACCCGACGAAGTGCAGCAAGTCGGCGACTCCAAGGGCGCGTGCCTTCGCCAGAACCGCGATCTGGCTACCACCCTGGTTGCCGGTTAGGACCACCGGAACTTCGACGCGCCGATCGCGCAGAACCTTGAGAGCCGCCACGAGACGTAGATGATTCTTGTGCGGCCAGGCCTTGGCCGGGTATATGGCGAAGTGCTCGGGCAACCGGAGCCGTTCCCGGACCGCGGCCATCTCGCGGTCCGTCGGCTGCGCGTAAGCGGCGGTCGTGGCGGCGCCCGGTGCGACACGTACCTTCTCGGGCGGCAGTCCGTATTCGGCCACGAAGTCGTCCTTGGCCCATGTGCTCATCACGACAACGATCGAGGCTTGATCGCACAGGGTTCGGTATTGCTTCTCGCGTCTGGCGATGTCCGTCCGCGAGAAGAACTGGGGCAGGTGGAGGTGCTGCAGGTCGTGGGGCGTATAGATCGTCGGGATCTTGGTCAGGAAGCCGAGTTGCATGGGGAAGTGCATGACGTCGACCGATGCCCGCTCGATAGACCCGTCTGATTCCGGCAGGATGTAGGGCCGCGGCACAAGGCGGCGAACGGCGGCGCGGAGCTGTCGGGGAACCGCGGCGCTGGCCATCCGCAAAGCGGTCGCCCGCAAGCCGTTTCGAACGACCGGAGCCACGGCTGGAGGCATCGCCATGAGAAGGGAACTCGGACCGGAGATATAGGGTTCGAGCCAGGCTGTGTGCCCCTCATTCACCAAGAACAAGTACTCCTCGTCGCCGCCCTCGAGGTGGGATAGGGCGTCGGCGAGGCCGATGAGCACCTGTTCGACGCCGCCCCACTCGCCGCTGACCAGGCGCGCATCCACGCATACGCGTAGTGGGCGCGATGAGTTGGGTTTGGCGTTCGGCTCGTCCGGCAGGCCTGCGCCGAGGGGATGGCTTTCCCGCAATCCCGTCACCTCTGACGCCCCTGGATCGGCGCGGCTGCGGTCCGAGCGGCTCGAAATCTGTTCCATCGCCGCTGGAGTCTCGACATCAGCCGTCCCGCTCGCCCGTACGGCGACGTGTGGTCATAGAAGGTGAATGCCAGTCGCCGGCTCAGCGATTCCGGCAGGAGTGGCGGCGAGTCACTCGATTCGATTGCGGCAATCACCTGAGTGGCGAACCGGTCCCACGTGTAGTGCTCGTCGAGTAATCGCCAGTTGGCTGATTGCATCGCCAACAGGTCGGGCTCATCGAGCGACAGGAGCCGGCGCAGGTTCGCTGCCGCGGAGGCGGCGTCACCGAGCGGAACGTTCGGGATGCTCGGAATGCCCTGGTATCCACTGGTAGGCGTGCAGACAGGGATCAGGCCCCAGGCCATCGCTTCGAGAATCGTCGTCGGATTGGCATCAGCTCGGCCGACCGTCAGCATGAAGTCGAATCCGGCGATCACGTCTCGACCGGCCTTCGAGCCGAAGTCGATTTCACCCAGAGAGGCGAAACCCTCGATTGGGCCGTCGCCTACGCCGATCCAGGCGAATTCAACTCCGGGAACCCCCGCCGCGATCCCGGACAGGTAGGCCGTGTTCTTGTACCTGTACTTGCGACCGATGTAGACGACACGACGTTTGCCGGGGCGCCGAACGAGGTCTTGAGCGGCGGGTAATGGTTTCGATCGACGGCCAGGTCCAGATGGATCATCTTCGGCTGCCAATGCGAACACCGTGAATCGGTGATCGTCGTGAACCAGTAGGGGCCGGTTATCGCCAGGTAGAGATCGCAATGGGGCACGATCGAGTCTTCGAAGGCGACCTGCCTGAGATCGCCGTGATTGAAGGGCGCCATCAGGAGCCGTCGACGCCAGCCGTCGAGCCGTACCGAGCGGCGGAAGACGGTGTTTGGATCCTGGTTCGGATGACCAATGAGCACGTCGCCAGGTTCTGGCTCTATGGCATCGCGCTCCGACCAGTCGTGGTAGATGACCGTATAACGGGTCTGAAGACGCCTCCCGAGCTCACGCCCGATTGCATCCGGCGTGGAGATCCGGTCCCCGTGCGGATACACCAGGTGCACCCGCGTGGCCTTATCGCCGTCCGGACCCGTGGGAGCGAGCGCGGCCGTCACGTTGCCGCGGCGGCGTCGGGTGGACCGTTCGCCAGCCGTTTTAGGAAGCGTCGCACGTACCAGGTTTCTGGGATGAGGATGAAGACCAGCTGCGAGATCACGCTGCCGTAGACGGCGCCGGAGACGCCGATCCTTTGAACGAGATAGATCGAGATCGCAACATTGGCTATAGCCATGAGAGTCGAGCAGACGGCCTGAAACGCAACCACGTTCGCACCGTTGAGGAGCATTGCGAACGGGCCGTTGAGGGTGTTCATGATGGTCCACGTTCCAAGCCCCACGAGCAGGAGCGTGGTCGGGTGAACGAGGGATCCGACCCACAAGTGGAGCAGCAACGGCCCGGCAATGACCAGGACCAATGTGCTGGGTATGTTGACGAGCGCGGCCAGGATGATCGAGCGGCGAAGGGTGCGTCTGACCCAGGCTCCGTCGCCACGGGCCAGCGATTCGCGATAGGCGGGCCAGAGCGGCACCAGCACGAACGAGAGAAGCGTCGGCGCGAGGACGAACAACTTGGTCGGGATCGCGTACTCCTGCACCGCACTCGAGCCCATGATCTGGGCGATCACGACGTTGTCCAGCGAGTACGCCACAAGGCCGGTGATCTGCAGCAGGAGGAAGAGCGAGCCAGTCTTGAGAAGCGGGCGGGCAACGTGCAAGTGGACGTCACGAAGTCGTGGCATCAGCCAGGGACGCTGACGCCGGAACAGGAACCAACCGTTGAGAGCGGCAGTAACGAGGCCCACGAAGGTGAGAGCCAGGATGAGGAGTGGCAGGCTCTCGTGGAGAGCGATCATCGCAAGAAGGACGGCGAAGGAGCCCAGGTTGCCGGCGATCGCCCAGGCACTGGAAATGTAGCCACTCTGGTGAGCCAGCTGCACCTGCCCAATGATCCCGAGCGGAAGTCCCAGCGCGAAGGATGCAAACAGAACCGCTGCCGCTGGGCCGGCTTCGGAAATCGCGGGCTGCGTGGTCACGTTGAATACACGAGCCCAGGGGACGATGAAGTAGGCGACCCCGAAAACGACGACGATCAACGCGGCGATCAGGCTAAGCATCGCAGCAGCTGTAGAGATGGCCCGACGGGCGGCCTCTCTGTCGTCCCGGCCGTATGCGTCGGAGACCACGGTGAGCAGCCCGAGACCGATACCCAAGTCCAGCGGCCCGAGGATTGCGACGAACGAGCTCATCTGGAGCCATATGCCATAGCGATCCCTGCCGATAAGATCGCTACCGAGGTAGGCGCCGATCAGCGGAACTGAGATCAACCCGGTCGCCATGCCGACCACACGGGCGACCATCGACAACGCCGTCGACCAGGCAATTCGGCGGTAGCGTTCTGCCGACCGACCCTCCGGCGTCGTCGTGTCGAACGGCCGGAGTTGAAGTAGCCGCCGCCATCGAACGACCCGTCCGATCAGGGACGAGGCCCCAGGTTCGAGGGGAGTAGACGACAACAGCTCGGTCACTCGGGGGTTCGACGGCCCGCTTTGGGCGAGCTCGGTTCGAACTCTTGGGACCGCACAGTCCAGTCGATGCGGTTGTCGTGCGATTCGCGCACCATGATGCGGATCGTTGTGATGCCTCGACGGTCGCAGCATTCCTCAGGCACGCGACTCCGGTGACGGCGGCGGTCATCGATACTCGTGTTCGTCTCCAGGTCTCCGTCAGGCCTGGCACCCCGCAGCCCGTCGTCGCTGAATTGTAGCGGACCGTCCGCGAGCACCGAGCCCCGCGCGAGCCCGCTGGTCTTGTTGCTACCATCTCGATCGTGCATCCCTCCCCTTTGCGCGCTTTGGTCTCAGCGCCGGTCCGATTGATCAAGAAGGCGGGGCGGCTGGTGAGGCCACTTTCCGAGGTGTCCCAGGCTCGCCTCCGGCGGTTCCTCGAAGAGATGAACCGACATCCGCGACCGAGTCTTCCTGAGGCTCCTCGCTCGCTCGCCGTGGTCGTACCCTGCTTTGGGCACGCAGAGTTCTTGGCGGCCATGATCGAGAGCGTCCTTGCCCAGACACGCCGGCCTGACGAAGTCATCTTCGTCGACGACCATTCGCCGGACGCCACCACTGAGATCCTTACGAACCTGACGGCCGCCCATCCGGAGCTGGCCGCGCGTGTTTCATTGATCGCGAACGACCGGAACATGGGCCAGGCGGCCAGCCTGAATCGAGGAATTTCCGCGGCGTCGACCGACCTGATCATGGTTCTCAACGACGACGACTACCTGATGCATGACGCTATAGAGTCGATGTTGGCTTTCTTCGGCCAGCATCGCGACGTCGCATTGATCGGCGCCCACTGCATCTACTTCGCCGGAGACGAGGAGCTGGCCGCCGCACCGAAACTCAGCACGGCGTACGCGGCAGCTGGACAACCCCTGACGGTTCATCGGCCAGAAGATGTCCCCAGGTACCGGATCTTCAACGACCTCAACATGACTCATTCCGGTTCTTGCTTCTCCAAGGTCGCGTGGGAGGCCGTCGGTGGGTACCAGGTCGACCCGAAGGCGCGCGTCGTGCCCTTCTCGGATCGGGACTTCCAGATGCGCGTCAATGCGGTCTGGCCCGTGGCGGTTGCGTACGAGACGCCGTTGGCACTCTGGCGACGGGACTCCAGCGTCGACGCGGGTGTCAATTCCTGAGCGGAGGCCATGCGCTAGTTGTCGGAACGATGGCGGGAGCGCCGTCCGTGGGCGTTGAACGCCCTGCGTCATCGGCGCCGGGTTGCCTCATACCACTCGATAGTGTTGCGCAGCCCTTCATCGAACGAGGTTCCTGCCGAGAACCCGAAACGCTCCCTGGCGCGAGTGGTGTCCAGGGCGCGGCGAGGTTGGCCGTCGGGCTTCGTCGAATCCCAGCGCAGCTCTCCCTCGAAGCGCGTCAGGCGGGCGATGAGCTCGATCAGAGCGCGAATCGTGATCTCGGCCCCGACGCCAAGGTTCACAGGCGCGCCGTCGTCATATCTCTCAGCCGCGAGAACGATCCCATTCGCCGCATCGTCGACGTAGAGGAATTCTCGCGATGCTGATCCGGTGCCCCATACCTCGATGAAGTCATCTCCGCGGTCGCGCGCCTCGATGCACTTGCGGATGAGCGCCGGTATGACGTGGGAGCTGGCCGGATCGAAGTTGTCACCGGGACCGTAGAGGTTGACGGGCAGCAGGTGAATGGCGTTGAAGCCGTATTGAGCCCGGTAGGCCTGCCCCTGGACCAGCAGCATCTTCTTGGCAAGACCGTACGGAGCGTTGGTCTCCTCGGGGTATCCGTTCCAGAGGTCATCCTCGTGGAATGGCACGGGCGTGAACTTCGGGTACGAGCAGACAGTTCCGACGCCCACGAACTTGGCTACACCAGCAAGGCGTGCCTGCTCCATCAGCTCGATGCCCATGATCGCGTTCTCGTAGAAGAACCGGCCCGGGTTCTCGCGGTTCGCGCCGATGCCTCCCACGACCGCCGCCAGATGGATGATGAGATCAGGCTTGCCGTCGGCCAGAGCCTGATCAATGCCGTGGCGCGTTCGTAGATCGTACTCGGAGCTCCGGGGGACGAAGATCTCCGTCGCGCCGGCCTGGTGCAGTCGCTTCACGACGGCCGTTCCGAGGAACCCACTGCCGCCTGTGACCATCACCCGGCGGGTGGTCCAGAATTCAGTCACGAGGCGGTCTCCGCGGCGGCTTACGAATTGGTGAGTCTAGACGGCGCCCAGCCACCACGCCAGGCGGCCGTCATCGTCCAGCTGCCACCGCCCTGGCTCGCCAACTGGGACGGCGAAGACATCGGGCATCGGCGGAACGGATGCGCATTCATTGCGCCCATTATGTCTCCTGAGCGACGTGCTGCGCTGATTGGTCAGCCGGCCATCAGACAGGGCGTACCAGGCTCGCAACATGAGCCTCTCCTGCGCGCTCTCGTTTAGCGGAAGTTGCGGCGGGATACGCGCTCGTGAAACGCGGTCAGTCAATCGATGGCGGCTGAGCTGGCAGATCTTCCTGATCGAGAACAGATCGTGCCAGCCGCGTCTGGCGCCCGCCGAGATCTAGGGCATGAAGTAGCCCGTGACATCGAAGATCGCCTGGGTGCTCTGACCTGGGGTGGGAGCCACGAAGGTGAACGAGAGACTGCCGGTGCCGCTAAGAGCCACCGTGACCCCGTTGGCTCGATCG
>Ga0116132_1002298_pt1 | contig 12027 bp, 11 predicted proteins | sample June2015DPH_17_1_2_FD_89735 | JGI IMG/M metagenome (GOLD analysis project Ga0116132, IMG submission 89735) | Peatland microbial communities from SPRUCE experiment site at the Marcell Experimental Forest, Minnesota, USA - June2015DPH_17_150 | ecosystem: Environmental > Terrestrial > Soil >... | reverse complement strand
GCGAAATTCCGGAGAGCACAAACTCACCGTTGTTAAGGCTTGCCGATGTAATTGTGACCGAAGCGCCGCTGGCGTTCAGGCTGCCGTTGAGCGACGAACTCGATCCGACGGCCACGTTGCCAAGGCTGAGACTGGTTGGAGACACCGCCAACTGGCCCGCGGCCGTTCCGGTCCCGGAGAGCGCGATATTGAGCGTCGAGTTCGACGCGTTCGACACCACGGACAGGCTTCCGCTCACCGCCCCGGCACTGGTCGGTGCAAAGGTCGCAGTGAACGTCACGCTTTGATTTGCCGCGAGCGTGAGGGGCAAGGTCAATCCACTGACCGAGAGGACCGCCCCGGTCAAATTCGCTTGCGAGATGGTGACCGTCGATCCGCCAGTGTTGGTCAGTGTTTCAGACACGTTCGTGCTGTTGCCGACCTGAACGCTGCCGAACGCAAGGCTCGTGGGATTGGCAGCCAGCGCTCCCTGCGCCACACCAGTTCCAGACAGTGGAATGCTCAAGTTGGAATCGGAACCGGTGGAAGTGATGCTTACGCTGCCGCTGGCTGCGCCGCTTGCGGTCGGAGAAAAAAGTACCGTGAAGGGCGTGCTCTGGCCGGCGCTCAATGTCAAAGGCAACGCCATTCCGCTCAGGCTGAATCCGGTGCCACTTGCAGTGGCAGCAGAGATCGTGATGGTCGTTCCGCCGGAATTGGTCAAGCTTTCGGTCAGTGATTTCGAAGTGCCGACTTGGATGTTTCCGAAGCTGAAGCTAGACGGATTCGATGCCAATTGACCTTGTGCAACACCCGTCCCAGAAAGTGGTATGGAGAGTGTCGCGTTGCTCGCATTGGAATTGATCGTCAGCGTGCCGCTCGCCGCACCCGTGGCCGAGGGCGCGAATATCGCATTGAACGTAGTGCTCTGTCCGGCGTTGAGCGTGATCGGTAGGCTCGGACCCGTGACGCTAAAGCCGCTGCCGCTCGCCGCCGCGCTCGATACCGTAACGCTTTCCCCGCCTGTATTTGCAACTGTCACAGGCACGGTTTGATTGCTTCCTACCGTTACATTTCCAAAATTCGCGCTGGTTGGATTTGCGGTCAGCGAGCCCGCCGCCAGACCCGTGCCCGAGAGTGGAATGCTGAGCGGCGAGTTGGAGGCGCTGGACACGATGCTCAACGCTCCACTCGCAGCACCTGCGCTGGCTGGAGCAAAGGTCGCGGTGAAAGTGACGCTCTGATTGGCGGCGAGAGTCACTGGTGGATTCAGTCCGCTGACGGAGAAACCGGCTCCGCTCGGCGTCGCCTGTGAGATCGTGACGGTGGCTCCACTAGTATTGGTCAAAGTTTCGGACTGACTGCTGTTGCTGCCCACCTGGATACTTCCAAATGCCAGGCTGGAAGGATTGGGAGCGAGTGTTCCGGGAGTAACTCCCACGCCAGAGAAGCTAAGCAATACGTTGCTGCTGACCCCGTCCGCGGTGGTAGCAAACGTGACGCTGCCGCTGAAATTTCCGGTTCCGGTGGGCGCGAACGTGATCGTCGTCGAAGCTGATGTTCCGGCGTGGACCGTGAGTGGCAGCGCGAGGTTGCTCATCGAAAATCCTGCGCCGCTCATCGTTGCCTGCGTGATGGTGAGATCGGTCCCACCGCTGTTCGAAAGAGTCACGGCGCTGGTCTGGTTGGACCCAATCTGGGTGTTTCCAAAGGCAACCTGCGAGGGATTCGGCGAAAGCTTACCCAGCGTTACGGCGGTGGCAGAGGCGGACAGAGAAACATAGGGTTGCGCATTCGGCCCATCAAAGGAAATCGTGGTGGTCGGATCGCCGGCAGCTGTAGGTTGGAACTGGACGCTGAATGAAGCGGTTTGTCCCGCGGCCAACACCAGTGGCGGTGTGATGCCAGTGACCTGAAAGCCGGAGCCCAATCCTTGAATCGAGCTGATGGTAACCGAAGCCGATGTGTTGTTCGACAACGTGTCGGACAGCGTCTTGCTGCTGCCGATCGCCACCGATCCGAAGTTCAGGCTGCCACTCCCGACGCCGACAGTGCCTCCGCCGTTCGAGCCTCCAGCCAGGCTCTGGCACCCCGTGAGCAGCAACAGGCCGCCAGCAATGATTAGGGAAATCGCCCAGCTACTATGCAAACGATAACCGTTCAACGCGACCTCGTTTTGCCGGCTTCGCGTACCACGACGGGGGATTTCGGGCCGCGGGAGTCTTGAAATTCTAGCTCCAGCAAGACCAGTGTCGCGCCTTGCTGTCGCGAGCCATAGATTGCGAAAGGCCCAGCTGGGCGCGGCATCTGGCCAAGGTGTGCAGGGCCAATCCCTCCTTTTGGGATGAACTGCGGTGCGAAGGGAAGAACAGGCCGCTGTAGCCTCCCATAAGTTCAGTTCCTAACTCTGCCGAGTGATGATCAACCGGAAACGTCCCGTGCTGCGACTCAGTGGTTCTTAGCTGCTACGAGACCTGGCCGCTGACATGCTCAAAAAGCTTCACCGGTTGAAATCTCTCGAACCCTGAAATCGGTGTTTTCACGCCGGATTCAGGTGATAGGTCTGGTTAATTTCAAGTGCCCGAATGTCCTCGTGGGTCAGGGCCACTCCTGGGCCGTTTTATAAGAGAAGGCGACAGAAGTTTTGGCTGTGGCCAATGAGACCACCGCAAACCCTACGGCCTAGGGGGGGCACTGTCAACGACCGTTTTTGGTGCAGTGCTGCGGGCTTGGTTCTCAGGCGCTCTTCTTTGAGGTAATGGCGGAGAGGACAGACCAGCGCTGCTCGACGTTCTTGCTGCCGCAGTACGGGCAGAGGATGTCGCCCTCTTCGTAGTCGACGAGGGACAGAATCTTGTCGAAGAATTTCCTGCAGTCATGGCGGCGACACCAGCACAGGGCGGCCGAACGCCAGCGTGCCGGACTTTTGTCCAGTGCGTCGTCCCAGTACTTCGGAGACTCGGTTGTAGAGGATTTGGTTTCAGGCCAATTCTGACGGGGGATTGAGAGATGTAAGTATGCTGAAGCATCCCGCGCGAGGATGCCAAGGTCACTCGATTGACATGCGAAGCTCTATCGAGCGCTGGCGTGCATCTTCCGTTCTCCGTCAGTCTGTGCCTCGCCGCCGCCCGCGAAACCAGACTGTTTCTTGGTGTTTCTCAACCACGCGGCGACTCTGCCTTCGGCCTCTTCCATCTGTTGAGGAGACATTTTCCGGCTGATGTTTTTCTTGCCTTCCTCGATTTGCTCGAGCATTGGGGCCGCCGTTCTTTCTGCGAGCAGGTACCACGTGTAAGCAGAAACCGGGTCGGATTGGGCGCCCGCGATCTGACCGTCTTCGATCCGACCGCCCTCGATCTGACAAAAATGCTCGGCCAAGCGAAGTTGTGCCGAGGGGTCGCCGGCCTCGGCGGCTTCGATAATCACAGAGAATGCGTGGCCGTCTCCGTTGGCGGGGCGTTGCGGTTGGGCTTGCGAGTTGTTCAGGGTCAGGTAAAGCAACTCGGTGCGGCTGGAGACGCCCAGCTTGTCAAAAAGACGGAACAGGTAGTTCTTGACCGTATGCGGGCTGAGTTCGAGAGCGTGCGCAATTTCGCGATTGGTCATACCCTCGGCCAGATGCTGGATGACTTGGCGTTCGCGCGCGGAAAGCAGTTCGATTCCTTTGTGATTGGTGGCGCGGACGAGCGGCGTGTTGGCAAACGCGTCGAGCGCCTGATCCAGATCGACGCTCCGCGCCCAGATTTGTCCTTCATGGACGCTGCGAATGCATTTGCAGAGGCTCTCCAGCCGCTCTTGCTTGGAAAAAATTCCCCTTGCGCCAGCGCGAAAGCACTCCAGGACTTCCTGGGGCTTCGAAGAGTCCAGCAAGATGACGCCCTTGATCTGCGGACGGAGCGCACGCATCTCCCGCAACACCTGGGTGCCGCGGCCAGGCTGGTCGTCCAAATTGTCACTGATGACCGCGACATCGATGGGCACGCGAGTGATGGCGGCCAACAGTTCCTCGGAACTCGAGGCCGCAGCCACGACCTGCAGGCCGCGATCGTTGCGCAGAGCGTCGGCTAAAAGTTGGGTGTGGATGCGCGTGCCGTCGGCAACTACGATACTGACAAAGTCCGAGCCCACTTCTTCATGGGATGGCATCGGGTCTCCTGACATTTGGTTATGCGAATCGGATGGGGGGAATCACTCCGTTCGTTTAGACGGACGATGGCCTCAGGGGAGGAAGAAAGTGAGGCAAAAACTCGGCCAGGGTCTCTTGCTACAGTTGAAAATGTACCACCACACTGACGAACTGGCAAGCAAAGGATTTGCAACTATGCAAAAAAGTGCACTGGTAGTCCTGGCCTCTGTTGCAGTTTGACCGGTTGCACGACAATGCACAAGGATCAACTCCAGCGGGGGATGGATTTAGTCGATGGTCATAAAGCAGGAATGATGGACTAACATTAACAGTATCAATAAGATAGCTAATATATGCTCGACGGACCGATCACTGTGCGGAGCGAACTGGTCGACCTGCGCAGGTGCGTATACCACGGCTGTGCCAAGGAATAACGTCTCTAAGCTGTATAGCTTGGTCATGAGAAGATCAGCCCTCGCCTAAATAGGGTTGATATGTCCTAGGAAGTTCTACCACTTGCACGTTCTTGCAAGTGCCCTTAAGTTTAGACCTCAAAGAAATTTCCCCTAGTCGTTCCTGTTATTTTCCTTCCCCCGGAAAGCGTTGAAGAGACCTGCCATGCGATCCAGCATGCGGTCCAATCGGACCCAGTTCAATGGGACCCAGAGGGCGAAGCTATGAGCACTCCCAATCAGAGCTACGAAGTCGGCAGCGGGATAAGCCAATGGGTATCGCAAGAAGAGCTGCGCTGGTACGCGCTGCACACCAGAGCGCGCCATGAAAAAGCGGTCGAGCGGCGGTTGCGCGATCAAGGCATGGAAACGTTCGTGCCCACCACGCTGGAAGTGCATCGCTGGAGCGATCGCAAGAAGAAAGTAGAAGTGCCACTGTTCAGTTGCTATGTGTTCATCCGCTGCGCTTTGAGCGCGGAAGACCGGACGCGCGTGTACCAGGTGGAGAGCGTGCACGGTTTTGTGGGCGTTCGCGGTGCGAGCCTGCCGATTCCCGATGAGCAGATCGAAAGCATCCAGAAAGTTCTGGCGCAGACGGCGCCCTGGCGTTCGTACCCCTTTCTCAAGGTGGGGCAGCGGGTCCGGATACGCGGTGGGGCGATGGACGGAGTGGAAGGCGTTTTCTTGTCGGAGAACGGCGACCACAGCCTGATCATTTCCGTCGATGCGATTCAGCGGTCGATGGCCGTGCGAATCGATGGGTACGACGTAGAGCCAGCCTGAAGAGATAGTCTGAAAAAAGTGTTGCAGTTCGCCAATCAACCAATTTCCCCGTAAGCGATCCAAGATTTTTTTCCATCTTCCGTCAGCCACTCTTCAACATGTATCAACCAGAAATCGAGCGAATCAATGAAGAGCTGTATTTCATTGCGGCCAGCCCGGCCACACGCCGGCTACGCACGCAAGCGGAATTACTCTCGCAGACTGACGTGCCGGTGCTGATTACCGGAGAAGAGGGAAGCGGGAAGACGACCGCGGCCCGGCTTATCCATTCGCTTTCGATTCGTTCCAGCTTCCCGTTCATGCCGGTCAAGTGCGCGGTGATCACCTCCGACCTGCTGGAGAATGAACTGTTCGGTTACGAACACGCTTCCGCCAACGGGCGGCCGGAATCGACGTTAGGGAAATTCGAGCAGTGCGCCAAGGGAACGATCTTGCTGGACGAATTCGATGCCATGCCGGACGCGGTGCAACGGCGGCTTCTGAAACTGCTGGAAACGGGAGAGTTTGTCCGGTGCGGCGGCCAGAACCCGATCCGGGCGGATGTGCGCATCATCGCTGCCACGTGCCGGGACCTGGAGTTGGCAGCGGCGGAGAAGAGAGTTCAGGAAGAGCTGTTCTACCGCTTGAGCGTTTTCGAATTGCGCGTGCCACCCCTGCGGGAGCGGCACGAGGAAATCCCGCTGCTGCTGGGGCACCTGATGAACCGGCTGACCCGGCGCTACAGCGTGCCGGCCCCGCGCCTTTCAAGCGTGTTGTTGGATGCATGCCAGCAGTATGCGTGGCCCGGCAACCTGCGCGAGTTGGAGAACTTTGCCAAACGCTTCCTGGCGCACGGCGATGAGGGCGCGGCGTTGCACGAATTGCATTCGAATCCCGATTACGGGTTCGCCAGTAAAGGTGAGAATGAGAAGGGGAACGGAGACGGCCACGCGACAACCAGCGTTCCCCCGTCGAGCCTGCCCACATCGAAAGGAAAGTCGTCTCTGAAGTTGCTGGTAAGAAACGCAAAAGGGGAAGCCGAGCGCGGCGCGATTGCCCACGCGCTTGAGCAGACACACTGGAACCGGAAAGCGGCAGCTCGTTTACTGAATGTCAGCTACCGTGCGCTGCTTTACAAAATCCAGGAGTACCACTTGGCCCCGCCGGCAGAGTCTGCACGATTCTTTGGTGCCGACGGTTTGCGGGAAGCGAAGTAGCGCTGACATGGAAGCAGCTACGATTGAACCCGGTGGCACTGAACAGCTACGATTGAACCATCTACGATTGAACCGGGGAATGGCTGAGAGGCATTGCTTATGACGGAATCCATGACGACCCATCGAATCATGTCGGTCCTGACGCTTCTGGTGCTGGTGTCCATCGGAGCGTTCCCGCAATCCGGGTCCGCATCGCAACCACCGGCGCCCAGCGCCGCTGCAGCCGATAAGCAAGCCGGCGAGACGAAAGCGGAAGGCTCGCGGGCCGCACATTCGGACAGTTCCTACGTGATCGGTGCCAACGATGTGCTGGCAATCAATGTGTGGAAAGAACCGGACATCTCGCGTTCCGTTCCCGTTCGTTCCGATGGAAAGATTTCTTTGCCGTTAGTCGGGGAGTTGCAGGCGGGTGGCGAGACGCCACGGCAGCTGGAACAAGAGATCACCAAGCGCCTGCAGAGCTATATTTCCGAGCCTGAAGTCACGGTCATCGTTACCGCTAGCAATAGTCAGAAAGTGAACATCATGGGTATGGTGAGCCGACCTGGCGCCTATTTGTTGACGAGCTCGACCACCGTGCTTGATGCGATTGCGATGGCCGGGGGTTTCAAAGACTTCGCGAAGCAGAAGTCGATCTATGTTCTTCGACAAGCTCCGGATGGAACGCAGAAACGAGTCCCGTTCAACTACAAAGACGTAATCAAAGGCAAGAATGCGGACCAAAACATCCGCCTGCAAGCTGGCGATACGGTGGTGGTCCCGTAGTTGTGGCGATGAGTATTCGACGCTATTTGATCCTCGGGTGGATGTTGGCTGGGTTGCAGGTTCTCTCGGCGGGGCAGAACCCGCCTTCGCAGAACCCACCGGCCCAGAGTCCCATCGACAACAGCGCCAGAACAGCTCCGGCTGCCGCACTCTCGGCCCTCGCAGGAATGCAGACCGAAGGCGGGACAGAGGACGCGAGCAGCGATCTACCCCGTATACCGGCACTGCTTGGGGGAGCTGGAATATCTTCGGCCTTCATCTCCGAGTTAGAAAGATCGAACTATCTGCGAGGCGGGGTGAATGTGGGCGCGGTCTATGATTCCAACCCGTTGCTGCTTTCAAGCGGGACGGAAAGCAATACGAGCGAGTCGATCTTCCCCAACATCAGGATTGAGGAATCGTCGTCGCGAATGCGCTGGACGCTTGGATACGCTGGCGGCCTGACTGTGAATCAGAAGATCACGAATCAGAACCAGGGGTCGCAAAACCTGAATTTCGATTCGCAGTACCGGTTGAGCCCGCACGTGAACCTGCGGGTGGCAGAAACCTTTTCCATGACCACGGGATTCTTTGACGCGGGCAATGGCGCCGAAGTTGTAGCCGGGTCAGGCGGATCGAACGCCAGTCTGATTGCTCCATTGTCCACACAAAGAGCCAGCATGACGACGGTAGAGACCAACTATCACTTTGCCTTGAACGATCTGATTGGGGCGAGCGGGTCGTTTTATGATTTGCATTTCACCAACGTCCCCGCGGGAACTCAGCTGACGGATTCGCAAACCGCCACAGGGTCCGCGTTTTGGCTGCACCGGATCTTTCGCGGAGATTGGGCCGGCGCCAGCTACCATTTTGATCGGATCGTGTTCAATCCCGGCAGCGGTGAAAGCCGCGTCCATAGCTTCTACGCTGTGGACACACTGAACCTTTCGAACCGATTCACGCTGACTGGCTTCGTCGGCCCTCAGTATTTGGAGAACCAGGGCTTTGCCCCCGGCGCGCTGCAGGTTACTCAATCAAATAATTGGTCCGTCGCGGGCGGAATAGAAGGCGGCTGGGCGAACCAGCGTACTAGCGTGTCTGCCGGATTCTCCCGAAACATCAGCGACGGCGGCGGCGTTTTGGGTGCCGTCCGTTTGCAGACCGTTCATGGCACGTTCCGCCGCGAACTGGTTCCGGGGTGGGCGGCTGCGCTCACCGCGAGTCACGGAACGAACCAGTCGCTTATCGTGCCTTATCTATCCAGCGCGAGTTCAATCAATTTAACTTCGGCAGGTATCTCGCTGGAGCGTAACGTTGGGAAGAGTATCGGGCTCCGAATGGGCTACACCCACGACTTTCAAGAGCAGTTCGGAGTGCCTGGCTCAGCCAAGACGCTCGATGCGATCCGGAATCGATTTTTTGTGACGCTTTCGTACCAGTGGGCCAAACCTTTAGGAATGTAGCCATGGAAGAAGAACCGCAAGAATCAAGCGAGCTACCGGATTTTACCGAGATCAAGGGAATTGTCCGCCGTCGGCGGTGGCAATTTCTTGTGCCCTTTTTCTGCGGCTGGGCGCTGGTATGGGGAGCGAGTTGGTTGATCCCGTCGACCTACCGGTCGGGCACGCTCATTCTGGTCGAGCAGCCTTCCGTGCCGGAGAAATATGTTGTCTCGAACATCGAAAGCGACATTCAGCATCAGCTGGACAGCATTACGCAGCAAATCCTGAGCCGCACCCGCCTTATCCGCATCATTGACCATCTCGGTCTCTACGCCGAGGACCGGAAGCGCAAGAGCCCGGACGATCTGGTGGAGAAGATGCGCAAGGACATCGAAATCGAACTGTCGCACGGCGACGATAGGAAGCTCTCCGCCTTCAATATCTATTACGTGAGTCGCGATCCGAAGATGGCGCAGTTGGCGACGAGCGAACTTGCCAACCTGTTTATCACCGAGAATCTCGAGGAGCGGCAGAAACGCTCGGAGAACACGACCAACTTCCTCGGAGATCAGCTCGATCAGGCGCGCGCAAAGCTCGCGGAACAAGAAGCGAAAATGCGCGTGTTCAAAGATCAGCACCTGGGCGAGTTGCCCACCCAGACCCAGAGCAATCTACAGATCCTGACCGGCCTTCAGAATCAGGTGCAAGCGAACCAAGACTCGCTGAACCGGGCCAAGCAGCAAAACACTTATCTGGAATCGCTGATCAATCAGTATCGCGCCCTGGATCGCGGTTCGAAGCCGGGCGAGGCCGGGCCCGCCGGGCTGGCCGAGATTGACAAAGAGCTGGATCAACTGAAGGCGCAGTTGGCGGATTTGACTTCTCACTACACCGATAAACATCCCGACGTCCGCAAGACCAAAGAGCAGATTGCCCGGACCGAAAAGATGCGCGAACGGATCATCGCTGACATGAGTAGTCGAGCGAATAACTCCAATCCGGAACCGGCCGCCACTACGCGGCTCGATCCGAAAAGCGCACCGATGCTGGAGCTGGAAAGTCAGTTGAAGGCCAATCGCCTCGAAATCGCGAACCGGGAGGCGGAAATCAAAGACGAGCAAAGCAAGATCAACCAATATCAGGGACGGCTGAATATGGCCCCGGTGATGGAACAGCAGTTCGCCGACATCACGCGCGACTATGATCAGTCGAAGACCGATTACGAGTCGCTGCTGGCCAAGAAGAACCAGTCGGAGATGTCGACCGACTTGGAGAAAACGCAACAGGGCGAGCATTTCCGCATGTTGGATCCGCCGAATCTTCCGGTAAGACCCTACAAGCCGAACCGTCTGCTGCTATGCGGCGCAGGATTAGCGGTGGGCCTTGTTCTCGGCGGGGGCTTCGCCTTCGGCCAGGAAAAGCTGAGCGGCAAGATCTACGGCGAGCGTGAGATCAAGAAGCTGGTTCCCTTCGATGTGATCGCGGAAATTCCGCCGATCGAGAGCTTACAGGAGCAGTCGTCCAGCCGACGCAGAGCCTGGATCGCGGGCGCAGCAGCAGTGGTGATTATGGGTTTCATCCTGTTAGGATCGGCAGTAACGTATTTGTACGGCTAGAGATCATGTACAAGAGCTTCTACAATCTGCAGCGAAACCCGTTCGAGATCACGCCGGACCCGTCGTTTTTGTTTCCCACGACGCGGCACAACGAAGCGCTCGCTTCGTTGTATTACGGAGTGACCGCGCACCGGGGATTTGTAGTTTTGACGGGCGAGGTGGGCACGGGGAAGACGCTTATTCTGCGCTCGTTGCTGGGGTTGCTGCAGCGCCGCGATGTTGCCTTCGCTCTGATTTTCAATCCGACGCTTTCGCCACTGGAATTCATGCGCTATATCGCGGGCGATTTCGGGTTGCCGGTAGCGGGCAAGGCCAAAGACGAGCTGATCCACGTGCTGAATGGATTCCTGCTGCAGAGACATCAGAAGGGATTGACGACGATTCTTGTGGTGGACGAGGCTCACCACCTCTCGGCGGAAGTACTGGAAGAGATCCGGCTTTTGACCAACCTGGAAACGTCGCAGCAAAAGTTGCTGCAAATCGTGCTGGCGGGTCAGCCGGAACTCGATCAGAAACTCGATTCCCATGAACTCCGGCAGCTAAAACAGCGGATCGCGCTGCGCTGCCATCTCGACGCGCTCAGTTTGGACGAAACCAGGGAGTACATGGGCCGCCGTCTTAAGATTGCGGGGGCGCCGGCTGCCTCGGATATTTTTTTCGGGCCGGCGATCGAGGCTGTGTTCCGCCACTCGCGGGGAATTCCGCGGCTGATCAACACCATCTGCGAGAACGCGCTGCTCGCAGGCTACGCCAAACACGCGGCCACGATTACACCAGAAATCATTGACGGCGTCGCGCGGGATTTGCGGCTCGGCGTGGTGGTCGTGGACCCGAGGAACAATGGCGGTGCCCGGCTGTCGGAAGAACAGGAGCAGCGCGAACTCCTGCTGGCGGTGAAGACGCTGCTCGAAGTGCGTGACCGCATGCAGCAAGCACAGACGAAAGGCCGGCTGCAGTAGGGACAGGTTTCTTCCACATGAGCTATATATTTGAAGCGTTGCAGCGAGCAGAGGCCGAGCGGTCCGGCGGAAGCCTGCCGAAAAACGCCGACTCGGTCGCGGATCTGCTGCAAGGGGTCGAACAAGAAATCGAGAGAAAGCAATCTCTTTCCGAATTGCCGCCGGCCGAATTGCCGCCGGCGGCGGAACCGGAGTCTCCAAAGGCCAGGACGTTTGCCCCTGTGAAAGTGCTCTCGGCCGAACTGGCGGCCGATTCCCGGCTGGTGTGTCTGACGGATCAGGGCGGCCTGGCGGCGGAAAAGTTTCGCGTGCTGGGGTTAAAGCTGCGAAACCTGCGCGAGCGGCGCAAGCTCAAGCGCATCGCGATTACCAGCAGCATTCCGGAAGAAGGGAAGAGTCTGATCGCGGCCAACCTGGCGCTCAATCAATCCCGGAGCAAGATTCTCAAAACTGTGCTCATCGATGGCGACTTGAGGCGGCCCGAGTTAGCAAACCGTTTCGGCTTTCATCGAAATCTCGCGGGACTCAGCGAGGTTCTTCGTGGAGAGCGCCAGCTGTCCGATGTCGTGTACAAAATCGAGGGCTCCGCCCTCTGGTTCATTCCTGCAGGCGTGACCCCCGAGAATCCAATTGAGCTCATGCAATCGGGCCGGCTCCAGCAGTTACTCGAACAACTCGACACATTTTTCGATTGGATTATTATCGACACCCCTCCCATACGTCCTCTGGC
>Ga0116132_1002274_pt1 | contig 12141 bp, 10 predicted proteins | sample June2015DPH_17_1_2_FD_89735 | JGI IMG/M metagenome (GOLD analysis project Ga0116132, IMG submission 89735) | Peatland microbial communities from SPRUCE experiment site at the Marcell Experimental Forest, Minnesota, USA - June2015DPH_17_150 | ecosystem: Environmental > Terrestrial > Soil >... | reverse complement strand
TCTGCCGCGAGGCCGAGGGCTCACCGAAATACCTCATCTGCAACGCCGACGAAGGCGACCCGGGCGCCTTCATGGACAGGAGCCTTCTGGAAGGTACGCCGCACGCGATCATCGAAGGCATGATCATCGCGGCGTTCGCGATCGGCGCTTCGCACGGGATCATCTACGTCCGCGCCGAGTACCCGATGGCGGTGCACCACTCCCAGATCGCCGTCGAGCAAGCGCGCGAGGCGGGACTCCTGGGCAACGACATCCTCGGGACCGGCTTCGGTTTCGACATCTCCGTCCACCGCGGAAGCGGCGCGTTCGTCTGTGGTGAGGAAACGGCCCTGATCGCATCGCTCGAAGGTCGACGAGGGATGCCGCGCCCACGCCCGCCCTTCCCCGCCGTGAAGGGCTACTGGGGCAAGCCGACCAACATCAACAACGTGGAAACTCTGGCGAACGTCCCGCTCATCGTCCTGAAGGGCAGCGACTGGTACCGCGGCATCGGCACCGAAGGCTCCAAGGGAACGAAGATCTTCGCGCTGGCCGGCAAGGTGAACAACACCGGCCTCGTCGAGGTTCCGATGGGAACCACCCTTCGCGAGATCGTGTTCGGGGTCGGCGGCGGGATCCCGAACGGGCGGCATTTCAAGGCCGCGCAGATGGGAGGACCGTCGGGCGGATGTGTCCCGGCTCGGTATCTGGATCTGCCGATCGACTACGACTCCGTCAAGGAAGCGGGCGCGATCATGGGCTCCGGCGGCATGGTCGTGATGGACGAGTCCAACTGCATGGTGGACATCGCAAGGTTCTTCACCGAGTTCGTCAAGGACGAATCCTGCGGCAAGTGCGCGCCATGCCGGATCGGCACCAGACAGATGTACGACATCCTCGTTCGTATCACCGAGGGCGAGGGTGAGTTGGAGGACATCGATCGGCTCGAGAGGCTGGGCAAGGCCGTCAAGGAGGGGTCGCTGTGCGGACTCGGCCAGACCGCGGCGAACCCGGTCTTGTCGACCATCCGCCATTTCCGCGACGAGTACGTGGCGCACATCGTCGAGAGGCGTTGCGCGGCGAACTCCTGCAAGAAGATGGTGGGAACGAGCTGCGTCGCGGCCTGTCCCGCCCATGTCAACGTGCCGGAGTACGTGGCCCTGATCAAGGAAGGCCGACCTGCAGAGGCGCTGGAGACGATCCGCTGTCGAAACCCGTTCCCGTCCGTGTGTGGCCGCGCGTGCGACCACCCCTGCGAGATGTTCTGCCGACGCGCCGACCTGGACGAGGCAGTCGCGATCCGCAACCTGAAGCGCTTCGCGAGCGATGAGGTGAAGGAGGTTGGCACACCGCCCGTCTGGAAGGGACCGCGCGAAGGGCGAGTCGCGGTGATCGGCGCGGGACCGGCTGGACTCACGGCGGCGTACTTCCTGTCCTTGATGGGCCGCGAGGTGACCGTCCTGGAGAATGAAGAGTCGATCGGCGGCGCGCTCATCACCGGCATCCCCGCCTTCCGTCTGCCACGTGATGTGTTGGCGCGCGATGTCGAGTACATCCGCCGCGCGGGTGTGACGATCGAAACGGGTCGCAAGGTCGACTCCATCCAGGAACTGCTCGACGCCGGCTTCGACTCGGTGTTCGTGGCGATCGGGGCGCAGGAGAGCGCAGAGCTCGAGATTCCTGGTGAAGATCTGGAGGGAGTGGAGGACACGCTGGCGTTCCTCCGCAAGGCCAACTCCGGCAAGTTGGCCGAGGTTGACGGCCATGTCGTTGTGGTCGGAGGCGGAAATGCGGCCATAGACGCGGCGCGCACGGCCATCCGACTCGGGGCCGAGTCCGTCACCGTGCTCTACCGCCGCAGCCGCGAGGAGATGCCGGCGTTGGCCGAAGAGGTCGAGGACGCCATCGTGGAGGGTGTGAAGATGCACTTCCTGTCGGCGCCGGTCTCCATCGAAGGCAACGGCCGGGTCGCGAAGGTCCGCTGCGTGGAGATGGAGCTAGGGGAAGCCGACGAGCAGGGCCGCCGCCGGCCCATGCCGGTGATGGGCAGCGAGAGTTCGATAGGCGCCGATCACGTCATCGTTGCCATCGGCCAGCAGGCGGACCTGGGACTGGCCGAGGGATATGAGGGCCTTGAGGTCGATGGCCGTCTGTTCCGGGCCAACTCCGTGACGCAGCGCTCCGGCGAAAGCCCGGTGTTCGTAGGCGGCGATGTCGTGACCGGACCCTCGACGATCATCCAGGCCATCGGAGCGGGACAGCGCGCCGCGCGGGCGATCGACGTGTTCCTCGGCGGAGATGGTGAGCTGCCGGCAGAACGGGTTCTCGCCGAAGCCGTGATGCCCGGCGAATCGGCGATGGCGATCACCCGACAGCCGTTGCCGTTGCTCTCCCCGGAGCAGTTGAACGGGGCCTTCGACGAGATCGCGCAGGGCTATTCGGTGCCCACCGCGTGTCTGGAAGCTCAGCGCTGCCTGCGCTGCGATCTGGAGCAGATGGATATGCAAGAGGAACTCGTGTCGCTGGTCACGCTCACGATCGATGATCGTGAAGTCACCGCGCTCGCGGGCATGACCGTGCTGGAGGCCGCCAACCAGGCGGGCGTGCGCATCCCACATCTGTGCTCGGACCCCCGCCTCGCGCCGACCGGCGCATGTCGGCTCTGCGTCGTCGAGATCGACGGTGAACGTGGCTTGCAGACCTCCTGCACGCGCCAGGTGGCTCCCGGCATGGTCGTCCACGCGAACACCGAAGACACCCACGCCTCACGGAAGGCGACGCTGGAGATGTTGCTGAGCGAGCACCGCGTGGCCTGCACCACCTGCGACATGGACGGCGGATGTCTGTTGCAGGACTATGCCTACGAGTACCAAGCGAGCGAGACGAGCCTTCCGAACATCGCGCTGCCGTTCGGCTGCGACAACTACTCCTCGGGTAACGAGGCCATCGAATACGACCCGTCCAAGTGCGTGCGTTGCCAGCTATGCATCCGGTTCTGCGAGGAGATACAGATGGCCGAAGCGCTGACCCTGCGTGGGCGAAGCGGCCAGGTGGAGGTCACGACCGGCTTCGATGTCGAACTCAACGAGTCCACGTGCGAGCTCTGTGGCGGTTGCGTGAACATCTGTCCGACGGGAGCACTCTACGATCGGGGCGCCAAGGGTCTCGGGCGCACCAACGACCTCGAGAAGGTCCGCACAACCTGCGCCTACTGCGGCGTCGGCTGCCAGATCGACCTCAACGTCAACCGCCGGCTGAACCGAGTCGTCCGGGTCACGAGCGAGCCGGGTTGCCTTCCGAACGACGGCAACCTGTGCGTCAAGGGCAAGTACGCCTTCGATTTCATCCACTCCCCGGAGCGGCTGACGACGCCGCAAATCCGGGAGAACGGTGTCCTGCGGGACGCCTGCTGGGAGGAAGCCATCCGGGTCGCGGCCGATGGTTTGGCTGCGGCGCGCGACACGTACGGGCCCGAGGGCATCGCGTTCCTCAGCTCGGCCCGATGCACCAACGAAGAGAACTATCTGATGCAGAGGATCGCGCGCATGGCCGGCAAGACAAACAACGTGGACCAGTGCGCTACGACCTGTCATGCGCCGACAGTTGCCGGGCTCGCTTCGGCCTTCGGCTCGGGCGCGATGACCAACGCCATCGGTGAGATCAAGAGCGTCCAGACGATGTTCCTGATCGGAGCCAACCCCACTGATGCCCACCCGGTGGTTGGGTTGGAGATGAAGAAGGCCCTCCGCAAGGGCGCCCGTCTGATCGTGTGCGATCCACGCGAGACGTGGATGGCCAAGAGGGCCGACATCCACATCAAGCACAAGCCGGGAACGGACAACAGCCTCATCAACGCGATGATGAGCCACATCATCGCCAACGACCTTTACGACAAGGAGTTCGTCGAGGCGCGCGGCGAGAACTTCGAGGCCTTTGCCGCGAATATCGCGGGCTACTCCGTCGAGGAGGCCGCGGAGATCTGCAACGTCGATGCCGATCTCATTCGGAAGGCGGCCGAGATGTACTCGGAAGGCTCGCCCTCGGCCATCTTCTACACGCTGGGTATCACCGAGCACACGTGCGGCACGGAGAACGTCCAGAACCTCGCCAACCTCGCGATGCTGTGCGGCCAGATCGGGAAGGAGTCCTCGGGGATCAACCCGATCCGCGGCCAGAACAACGTCCAGGGAGCATGCGACATGGGTGCGATGGCCTCTGCGCTTCCCGGCTATCAGAAGATCGTCGACCCGGCCGTGCGGCAGAAGTTCGAGGGCATCTGGGGCGCGCCGCTTCCCACCAACACCGGCGGAACCGTGACCGATTTCATCGAGAGAGCCGGCGAAGGCGTGCTGAAGGCCCTCTATTGCGTCGGGGAGGATCCCGTCCGCAGTGAGCCGAACACCACGCGGGTAATCGCGAACCTCGAGAAGGTCGACTTCATCGTCTGCCAGGACATCTTCATGAGCGAGACGGCAAAGCTGGCGGACGTGATCCTTCCCGCCACATGTTTCGCCGAGAAGGACGGGACCTTCACCAACACCGAACGACGAGTGCAGCGGGTCCGGAAAGCGGTGGATCCGCCGGGGGAGGCGCGGGCCGACTGGCAGATCATGTGCGACATCTCCACGGCCATGGGCTATCCGATGCGCTACGAGCACCCGAGCGAGATCTGGGACGAGCTGGCGTCCGGCGCGCCGATCCTCGCGGGGATTTGCTACGAGCGGATCGAGGAACAGGGTCTGCAGTGGCCGTGCCCGACGGCCGACCATCCCGGTACGCCCTTCCTCCACAAGGAAGGCTTCACGCGCGGCAAGGGCCTGTTCCACGTGATCGACTTCCGTCCGCCTGCGGAGGAGCCGGATGAGGACTACCCGATGATCCTGTCGACGGGCAGGACCCTCTACAACTACAACGTCGGCAACATGACGCGGAAGACCGCGGCCATCGAGCAGAAGCAGCCGGAGAACTTCGTCGAGATCCACGATGGAGATGCCGCCCGGCTCGGCATCCGTGATGGCGACAAGGTCCGTGTCGCAACCCGTCGTGGGGAGGTCACGGCGTGCGCTCACGTAGCGGGCAAGGTCCGTCCGGGTGCGCTGTGGATGCCGTTCCACTACGGGGAGTCCTCGACCAATCTGCTGACCAACGACGCCTTCGACAACATCACGCGCACGGCCGAGTACAAGGTCTGCGCGGCCAGGATCGAATGTCTGTGAATAGGGGGTACCTGCAATGGTGCATCGGTTTGAGACGGGCTCCAACGTGGCGCAAGATAAGCGCATGAACGCCGCTGCGGTCTGCGACCCTCCTTCGGTAGTGCGGAAGATGCTCGAGGAACTGGCCCCGTGCGAGACCGGGTACATTGGGGTGACGTCGTGCGGGGGCTGCGCCGCTGTCCACTGGTGCGCCGACATTCTCGATAGAGCGCTCAAGCAAAGGATCCCCTCGATGGACTGGAGGCCGGCGATCCGCGAAGTTCTCGGCTTGTGGTAGACGCGCGCGTTGGCCGCAACCGACTGCTGCGCGACAACAGCACCAGACGGCGCGACGACGACCGCAAGCACGTGCTGATCACGGTGCGTGTCGATGCCGACCACGTAATCCACCTCATCTGCAAACATCCCCTCTGATCCTCCGATTCCACTCGTAGGGTCCAGTGACGCCGGTCTGATGCAGGGAAACCGCGGCGGCAGGACGGTAATGAGTCACGCCCCAAGGGCGGACAAGCTCCTGATCAAGCCAGCAGCGGGCGCCAGACCGGCGTCGCCCTGCCGCTCGGACAGATCATTTAGCAAGGCACGCACAACGCGGCCAGTCACCCGACGAGTCACAAGCGGCACGACGACAACCAGGCTGGCAACGGCCCCAGACAGACCGACCCGCCGAGTCTTACCGTCACCCGAACGGGTCCGCGTTCAGGCCGCCAGCTTCGCGCGTAACTCGGTCAGATCGATTCCGGCGCTGGTTAGGCGGACCCTCTAACCGAAGTGACCCCAGTGCGCGGCGATGATGAGAAGCAGGCCGCCGATCGCGAGCGCTACGCCTGCGACGATCGACCGGGTGTTGCTCAACTTGAACCATGCGATATGTGCGGCGGTAAGCCAGACCCCGGCGAACAGCATGAGCAGAAACCCCACTTCGGCGAGGCGCACGCCCGTCTGATGCGCGAGACCAAGGACTGGGTTCATGCGTAGCATTCTGCTCGCGTCGCTACACGGAGGTGTCTAGGGCACGGGGCGATCGCCTGCCCGAGTGTTCCGGAATGACGCCTGACTGAGAGGACAAAGACCGGCTCATGGAACAGGCGGATCTAGCATGAACTCGTGCAGTACGTGTGGCTGGCCATCATCGCCCTGAGCCTCGTGCCGGTCGCACTCGTGGGCTTCATGCTCAATCCGCTCGTCTTCTGGGCGCTCGGCCCGGAGGCCTGGCGAGATCGGCTAATCCGCCTCCATCCCTACCGCTGGTGGTTCGTCTTCTTCCTTGCCGTCTTCGGCACTGCAACGACGGTGTACGCGGTCAGATACGGGTAGTAAGCGTCACCACGCTCGACTGGGCCAGCGTGCGCGAATGACCCCTGACCGCGATCCTGCTCTGTCTTACTTTCGGAGTTCGGTACTACGAGCGGCTCGGGCTGGCGAGCGGAAAGACATGGCTAGCGCCGTCGGCGTAGTCGGCCTCCAGTGCGATCGTGTCGTCGGACGCTATGTCCTTTAGGCTTGTGTAAACGGAGTTGTTTACGATCGAGAGCGGTCTCGCCGTTCCGTTCACGAGCAAACGGACGGTGCTGACGTTGTCCGCCACGATCGCCGCGAGGGCGGGTGTTTCGCCCGGATAGCCGGGAAGCACCATCGGCAGCACGCCGGGGAAGCGTGGGCTGTAGTGCTCGTTGAGGCAGGTTCCGCCCTGGCCGGTGAGGAACACGCAAGCGGTGCCGTTGTCGCCGAGGAAGGCGTAGAGAGCGCCTTGTCCCTGGGTGTGCCCTGGGCCGAGGGTGAGTCCCGTCTGAAGCACGCGAAGCCGTTTTTCGGCCTGGGCGGGCGTTAGGCCGAGGTAGGCCGCAGAGTGTTCAAGTCCGACGCGATCCATCGACGGAGGCCAGGTGGCCGCTGGCAACCGATCGAACGCTGAGAACCCGGCTGTAAATCCTGGGGAGGATCCGAGGTAGCGGGCGATCGCACCAGCGCCGCCCGCCAGCGTCAGTGCCACCGCGATCCCGACGAGCATGACGCGCGGACTGCGGCGCGCCCGAGGTAGGAACAGGCGATGCCGACTCCTCGCCGCAGTCGCGCGGCGGGAGACGCGTGGGTGGCTGAGGAGCTCCGAAGGCGACGGAGTCCGACGCGCTGTGGCGGCACCAGTCGCCGTCCGGCGCGCGGCCCTGACTCGCTGCCGCACCTCATCCCAGTCCGGTTGGGAACGCGTTGCAGGGTGCAGCCGGCTAAGCGCGGCGGCGATGTGCGGGTCGATGTCGGTCATGTACGTGCCTCCTGCTGTGATCGTCGAAGCGCGGCGTGAGCGGCGCTGAGCGTCGCCGACACGGTTCCGATCTCGACCCCGAGCGTGTGCGCGATGCTCTGGTAGTCGAGATCGGCGTAGTAGCGGAGAAAGACCGCGAGCCGTTGACGCTCCGGGAGCGCAGCGATCCACGCCCGCACCTCATGGTCTTCTCCGGGGCGCCCATTGTCAGGAGCGGCAGCAAACGCGTCCTGTGGTTGCGGTCGCTCGCGCCGGCGAACGCCACGGGCCGCGTTGAGCACGATCCGCCAGACCCACGCCTCCAGCGGCGCCTCGCCACGGTAGTCCCCCACGCCGAGGATCGCGTTAGCGAACGCGTCTTGCACAGCGTCAATGCCGCTCTGCTCGTCCCCGGCAATCGCTCCCGCAACCCGCGCAAAAGCCCCGAAGCGCTCGCGGTACAGCGCCTCCAGCTCAGCGACCGATGCGGCAGGGCGCTCTGTCACCAAACATACGATGCGCCACCCGCGTGTGTTTGTTTAGGCCCACACATCTCAGCCCGCCAGGCGTCCCAACAGGCGCGACGATCGTCGCCTGCGCGAGCGTCCTGTCGCCGGAGAGCTTCCGACTCTCCCTCGACGGCTCCTTCGAGGCAGGGTTTGAATAAGACGCCTAGCGTCGGGAAAATGGGCCTGAGAGGACGGCTTTCAAACCCTCCCGAAAGTCTTAAAGACCTGCTAAACGGCCCTGTCTCAGCATCTCACGAGCCGTGATTTCGAGCAAGCCGGCCCGTGCCGAGCCCTGGCTTTGAGTTCCGGAATGATGCTCCTGGGGCGCCGCTGTCTCACCGTCCCCTAGCCCATCGTCTACTAGCGGTGGGCTAGACGTGCTCCGCCGCTACCCACGCCGGACCCTTCTCGCGGCCCTCTCCGCGCCCGAGATACCGCGCCGCCGCTCGTTCGCGTCGACCGCGGAAGCGCCGTTCCGGACGGCGCTCACGAACTGATCATGCCAGTCGAGCTTCTCGCGCGAGACGCGCCCAGCAGCGAGGTTGTAGATGATGATCAGGTTGTAGACGAGGGCGTACCAGAAGAGGTGCATGTGGCGTTCGAGTGGCTCGGTCGCGTATCAGCATCGCGGAGATGAAACGGATGCTGCCCTGGTTGACTGCCTCGGTCGTGGCCGCGCTCGCCTGCGGTGTCGTTGCGGCTGCTCCTACGGTCAGTGGCGAGGGGCTGGCGCGCTGCTCGTCGATTGCGCCCAGGCTCGCAGCTCCCAGCGGCGGTTCCGCGGGCAGTCTCGTCCGAGCAGGCGCCCGCTCGCTGTTGCTGTGCCGCTACCACGGCCTCAACCCGGCCGCGACCGCGCGCCGCTTGCAGTCGTCGCGGCTGATCAGGGCCCGCCCCGAGATCGCCGCGCTCGCTGCCGGTCTGAACGCGCTGCCGATGCTGCCGAAGGTGGTCAACTGCCCGTTCGACGACGGAAGCGAGATCGTCGCGACATTCGGTTACCCGATTGGCGGCGATGCGGTCGTGCAGATCGGGCTGACCGGGTGCAGGATCGTCAGCGCTAGCCATCCGCCGGTGCGGACAGCAAGCGGCAAGCGCGGAAAGAACCTGCTTGCCCAGCTCACCGCCCTCGTTCGGTAGCTGGTTCACAGGCGGGCGGTGAGGGCGCATCTAGCGGGGCGGCGGGACCAGCGAGCACGGTTGCAGAGCTCTGTCGCGCTCGACTACCTCCGGACGCTCGTCTGGCCGGTTGTGGCGCTCGCCGTCCTCGCCTACGCGGCGGGCCGCTACGGCGAGCACATCGGGAGTCGGCCTGGCGGTCAGCGAGGTCGGGACCTTGTGGCCCCGACCTCGTGGAAGCGACTTCTATTGTCTGCCAGTCGACGCGAGGGGATGCTTCTAGCGCCTGCTAACGCGGAATCCGCCGAAGGCGAGGACGACTAGCACGATGATCAAGATCACGAGCCAGATCGACATGATGCCTCTTCTCTTCAATCTGTCGGGATTGCAGACGCGATCAGCGTTCGATAACGGTGGTGCTGCCGCCACGTCGGGCGCGTGAACCGCCGAAGCCGCCCCAGCTCGACCAGAAGATGATCGAGAGCACGAGTCCTACGGCACCGACCGCCATCAGGATGATCCCTACGGTGTGGATGCTGAAACCCGACGCGGTCGTGGTGACCGCCCAAACCATGATCGCACCAGCGGCGATCACCACAAGGCTGACTGCTGTACCCATCAGGGCCCCCCTTAAGTCTGTCTGCTGAGATCGTCGGCGCCCTCTTTCACTTCTTGTAGGGCTTCCTTCGCTTTGCCTTCGGCCTGGTCGAGGTGGCCTTTGCCTTCCAGGTGCTTGTCACCGGTTGCCCGACCAATCTTCTCTTTGAGCTTTCCCATCGCCCTGTCGAGCTTTGCGTTCATTTCGCCTCTCCTCGTGGTTTGTCTGGGGACGAGCTTGAGCGCTAGGACGTGGAGGCGGCGACGTGGCTTGCCGCCTTGCCTAGCGGGGTGCGGATCTCAACCGGCTGGACACCCTCGGCGTTCCAGGGGTGAGCGGACTCGAACGCGGCGGCGAGAAGCAGGTGGGCCCGCGCGCCCGCGCTTGTGGAACGGCAGTGCGGGTGCTACAGCCATGTCTCCTCCGGTGGTCGAGGCGTGATCGCCGACCACGCTGCATAGGGTCGGCCGCAACCTGCTCCAACCCGCAACGCCTGTGGGAGGACATTTCGCCGGGCCACATGCCTTGAAACCCGGCGAGCACTCCGCAGTACCGATGATTACGGCACCGCCAACCGAGAGGCTAGCATTTCCCGCTTCCGCCCTCCAGCCCCCGTCCTGCTCCGGAGTACAATTTGGATGGTCCGACCCAGTCCCATGCCCGAGAGCGACTTTCAGCACCTGCGCGTCCTGATCGCGAACGAGAAGCGCGACCGGCTCGAGTTGCTCGCACAGGTCGTGACCGGGCTCGGACACGACGTGATCGCGCGCGAGATCTACGTCAAGGAAGTCGGGGCGGTCACAGCCAGGGAGCACCCCGACGTCGCCCTGGTCGGGCTCGGGTCGAGCTCGGAGCACGCGCTGGAGCTGATCGCCGAGATCGTCCGCGAGGCCTCCTGCCCGGTGATCGCGATCCTCCACGCCGGCGACCCCGCCTATGTCCGTGAGGCCGCGAAGCGCGGAGTCTTCGCCTACATCATCGACGGCACCCCCGACGAGCTCCAAAGCGCGATCGACATCACGCTCCAGCGCTTCAGCGAGTACCAGAGCCTCCAAGGAGCGTTCGGACGCAGGGCGGTGATCGAGCAGGCAAAGGGCATCCTCATGGCCCGCCACTCGATCAACGCCGACAAGGCCTTCGAGCGGCTCCGCGACCACTCCCAGCACAACGGCCGCAAACTCAGCGACGTCGCCGCCGCCGTCGTCGAGAGCCACCTCCTCCTGCTCCCGCCGGCGTCGCAACCGCAGCCGCTGGCGGCTGAGCGCCAGGACTAGCCCAAGCGGGATCGCCGCTCTGCGACGCCCCCGGCTTCGTGGAGTCAACCGTCTATCGGAGTGGACCGACCGGTGGTACAGTCCGTGGTGCAGCGCCTCATTGATCGGCGCAGCGATTCAGTGGCGGCGGCCGTAGGAGTCGGCCGCCGCGGACGGTCCGCCCTCAGCAGAGCAGGTCGGAGCAAGTCGGCCGACGCCGCATCTTGGTCGGCGATGACGCTCACGTTAGGGAGGCCGAAGATGACGTTTTCAATCCTCAAGCGCCGGCCGGGTGCGAAACGTTTCCGCTCCCGCGTCATGGGGGCAACGGCCCTGTCCGCGCTGTTTGTGCTCGGGATGATGGTGACGCTCGTGGGCGGCGCCTCGGCGGCGGCTACAGCCGTGCCGCTCGGAACCGCAGACAGTTTCGCGGTCCTGGCCGGCTCCGGGATCACCAACACCGGGCCGACCACGATCAGCGGCGACGTCGGGTCGTTTCCGACTCCGACCGAGACCGGGCTCGCCGCGTGTCCCGGCGCGGACTGCATCACGTTGACCGGGACAGACCACGCCGGCGACGCTGTCACGCAGGGGGCGAAGACCGACCTGACCATCGCGTACAACGACGCCGCGGGTCAAGGGCCGATCACCTCGATCGCCGCCGACCTCGGCGGGCAAACCCTGACTCCCGGGGTCTACAACTCCGCCTCCTCGATCGGACTCACCGGGACGCTCACCCTCGACGGCGGAGGCGACCCGAACGCCGTCTTCATTTTCCAGGCGGGCTCCACACTCACCACGGCAACGTCCAGCCAGGTGACCCTGATCAACGACGCCCAGTCCTGCAACGTCTTCTGGCAGGTCGGCAGCGCGGCGACACTCGGAGCAAGCTCCACCCTCAGGGGCACGATCCTCGCGCACGACTCCATCTCGCTCGATGACGGTGTGACTGTTGATGGCAGGCTGCTTGCCGGCGAGCAAGCATCCGGTGCGGGTGCGGTGACCTTGATCCACGACACGATCGCCAAGCCGACCTGCGCAGCAGCGACGACGACCTCAACCACGACTGCGACTACAGCCACGACCGCGACCACGGCTACGACCGCGACCACAGCTACGACCGCGACGACAGCTACGACCGCGACCACGGCTACGACCGCGACCACGGCTACGACCGCGACCACGGCTACGACCGCGACTACAGCTACGACCGCGACTACAGCTA
>Ga0116132_1002251_pt1 | contig 12234 bp, 10 predicted proteins | sample June2015DPH_17_1_2_FD_89735 | JGI IMG/M metagenome (GOLD analysis project Ga0116132, IMG submission 89735) | Peatland microbial communities from SPRUCE experiment site at the Marcell Experimental Forest, Minnesota, USA - June2015DPH_17_150 | ecosystem: Environmental > Terrestrial > Soil >... | reverse complement strand
CTAGAGCCTGTCTCATAAACGCTGTGAGCTGCCATCCTGCGCAACTCAGGGGTTAAAACCCCTGAATTCGTGGGGCTTTTCGGCACGGCTGAAGCCGTGCCCTCTCGGGAACCGTTTATGAGACGGCTTCTAGCGACTAAGGTTGGCCATCGGATGTCCCACGCGCGAGGGGGACGCGAGGGGTAGCGGGATTGTTGCGTGCTCAGTCGGAAGCGCTAACAGCGCGGGCGCCTGCGACTTCGATTAGTTTTCCAGTGTGCACATCGTAGAGGTAGCCGTGGACGGGGATGGATTTGGGCACGAGGGCGTGAGTGCGAATGCGCGCCACGTCATCGAGGACGGCTTGCTTCTGGTCCTTGATGGCGAGCCATTCGATGTATTCGCCTTCGCGCGAGCCGGGGCCCTTGCCGACATCGCGGAAGCCGTTGGGAGTGAGTTCGGCGGTCTCCAGGCTGGAATCGAGCAGGCCGCGCATGACATCGTCGGTGAAAAACTCCATGCCGCATTCGGTGTGGTGGATGACAAAGAATTCGCGCGTGCCGAGCAATTTGTAACTGATGACGAGGGAGCGGATGGCGTCGTTGCTGGCGCGCCCGCCGGCATTGCGAATGACGTGGGCATCGCCTTCGGCCAAGCCGGCGAACTTCGCGGGATCGAGGCGCGCGTCCATACAAGTGAGGATGGCGAAGCGCCGGGCGGGCGGAAGAGCGAGTTTGCCCTTCTCGCCGAAGCGGGAGGAATAGTTGGCATTGGCTTCCAGAACTTCCGAAAGAATCTTGCTCATGGTGTGCTCCTTGTTTTTCTAGATTGGATGGTTCAACCGCTTTCAGCTTCCGCGGGAATCGCCCGGAAAACAAAAAAGCCCACGAAGTGAATCGCGGGCTGGGGGTGATCCGGGTCTAGTTATGGAAACGACTAGCCGCTGGAATCCTCTCGCCCACGGTTCCAACAACACGTACACGAGCAGCAGGGGTGCGTGCAGGAAGAGGAAATGGCAAACGCGGGAGAGTTGAGACGGATGAACATGGAGCGATAGGCTACGCTGGGGCTGCGAGGAAGTCAACGTGAGTGGATGATGGGGGAAATCTCGGGGTGTGAGTCAGCTTCCGATTGGGCGACTCATCAGGAGTTCGATATGGGACTTTTTCGCGCACCGTAAAGAAGCTAGAATCTGTCTCAGCATGGGCGGACATCGCGGTCGATACCTTTGGCTGATTGTCGCCATTAGTGGCCTACTAATTTGCTTTTCCGCGACGTTAAGCTGTCAGGAACCCGTACGAGTCAAGGTCTGCGACCTTAAGGCTAATCCTACGGGCTATGACCACCAGCTCATTGAGGTAATCGGATTCGTGTCTCACGGGTTCGAAGACTTTGGGTTGTTTGACCCAAGTTGTTCTTCATGGCCATACGTGTGGCTGGAGTACGGGGGTACGAGAAAGTCGGGCACCACGTATTGCTGCGGCGTCTCTCCAAACGGTATTCGGCCTGAAGGGCTCGTCGTGGAGGGTACGGCGGTTCCGCTTATAACAGACGAAACATTCGACGTCTTCGACAAACTTATCCATACTCGACCAGATACGGTAGTCCACGCATCCCTAGTTGGCCGGTTTTTTGCAGGGAAGGCAACTCAATTGCCCAACGGCGAAGTAGAGTGGGGTGGTTACGGGCATTTCGGGTGTTGTAGTTTATTAGTCATTCAAAAAGTCATTTCTGTCGCTCCGCATGACCGCGAAGATTTGGATTATCGTTCCTCGCCAGACCAACCGAAGCTTGACAAGGTTGGGTGCGGCTTCCAAGACCTCGTTCCACCGTGGCCATATTCGGATTGGGTTCAAGCGCAACACACAGCAGACCTCCAAAATAACAATCTGGCCTTCGATAGTCCGAGGCAAGTGGCGGTTGCTGCGTTAAGTCGTTTTGCGAAGATAGATGAGCAGACTGCGGAAAAACTGGAAGAAACGCAGACCTCGCAGGGGCGAGTAATCTACGAACTGAAGACAGAAGATGGAAAAGCGACTTACATGATTGTGCTCAGTAGACCGTATCTGCTGTCCTTCTACGCCAAGGAACCAAAGAAAGTCGCATGGGTTGTCATAGGGGCTTACAAATCTTTCTGTGAAAAGAGCAACTCTGTCACTCGAATAAAGTGACGCAATCGCCTTAAGCCCGACATTAATCTGCTGGTCTCTTACAAAACATGCCCGGCACAATCGCCGACAACGCAGTTACTTCGCGGCATCGGCGCGGCAGAGCCATACGGTTACCCGCCAAGTCGAAGGGAAATCAATGGGACTTCCCTCCGTCGAAATATATACTTCCCGAGTCCGGTCTACGTTCAGAGTAACGATCGGGGCAAGAGAAAGGGGCGATGATGCTGGCAACGGCCTGGCTGCTCGGTTTGTCAGTCCTTGTGACTGTAGCCGTCGTCTTGTTGCTCCTTCGCAATCCGAAAGTCGGCGAACTGTTTCATGTGCATGTGAAGGATCGGCCGAAACGCCGGCTTCTTCTGGCGGCTATCGGGTTCTTCGTCACGTTTGCGGTGGCGCGCTCGATGGCTTATGCCGCTTACCGCAGCGTCGGCCCTTTTCAGTATGTCTACATTGGCGGGACGCATATCCACCATCTGGTCTGGGGGATCCTGCTCCTGCTGGCGGTGGGGTTCTGCTGGTTGATCGAAGTGGGGACGGGAGCTAAATCGTCGTCCCTCTTCGCGAGCCGCTTGATGTCCTTGCTTTACGGTGTGGGCGCCGCTCTCACCCTGGACGAGTTCGCGCTCTGGCTCAACGTCCAGGAGGGTGTCTATTGGACGCGGCGGGACTTAGCTAGCCTTGACGCCGTGATCCTTTTCGGAGCCGCTTTGCTCATTGGAATTTGGGGACGTGACTTCCTCAAGGCACTCGGCCTTGAGTTTTGGCACTCACGCCGCAAGCATCGCAAGCATCGGCAAGGCGGATAGCCGGGACTCAGCGATCCTGTGCTTACTCCAGAGTGGCTAGTATGGAACGGCGGAGACGAGAGGGGCGAGCGTCCTACCTTCGTTTTGGGAGGGTGGGTCTTGGGGTGTCTGATGCCCAGAGGAAGAGTGAAGACAGAGAGTGAAGACAAAGAGTGAAGACGAAGAGTGAAGACGAAGAGTGAAGACAAAGAGCCCACCCTTTGCATAAGGCGCAAAGGGTAGGCCACCCGAGATTTCTCAGTGCGTGCAGCCTGCACCAGGCGGCGCGGTTAGACCGGTTCCCCAAGGACACGCCGAGTGGAGCGCGAAAGCTATATGAGGCCGCTTTGACGGGCGAGCTTCAGCGCTTCGATGGCGGCGCCACGGGCTCCAGCGGTGTCGCCATTGGGCATGACGTAGATGGGAATCTGGGCTTGCTCCTCGCGCTGGGGTGGCATGCCGGCGCGAATCTCGCTCAAGAACCATTGTTGGAACTCTTTGCTGGCCTCGAGGGCGCCGCCGCCGACGATTAGCGCATCGGGGTCGAACGTATTGATCATTTCGTCGAAGAAGAGTCCCAAGGCATGGGCCTGAACCCGGAAAATGTCCTTGCACAGCGCGTCGCCCTTGTCCGCAAGGCCGCGCACGAGTTTGGCCGCCTGGTGGGCGTCCAGCTTTGCCAACTCGTGGCCGGGACAACGCGGAAGAAAATACGGCAGGAGATTCCTTTCGATCGCGGTGAGTGAACAGAGCGACTCAAGATCGCCCGTGCGTCCGCAATTGCAGTGCGGTTGGATGCCGGGAATTCCGGCGATGCCTTGATAGGGAATGAGCACGTGGCCGAGTTCACCGCCAAAACCGTTTTTGCCCTTCACGACGCTGCCATCGAGAATGATGCCACCGCCGTTGCCGGTCCCGATGACGGTCGAAATGGAAGTCTCGTGGCTGTTTGCGCCAAAGATCGAATAGTGTCCCCAAATCGCGGCTGCGTTTGCGTCGTTCAAATAGGAGACGGGCTTGCCGAGCTTCTGCGCCAGTCCCTCACGAATATCGAATCCCGCCCATTGCGGATGAACAAAATTCGTGGCACCCCGCGTACTGAGCTGGCCCGCCGCACTGGCCGGACCGGGAGTATCCAGGCCGACCGCGACCACGTCCGAGAGGATTACGCCTGCCTTGTCAGCGGCAATCTTGAGACCATCGGCAATCTGGCGGAGGCAAACCTCAGGCCCCTGTTTTACAAGAGCCGGATGCTCGCACAGACCTTCGATGTGAAATTTTTCTTGCTGGTCCAGCAATGTATAGTTGACGGCAGTTCCGCCAAGGTCCACTCCGGCCACGAGCGTCACTCTAGTTCTCCTCCATGCTTAAATGGTTGCCCGGCCCAGCGTAGCAGGATTGAGAATCATCGTCCAACGCGGCGTGAAAAACGACGACTTGCCGGGCAGGCGAGACAACCTTGCTATAATTCTGCAAGGTGTGAGAAAGTGTGGGCCTCGGAGGAGAGGTGTACGCGGCGGGGGCTGATTGCCAATGGCTGAGAGACCTCTGACAGGAAGACGCACAGGCTGGATGCTCGGACTCGGCTTGCTGGTTGGGCTGGCGGCGGCATTGGCGGGGCGCCAGACCGTGAAGTACACCTCGACGGACGCATTCTGCGATCAGGCGTGCCATGCGCACCCGCACGCCGAGCAATTCTGGATTCAGTCCGCGCACTATTCCAACCGGCACGGCATTGTGGCCCACTGCACAGATTGCCACCTACCCCCTGGCGGGCTGCAATATCTGGCGGAAAAAGCCCGGCTGGGGACGCGCGACGCGTACGCCCAACTCTTTCGCGACGTCAGCAAAATCGACTGGGCACGGGAACGCAAGCTCGACCGCGCCGTGACGTTTACATATGACGAGGCGTGCGTCCATTGCCACAATAACCTGTTCACCGAGGGGCTTTCCAAAGTGGCGGGCACGCTGCCTTCCGGCGAGCAGGAAACGGACGCGACGCAAGTCCGTGAGATGAGAATCGTCGCGCGCCGGATGGAAGCACATCTCTATTTCCAGCGGAATCGGGAAAGGTTGCACTGCGTCACGTGCCACCTGTTCACCGGACATCGCATGGAGACAAAGATGGCGCCGGAAGCGATGGCTGCGGTGGAGAATGCGCAGTTTCCGCTCGCCGCAACGGAATTTCGGAACTACACGGAAGTCGTACCAGGCGCGGGCGTGAAGTTCCACATGATTGCGGTGCGAGGCGGAACCCTGGCGTCGGGCAGCCCGGAGCTGGGCGCTTGCCGCTTACGAGACACAGGGCCGGTGCATGTCGTCGGCGTGAGCGCGTTCTGGATAGGGCAGGCTACGGTCAGGAGCCACGACCTGGAATTGTTCTCTGTTCAGCATGGATTGAAGGAGAAGCCGGGCGTGGTGACGCCGCAGATCGCGGATGCCTACACGCATTGGTTGTCGCAAGCGACGGGGAAGAAATACCGGCTTCCGACCGAATCCGAATTGGAGTACGCGTGTGTGGCCAACGGCACCATGCCCGCTTGGGAGCGAACGGCGAGCCGGGCGGACTCGCATGTTCCCGGAATGGCCGTGGTCAATGCCTGGGAATTTTTTGACCTTCCCGGCAGCAACCCCGAACTTTGGCTTGACGTGAATGAGAACCCCAATGGTGGGGGGCTGGGCTTCCGCGGGAGTGGGGCGAGCTTCAGGGTGGTAAGGGAAGTTGTGTCGGGGTCCGGAACCACGGCCAGTGCCGTTCCAACTATTTTGGGCCAAATGACGGTCCAAGCATCTGACACGAACACGGAGAGAGAATTCTCGAAGGGATTTGCTGGAACAAGTTGGAACGGCACCAGGAACGACCCATGAACGAGTCGCGACCTATGAAAGACGCACGCGATCACGAACTGGGCATGGACCGCCCTATCACGCGCCGCGATTTTCTGAACGGGGTGGCCATAGGGATCGGCGGGCTGGCGCTGAGCAGTTCTCTGGGCGGATGTACACGACACGGCGGATCGGGGTCCATCGCTGCACAGAATGGCCCGGGTTACAACCCTGCGGCGGCGAGCGGAATGCGCGGCGATAACGCGGGGTCGTTTGAAGCCGCGCACGCGCTGCGTGACGGAACTTTTTGGCAAACCGCGGGCGCGGCGACCAATACGGATGATACATACGACCTGATCGTGGCGGGCGCGGGGATCAGCGGACTGGCGGCGGCGCACTTCTTCCGCAAACAGGCGGGCGGCAATGCGCGCATCTTGATTTTGGAAGCGCACGATGACTTCGGCGGGCACGCGGCACGGAAAGAGTTCCGCGTGGGAAACCGGATGTTGCTTGGATACGGCGCACAATCGATTGAAAGCCCGTCGCTTTACAGCGCGGTGTCCAAGGGCTTGCTGGCCGATTTGGGCGTCGACGTCCAGAAGTTTTATCGCTACTTCGACCAGCGTCTGTATCCCTCGTTAAAGATGGGAAGCGGCATTTTCTTCGACCGGGAGACGTTTGGAGAAGACCGTCTGGTGGCGGGCTTCGGCAAGATTCCGCACCGGGAATTTTTCGACAAAGCCCCGCTCTCCGATCGGGCGCGCCGGGACTTGGTGCGCATCTACAGCGAAAAAGTGGACTACTTGTCTGGTTTGACGCTGGCACAGAAACAGGCGGTGCTGGAGCGAACCAGCTACGCGGATTTTCTGACCAAGATTGCCAAGCTGAGTCCCGAGGCGCTGCCCGTTTTTCAAACGCGCACCCACGATCTGTTCGGCGTGGGCATTGATGCGGTGTCCGCGCTGGCCTGCTTCGAAGAGGGCGATGACTACGGTTACGGTTACCCCGGGCTGGACTTCATGGGGTTGGGAGGCGCCAGCGATCGCGGCGAGCACAAGCCGGATCCTTACATTTTTCATTTTCCGGATGGGAATGCTTCCATTGCCCGCTTGCTTGTGCGGTCGTTCATTCCGGAGGCCATTCCGGGCCATACCATGGAAGACGTGGTCGTTGCAAAGGCCGACTACAGTCGGCTGGACCGCGAATCCGGGGCCGTGCGCATCCGTTTGAACAGTACCGCCGTGGGCGTGCGGCACGACGGCGACCCGGGTTTGGCGAAAGAAGTGAAGGTGACGTATGTGCGCAATGGGCAACTCTTTCGTGTGCGCGGGCGCCGCTGCGTGCTGGCCTGCTACAACGGAATGGTTCCCTATCTGTGTCCCGAAATTCCCGCGAAGCAGAAGGAAGCGCTGGCGTATGGCGTGAAAACCCCGCTGGTGTATTCGCACGTTGCGATTCGCAATTGGAAGTCGTTCCAGAGGCTGGGCGTGTACCAGATTGCGGCCCCCGGAAGCTATCACGTCTACGCGGCGGTTGATTTTCCCGTAAGCCTGCCGGAATGCAAATTTCCCAGTCGGCCGGAAGAACCGATGATCGTGTTCATGTTGCACACCGTGCCAGCCAGGTTTGACGGAGCGTGAACAGCATCGCGTGGGACGCGTGGAACTTTACGACACGCCATTTGAAACCTTCGAGCGAAAGATCCGCGACCAACTCGCGCGCATGCTTGGCCCTGGAGGCTTCAATCCAGCGGAGGATATCGAGGGCATCACCGTGGGGCGCTGGGCGCACGGCTACTCCTACGAATATAACTCCCTGTTCGATCCCGAATTTGCCCAGGGGGAAGCGCCGCACGAAGTGGGACGAAAACCGTTCGGGCGCATCGCGATTGCCAATTCCGATGCGGGCGCCACGGCCTACATGAATGTCGCCATCGACGAAGCTTATCGCGCCGTGCAGGAGCTCTCTCGGAAGAAAAGCTGAGCGGCTGAGGGAGTGCGGATGCTGTAAGACACGAGATTCGAGAACAACGATATCCAGTAGAAATTTCTGATGCGCCGAACGGAAGAACCGAGGTTAGTACACGCCGGGAATGAGGCGTTTTGTGGCCCTAGCATAGTCCGAGTAATCGTCGCCAAAAGCCTTCATCAAAGCGGCTTCTTCGACGTGGATGCGGTAGAGAAGCGCGGCGATGGTTGGCACCAGCACCACAACAAAGCTTATCCAATTGCGGGAATGCAGGCCGACAGCAAGGAACACCAACAACAGGCCGAGGTAGGAAGGATGCCGCACGAACCGGTAGAGCCCCGTGCGCGTGATCTGTTGAGAATCCTGAATGGCCACGTTTGAGCTGAAAGACTTGCCCAGGGTGAAGATCGCGGTCCAGCGGATGGCCAGGGCTGCCAGCATTACAATTACGCCAGCAGTTTTCAGCGCGTGTGCGCCGCCGAGCATATTGGGTCGAGTGGCCTCGCTGACCCACTGGCATGCGGTAATGGAAGCGGCAATTACGAGCCACAGAATCAGCAACGAGCCCCGGTCCTGCACTTTTCCGCTGCTGCGTTTAGTGCGCGTGGCAATGCCGACGAGAATCTCCGACGCAAGCCAGCCGTAGAAGAGCAGCCTCCATAAGATCGTAAACGTCATCAGGCCCCCAGAGTTGAAGCCTACGTCCGCATGGTACAACTCATGTCATACATCAGGGCAGGCGTAGACGGAAAGTACGGGGAGCCAAATTGAGCTGCGCGTGATTTGGGGTAGTGGGGTCTTTGGGCTTGAAGCCGTTAACTGATAGGTGCTCTCCTAATTCGAGCTGTTCTCATCAAAACAACAAAAGAAAGGACCGGACGCCACAAAGAGCAGGTCCGGTCCACGAATCCATGCCCAGAGCATAGCTCCGAGCGGTCTCACTGTCACCGACTCAAGCCTAGGTCTCCCAAGCATTCCACGACAATGTTAAATTCTTTGGCCTTGGCGTTCTGAGACGATGGAACTACAAGTGGTACAGTGGCGGCAGGATTCGAACCTGCAACCCTCTCAGTGACAGTGAGACGCTCTGCCAATTGAGCTACGCCACTGTGAGAAAAAAGTACCATGGCGGAAGGCGATATTCAAGCGAAAGCGTGGCGGACACTTCCATTCTGCTTTCTCCAGACTTCCATTGCAGAATGGAACAAATGTCTTGACAAATGGAAGTTGAAGTTTATAATGGAGTCTGTATCGGAGGCGCGTATGAGCGACCAAGAAAACAAAGCCCCTGACAGAGATACCTTGGTGAGTATGCTGAAAGCCCAAAAAGAACGGGCTTTACAGGCCCTTAGTGCCCGATGGGACAAGATTATAGCTGATGTTCAAGAGCTTGGCTTGGATTCTCACATGGAAGTGAACGTCAGGGGCGCACTCCCACAGTCGGACGGGGTAGAAGCTGTTTCCATCCAAGCTGGAGAGTTCCATAATCTATCTTACACCAAAGCTGCTAAAGCTATCCTGGAGAAAACAAACCGGAGGCCCCTAACGACCCAAGAGATTCTCGCATACTTTGAAAGAAGCGGCCGCAAGATGCCCGGGAAGAATCCGTCCGCTACGCTGTATTCATCGCTCAAGAAAAGCAGTGATTTCGAGCTTGTCGCCCGCAACACATGGGGCCTTGCTGATTGGTACGAAAAAAAGCGGAAGGCTCCGCAAAGCATGGACGAAAGAACGAATGAAATCATGCGTCAAGGTGCTATCTCTTTCGTTGAAGCCCAAAAGCGAGCACGTAAGGAACTGGAGAAAGAAGCCAAGGAAGCCTAAGTAGAAAGGAAAGTGGGCTAAGGCAGCGGTCAGGCTGCCCTAGCCCGAAGAACTGAGGAGCAAGGCGACGAAGCGATGCAACCCCATTTCCATTTCTGTTTATACGCCCGCCCGCCGCCATTTGCAAGGGGCCGAATGGCCCCACGTTTCAAAGGGCCAAATTCTTTGCGAATGGAGAAGAGAGATGAACACATTGAATGTGGAAGAAAAAGTCAGAGTGATAGCGGCAATGGTGGAAGGAAACAGCATTCGCAGCACGGAGTGTGTGACCGGAGTCCACCGCGATACGATCATGCGGTTAATCCTTCGCGTGGGCCAGAACTGCGAATGCCTTCTAGATGAACGGATGCGCGGTTTACCGTGCCTGTTCTTCCACCTGCTGCCAGGCTTGTTCCATCAACTCCCGCAGTGTTACTCTCCCGCTTAGAGATATAGTCATCGGGTGTCTCCACTCTGTGACCTCCGCTAAAGGTCCCGGAACTTGGAGACACCCTTTCTCTTTCTACCCCCCCTTTCAACAGAAAATCTTACAGTCACCGATTTGGGGGTTGCTTGTGGGCGTCGTGCGAGGGGCCCTATAATTGAGTGTTCCAAACGAGGAGGAAGAGACGCCATGGCGAAAGCGAAATTGAAGGTGAAAGAATTCACGAACGAGCCATTTATCGATTTCTCGAACGCAGCGAATCGAAAAAAGATGGAGCAGGCGCTGGCGAAGGTGAAGGCGGAGTTTGGGCGCGAGTACCCCATGTGGATTGGCGGGAAGAAGGTGATCACAGCGGGGAAGAGGAAGTCCACGAACCCGTCGCGGCCTTCGGAAGTGATTGGGGTGTTCCAGGATGCGTCGAAGGAACAGGCGATCGAGGCGATTGAGGCGGCCAACAAGTATTTTGACGTGTGGAAGAAGGTGCCGGCGCAGCAACGCGCGAAGTATTTATTCAAGGTGGCGTCGCTCGTGCGCGCGCGGAAGTACGAGCTGGACGCGCTGGTTTGCTATGAGGTGGGGAAGACCTGGTTCGAGGCCGAAGCGGACGTCGCTGAGGCGATCGATTTTTGCGAGTTTTACGGGCGCGAGATGCTGCGCCTGGGCGAGCCCCAGAAGCTGACGCCGATGCGCGGCGAGCGCAACTACCTGGTGTACATCCCGCTGGGCGTTGGCGCCGTCATTCCGCCGTGGAATTTCCCGTGCTCTATCATGGCAGGGCTCACGGTGGCTTCCCTGGTGACGGGAAATACCGTGGTGCTGAAGCCGGCTTCGGATGCGCCGACAATTGCGGCGAAATTCGTGGACATCCTGTTTGAAGCGGGAATTCCAAAGGAAGCGGTGCAGTTTGTGAGCGGGTCGGGCGCGGCGGTCGGCGACACCATCGTGCAGCACCCGAAGACGCGGTACATCGGGTTCACCGGGTCGAAGGAAGTAGGATTGCGGATTTCGGAACTTGCCGCGAAGCCCTCGCCCGGGCAGATCTGGATCAAGCGGACCGTGCTGGAAATGGGCGGCAAGGACGGCATGATCGTGGACGAAGAGGCGGACATTGACGCGGCGGTGGAAGGAACGGCGCAAGCTGCGTTTGGGTACCAGGGACAGAAATGCTCGGCGTGTTCGCGCGTGATCGTGAGCGAGAAGGTGTACGACACGTTTCTGAACAAGCTGGTCGAGCGGACGAAGAAGATCAAGGTGGGGCCGACCGACGACCCGAACAATTACATGGGGCCGGTAATTAGTGAAACGGCGATGAAGGGAATCTTGAACTTTATCGAGGTAGGGAAAAAGGAAGGGCGCTTGTTGACAGGCGGCGGACGCGCGCCGGGCGATGGGTACTTCCTGGAGCCCACGATTATCGCGGATGTGGATCCGAAGGCGAGGCTGGCGCAGGAAGAAGTCTTCGGACCAGTGCTGACGGTGATCAAGGCGAAGAACTTCGATCATGCGATGGAGATTGCGAATAATACCGAGTTTGGGTTGACGGGCGCGGTGTACTCGAAGAACCCGGCGAAGATTCGCCGCGCAGAGGAAGAGTTCCACGTGGGGAACCTGTACTTGAACCGGAAGTGCACGGGAGCGATGGTGGGCGCGCATCCGTTCGGCGGATTCAATATGAGCGGGACGGACTCGAAGAGCGGCGGGAAGGATTATTTGCTGCTGTTCCTCCAGGGTAAGGCCGTGGCGGAGAAGGTCAAGTAGGAGCAGAAGAGGGAACCGTATCACAGAGGGCACTGAGGGAAGAACGCAGAGGTCACAGAGAAGAATGAAGAGGGCGGATGATGAATCCGCCCTTTTTTATTGGGGAAGTGCGAACCTACCTGGAAATATCTTGAGTCAATACTCGTCGCTTGACCTGGAGGTTGAGGTCCTTCGCCCATCCTTATCGGATGGGCTCAGGATGACAGCCGTTTTTTTGGTTATCTAAAAGGAAAAAGATACATGCCTCAAACAGGCGCCCGCCTCCCTCCTACGGCGGGCAGGCAGAAGGCGGCCGCTACAAAGGGTCGGCGGAAGCGTTGCTGGAGACGAACTTGAGGACGCGATAGACGGGATAGCTGCAGGCCAGGGCGATGAGGACGAAGATGCTGTTGGTGCGGTCTTCGCGGACGGCTTCGATGAGGAAGCCGATCGAGCCGAGGAGCGCGAGGGCGGTGGTCCAGGGATAGCCCCAGGCGCGATAGGGGCGGGGCATATCGGG
>Ga0116132_1002249_pt1 | contig 12240 bp, 9 predicted proteins | sample June2015DPH_17_1_2_FD_89735 | JGI IMG/M metagenome (GOLD analysis project Ga0116132, IMG submission 89735) | Peatland microbial communities from SPRUCE experiment site at the Marcell Experimental Forest, Minnesota, USA - June2015DPH_17_150 | ecosystem: Environmental > Terrestrial > Soil >... | reverse complement strand
GTTATTGTCAACGTTCTCCACAGTATGCTTAGCCTTGTCATAAAATCTTTTCCCTGTCAATTCCGTTGCTTTATTGTCTTAGTTTTACAAGCATCTGACTTCTAATTTAAACTTTGGGCGCTGGGGCATTTAATTCAGTTTTGCTATTTCCAAGCTTAACTTATATGAAAGAAAAAGTTGCAGAGACCACGTTTTTCTTACGCTTTTCTAATTAATCATTATTTTCGATAAATTCTATCATGGTTGGCCAAGTGATAAAACAAGCTTCCGATAGTAAGCCTTGCATAAAGTCAACATCTTAAGCGGGACCTAAAAAAAATAGTTGAGCTTCCAACCTATAAAGGCTTCACCCGACCACAACCAAGCCTCCCAGATCATACGTGAAGCCGGCCTAAACCATCCAAATAGGTGAGCCTAGACAGACTTGGGGAACTAGGCGTCTTCAAAGAGAACATTGCAACAGCCTCTGGCAAGCGGATTTTAAACTCTGCAACGACGATTATTGGATGATCAGCTACCAAGATGACCATTCACGGTTCATTACGGGTTCAGTTAAGATTTATAGTCCAACCGGAGAAACGCCATTCTGCTGCTTGAGCGAGCCGTTAAACGGTATGGTGTTCCAGAACAGATCCTTACTGATCAGGGAACACAGTTTAAGCCTGCTAGAGGCGATACATCCGAGTTTGATAGGCATTGCTGTGAGCTGGGGAATTGAGCATATCACTGCTAGCGTTCGCAGGCCAACAACCTGCGGCAAGATAGAAGCATTCCACAAGGCGTACGAAGCGGAGTCTCACTGTTCAAGCTGCATTGGAGCTTCATACGCTACTACAACTACGCCAGACCCCACGAAGGGATAAACTATTTAACTCCAGCAGAAATATACTTCAAAGACAAAGTGTAGCCCATTTTCTAGATAGAACAATTATTTTTAAAAAACCAAGGATCAATCATTTTTCAAATAGACCAAGGGGAAAAGAATTAGATAAAAATAATAATTCCTCGATGGTGAAATCGAGTCAAGCAAATAAGTCAAGGAAAGGTTTAAAAGTAAACCAACAAAATGTGGACACAAGATTTACTAAAGGCTCCAGTGCTGACCATGTTGCCACTTGTCAAAACTACTTCACCTATTTCAGCCTCAACAGGGGGTACTTCTCAACCTCGTCTTTTCTATTCCTAGCTTTTAAACAGCCTTCTCCTTTGCCAAAAAAAGTATGAAAATGAAAGAGGACAATCTCTGAGGATTTCTATCACGACATATCCTTTATTGCTATGACTATTGCATTAGCAGCTGGGAAGGGAGTGTCATACCTTATGTTCTGAACGTTGTTCTGCTCGGTTTCCTTCCATAAATTATCTTTTGAAAGTCGTTTCATATAGTATTGTTTTCCCAAATCAATCATGCCTTGTTTTAATAACTTATCAAGTTCCGGGTTATAACCTAAAGGTGCGGTAATAACCATGATGCCTCTATGTGCTAAGCAATTCGACTTCAGATTTTCAAGAGCATACAGAACTTTTTCTGGTTCTCTATGGTTCTCATCCCAACCCATATGCTCCATAGTTGAGATACTTACAATCAAGTCATAACGTTCAGAAGGGCGAAAATCAACTACGTCTTGATTAATCACGCCCTTCGCCTTCTCATACTTATCTACAACATCATGGGTAACAGGATAATAATGAGAGAGAACATTACCCACCTCAAGAATTTTCCCATTGCAGTGCTTCACAATTTCCCGCACAATCGGAACTTCAACAGCTCTTTCGTTCTTCCAAGTAGTATTATATTTATTGCAGAAATAGTTGTAAGCATGTCCCTGAAATTTGAAAGTTTTGGTTCCAAGTTTCAGCCTAAAATAGCTTTGAAAAATAATGGGTTTTGCTTTCCAATATATGTAGTGAGGAAGGTGATGAGGCCTCTTTAACGCCTTTCTTAACAAAGAATTATGCCCCTGCTTAAAGAATACAATGTTTAACCAAAAAATTCTATATTAACTTTTGCAAGACAAGTCTATTTTTTAATGGTGTTAATTTAACGGTGTTGGCTTTTGATTAGTTTTCAATGCTCGTTCGCTAATCACTTAAGAATGTGTAGTCAGTTTGATTTGGTCTTAAGCAGAGTTTCGAATATAAAGGGTTGGGATTCTTGGAGACCATTTTCGCCTTTCATTCTCCAAAGACTTAGCCAATAACAGCCTTGTCATAACTCAGAGAGGCCGACCTGTGCTAACTGCTCAACAATAGCAAGCGCTTAGGGAAAAAAGTGAGCCTGTAGCGCGAGTGAGGGTGCCTTATATAATAGTTAATTTTTCTGAGAATTTTGACCGGAAAGTGCACAAGGCTTTCTTCCGCTCCTTCCTAGTCAAATTTTGCTATGCCTGCACCACTTTCCTTGATAATTTCTGAAAGATCTCTAAATTTTATCCATGCATTTAATCCGTTGTTAGATAAACCAAAGCAATAGTGGCAGAGGGGTTATAACCAAAATAGCATTTTTCACTTTATTGGCAAGTGAAGAAGCAATGATAACGCTTAGACTGGACGTAGATTATCCTTATCCATCAATTGACTAAGAGCTTTATACACGTAGCTTTAGGAATCAAAAAAAGAAAAAGTAAAGATTATCTAAAAAATGCTCAAGTCATTGCTAAGATGATTAATGAATCGCCAAAACAAGTTATGTCTTGCTGGTTCTTTACTTCATCCACAATTCCAGAAAAAAGCTGCTCGATTTACTAAATTTTGGTGGGCATGAGGTTGCTCTGCACATTGCAAATGATCCTTATCGGGAATGGAAAATCTTAGAGAATGAAACTGGCCGAACAGTAAAGTACTATACTATTCATGGAACCTCGCGATTGGTTGCCCAGTTATTATGGAGACGGAAACTTGCAAAAGCAAGCTAAGGTCCCAAGCGATTTCCCGTTAAAATCCTTCCACAATTTTCCTAACTTTAGTTTAGATACTGAATGCTATAAAGTTGACTTTGACGGTGCTAAAAAAGCAGCAGAAGAATGGATTAATCAAAATTACGTGTTGTCTGCTCATCCTGAATGGCTCTTTAGGAGGGGAGAAAAAAACCGTAGAGGACCATTTTATGATGTATTAAAAAGTGTTTTAGAAGTGGATAAGGAGCTTGAAACTTTACAGATAAGAAAGAAAGCTTTCGTAAAGATTGTCCACGACGTAAAAGAGTATGAAAGAAACATTGTTCCTTCGGATGAGTTCATTGAGAAGCTGGGCGAAAGGGGCATAGATGTTTTTACTTTTCTTGATAGAAAATGGTGTTGCCCAATTCCTAATCCGCCAAACACTTGGAATAAAACTGACGATAACGTTGGTCTGCTTGAAATCAAAGACTATGCTAGCTGGTGGACCAACGTCGGAAAGAAAACGCGCAACATGGTCCGTCGAGCAGAGAAGAGCGGAATAAAAGTTACAGTTGTCCAGCCAAGCGAGAAATTAGCTGAAGGCATTTGGAAAATTTATAATGAAACTCTAATAAGGCAAGATCGGGCTTTCCCACACTATGGAGAGCAGCTTCAAACAGTCGCTGGTAACATGTTTGCAGGCGCACAAAAATCCACCTTCATCGGGGCGCTTTTGCAAGAAGCTAAATTAGGCTTCTCGTCGTTGCAAGATTTAGAGAAACTCTACTGTTCGAAGACAATGAATAGTCGACGAGTCACAAGCTCACGGACTCCTGTTTCTGCAAACTTTATCTTTCTATAGTCCTTTTATCAAATCTAAGACTTCTTGCCTTACGCTGTAACTTTGAAATCCAGAATCCGCTATCAAGCCCCTTACAACTTTTGGATGATCTTTCCATTCAACCATCCCCAGAGTGTCTGGGTAGTGGAAACCTAGCTCTTTCCTGCGTATCTCAGCGGCTTTTTTCCAAAATAATAAAGGTTCATCTAAATGCTTTTTGAGAATCTCCATATCTTTTCTGAGCTCTTGAAGACCAAACATTTCTGCGTGTTTCTCGCACTTCTCAAGATAATCGACTGGAAAAAGAGACCAGTACCTGTAAATGGGCTTTGGAAGATAAATAGCCCTCGATAGGGAATTTACGCAAGAATTGGTATAAGTCCATTCAATGCCTTTGTTAATGTACTGTCTGAGCCTCCGCGGATGCCTCAGCCCCTTAAGGGCTTCTGAATTTGTAAATGATTCGCTTGAACCAAGCGTCCACGCATCACCCACAGCCACGATATTCTTTAAGTTCTTAGCGAACCTCAAACGAAAATCTTCATAGAATTTGTAGTCTTTTACCAAGTGAACAAAAGGCAAACTGAAAGTATGAACCTCCGGGCATATTTCGGGCAGTGCTTTAATAAATTCTGCGCTTTTTTCATGGACAATTTCGTTTGCTTGGATAGAAAAAATGTAATTATAACTGCATTTTGCTCTAATAGTGTTAGTTACTTCTGCAATAACACTATATTTTTTGATATTAGGCCATTCTTGTCTGAAGAACTTAACTTTCTTGTTTAATTTTGAAATTTTTTCTACAACTTCAAAAGTGCCATCTGTAGAGTACCCCTCAGAAATTAGGAACTCATCACATACTGGTAAACTGGCGGCTATTGATTCCACGAAGGGGTATCCAGTTTTCAGGACGTTTTTCAGCACCATGAAGCAGGAGATCATGAATTGCCACTGAAAAAGGTTCGAAGCAGGTACTTATTAATTTACTTATAGGTATTGATGTTTATGATAATGGGTATATATGCAAAATATTCCATTTGCAATTTATGATTGAGGCAATTAAATGAAGATCGGTGTAACAGCGCCAATTTATATAAGCAATCCAGAACGGAGATTCCTTGATCTGACGACACGATCAATTATTTCAGCAGAGCATGATATTGTATGGATGCCCTGTGAAAATTACGTTCATCCAGTTTTCACGCCACTTGTTTATGCCTTCGATCATGTGCCTGATGAGATCAGAATCCTTCATCCGATCGGGAAACAGAGCGTATCTCAAGCATGGAATTTGGGTATCGAAGAAGGGAATACAGCGGGGTGCGATTATATCTTAGTTATCAATACGGATATTATATTCAAGAGTAATGCTATTGATCGGCTTGTTGATTTTGCGGTAAATCATCCAGAAGCTGTAATGTGGACAGGCAGCGAGTGCGCAGACCTGGCGAACCTTAAGTCATGTCCAGAAAACGAGAATTACTCAGAGAATCCCCATTTCTCATGCTTCATGGTAAAGAATGACTTCTTTGGCTATGTAGGAAAGTTTGATGAGAATTTTGTGCCTTCATATTGTGAGGATGTAGATATGTATACACGACTGGTGCTCGCAGGAAAAAAAGCGTATAAATATGGTGCTGCTCGATTTTTTCATTTCGGATCACGGACAATAAAATCGGATAAAAAACTTTGGAAGAATAATTCGAGAACACATAGCCAATGTCAGCTCTATTTTCTTGAGAAATGGGGGCACCTCATGGTTGATGATGTTGAGCGAATGAGGAGAGTCTATTATAAGCATCCCTATAACGAAGAGGATAAACCATTAAGCTATTGGAGGAACCCTGCAAGATTGGGCTTGCGTAGGAAGCTTAAAGATGCCTTGCCGCAATCTGTGAAGTATCGGCTTATTCTATTTTTGAATTGGGTTAGCCGAAATAAGTCTCAGGTTAAACTTCGCTTATCCGAATAAGTTGCGTGTCATCTAAAGCAGGAGGTTGGCGAGGAGATTGTTCAGTTCTTGTTTATTTTTGATGCTTCTAAAAATGGCTTTTCCACTTGTGTAGAGGCGGAAAGATATGTCTTGGAACGTTAATTCAAAAATTATCCCAGCTATGGTGTTTTTCAGTTTGGCTTTCTTTAAAATGTTGGCGATGGCTTCATCCTTCTTGTCGTACTTGAAAACTACTATAACGTCTTTTTCTTCACCGCATGTTCCTTCAATTCGCGCCACATAATCTTCAACAGAAACCATTAGAGCTGTTCAATCTCCTTTAAAACTTCAACGAAACGGTCAACTTCCTCTTTTGTGTTGTAAATGTAAAAGCTTGCCCGGTCAGAGGATGGAAGCTTCAGAACTTGTTGATGTAACGGTTGTGCACAATGGAAACCGCTTCGTATCATTATGCCGTAATTGTCACAGATGAGAGCAACATCATGCGATGATAATCCCTTAACGGTGAAGGGTATTATGCCGCATTTCTTAGAAAGGTCGTTGGAACCATAAATTGTAACTTTGCTGCATTCTTTCATGCGCTCAACTGCATACTTAGTTAACGCTTTCTCGTGGTTTAGCACCTCATCCATACCTACAGCTTCAAGATACTTCACGGCTTCTGCTAAACCAACCGCGCCGCAAATGTTAGGTGTGCCTGCTTCAAATTTCCATGGCGGGTCATTCCATATTATGCTACAGCCTTTGTCTTGGCTAAAAGCTACTTCCTTTATCATTTCTCCCCCACCTTGGAATGGTTGCATCTTTTCAAGCAGTTCTTTTTTGCCGTAAAGCACTCCGATGCCTGTTGGTCCTAACATTTTGTGTCCTGAAAAAGCCAGAAAATCCATATCTAAATCCTGAACATCAACAGCCAAATGCGGCACAGACTGCGCGCCATCAACCAGCATTAAAGCGCCATTATCATGTGCAACCTTAGCAATTCGTTTGACATCGTTAATTACGCCTGTAACGTTTGAAACATGGCTTAAACAGGCAATTTTTGTATTTCGGGAAAATTTGCTTTCAAAATCGTCATAATCTAACGTGGCATCAGCATTTACTTTAGCATACTTGATTGTGAAACCCTTTAGTTTAGATGTGATTTCCCATGGAACAATATTGCTATGGTGCTCCATTAAGGAAACTAAAACCTCGTCACCCTTGCCTAGGTTGCTTAGCCCCCAAGAATACGCAACTAAATTGATGGCTTCCGTTGTACCCCTAACAAAAACAATTTCCGGCCAGTCTTTTGCGTTGATGAATTTTGCGATTTTTTCCCGCGACTTCTCATAAAAATCTGTTGCTTCTAAAGACAGGGTATGGACTGCTCTGTGCACGTTGGCATTGTGGTTTTCATAAAAGTCGCTTATGGCGTTTATTACTTGGCGGGGCTTCTGGGTAGTTGCAGCATTATCAAAATAAATTAGGGGGCTGTTGTTTATTTTTCGTTTTAGTATTGGAAAATCTTGGCGAATCGCTTCAATATCCACGATTATTTTTCTTCCTCTATCTTTAGCCTCTTGGACAGCATCTTTGCCAGTTCTTCTTCTTCCAACGCCTGTTTCTCTTCGAAAGTATGTTCGTTTGGCAACCAACTGGGAACGGCGCCGCCTTTCTCCTGATAATACTTTCTGATTGCACGCTTCAGTGCGCCTACAGCAAGCACTCCGCAGTGGAATTTGACGCTTGGTAATCCGCCGATTTCCTCAGTTACTCTCTTCCAAGTAATTTCTTTCCATGAAGCTTCAAGGCTTAGACCTTTAACCATTTCAGTAACTATACTTGAAGTGGCAATGTTGGCGGCGCAGCCATAGCTTTCGAAACTTGCCCTCTCAATAACTTCCTTATCATTAATTTTCAGATAGAAAGTAATCATGTCTCCGCAAGCAGGGTTTCCCGCCACAGCTACTACTGTTGCATCTTCCATTTTTCCAAGATTCTTTGGGTTCCTGAATAAATCCATGACTTTAGGGTTGTAAGGTAACGGTATACGCGACACTTTTTAATCAACTCCTGTAGAGCCAACTATCCCTCTTATACGGTTAACAGCTGTTGGTAACACTTCCAAAACGTAAGCTATATCCTCTTCTGTAAGGTACCGAGTGGTTTTCATGAGTATGCTGCCATGTGCTTCACTGAACCTGCGACCAATGGCAACAAGAACGTGGCTAGGCTGAAGCAGTCTTCGGCTGCATGCGCTGCCGCTGGAAACGTAAACGCCTTTGAGGCTTAGCTCGATAGTTAACGCTTCGCCTTCAGCTCGTAAAATGCTGACGTTGGCGTTGTCTGGTGAGCGTTTATCGCCTTTTGGACCGTTAAAGCGCAGGTCGGTGAGTTCGGCGAATATGCCGTCAACAAGCTTATCCCGTAGCATGCGCATTTTGACGACGTTTGCGTCGAAGTTTTGGAATGCAAGCTCCGAAGCCTTAGTGAAACCAACGATTAAGGGCGTGTTTTCGACTCCTGGCCAAAGCTTCTGTGTCCCAATTTGCCCTTCGAGAATGCGTTCAAAGTTTATGCCTTCGCGCAGGTACATTGCGCCCATTCCGCGTGGACCCTGAATCTTGTAGCTGCTTACGGTTGCTAAGTCTACGTTTAGGTTTTGCACGTTAAAGGGGATTCTGCCATAAGCATCCGAAGCGTCTGTGTGGAAGAGTGCTTGCGGGTTTTTGGCTTTAACAATATCAACCGCTTCCTTAATCGGCTGCACTGTGCCAATCTCGTTGTTTACGGCTGAAACGCTGACAAGTATGGTTTCATTGTCAACTGCTTCTTTTAGTTTTTCAAGGTTGATAAATCCTTCATGGTCAACTGGGATTTTTGTGGTTGTGAAACCGAACTTTTGCATCATCTCAGCAACTTGCAACACGTTGATTGGCTCGATTTCGGATATGACTATTTTTTTGCCCTTGTTTTTCATTGCAAACGCTGAGCCCATGATGGCTAGGTTGTTGGCTTCTGTTTCGCTTGGGGTGAAAGTGATTTCTTCCAGGATTTTTGCGCCCATGAACTTGCTGATTTTCTGGAAACTGTTCATTATTACTTCGAAGGCTTCCCACCCGGGCTTATGCGTAAGCGTCGGGTTGCCGTATGCTTTCTTGTCAAAGTAGGGCAGCATAGCATCCACTATTTCTTTGGGGACTATGCTTGAGTTCTCGTTGTCTAAGTAGACTTCGTGTTTTATGCCTTCGTGCAGTTTGAGTAGTTCTTTCACATTTTCAACCATACAGTATCCTACCTGTTTTGAGGGATTAGATAACTCGTTACCTTGTAATAACTAATTCAAATAGAAAAATGTAGCTGAAAAAATCGCTTTCGCTATGGCTAACACTATTAATTAGCACGTTTAATATGTGATAATTAACTAGTCGCCGGCGAGTTTAAAGTTGAAGATTGCAGAGCTACCCGTGCCTGAACCAGTCAAAGATATACTGCTTAACTTGGGAATTACGGAATTGTTTCCGCCTCAAGAAGAAACCATACGAGCAGGAGTGTTAGATGGCAAAAACATCGTTCTAGCCAGCCCAACCGCTTCGGGTAAAACGTTGATTGCTGAACTCTGCGGTCTCAAGCATGTGCTGGAGAAGAATGGCAAAGTAATTTACCTCTCGCCGCTTCGAGCTTTGGCAAGCGAAAAGTTTGAAGACTTCAGAAAATACTCATCCATCAGGAAGCCTGACGGCAGAAAAGTCAGTGTTGGCATTAGCACTGGCGATTTTGACACTGCTGACACATGGCTCGAACGCTATGACATTATAGTTACCACGAATGAGAAGGCAGATTCGCTTCTGCGGCATAGAGCAAAATGGATGGATGACATTTCGCTGGTGGTGGCGGATGAGGTTCACCTTTTAAACGAGGCGGAACGGGGTCCAACTCTTGAAGTGGTTTTGGCTAGGCTTCTGCAGGTTAATCCTGACATTCAAGTTTTAGCGTTAAGCGCCACCATAAGCAACGTTGACGAAATCGCTGCGTGGTTAAAAGCTAATTACATCGTGACTGAGTGGCGTCCAGTCCCGCTTAAGGAAGGCGTTGTTTTGCATGAGGAAATCCAGTACAAGGATGGAGATGCAAGAAAAATTGAAAAGAAAACGAGGTATCCAACCATAAACCTTGTCTTGAACACGCTGAAGAATGGTGGGCAAGCTTTAGTTTTTGCTTCAACAAGGAAAAACTCTGTTTCAGCAGCAAAAACCATTGCTCAACACACAGGCGAAGTCTTATCTAAGCCTATGAAGCGAACGCTGGAGCATGAAGCAGAAAAAATCCTCTCAGCAGGCGAACGAACCCAAATTAGCGAAACCCTTGCTGGTCTTGTGCGGTGTGGTACCGCTTTTCACCATGCAGGATTAGCTGGCGCGCATCGTAAGCTGATTGAGGATTCGTTTAAGGATGGAAAAATAAAAGTGTTAACAGCCACGCCCACGTTAGCGTTCGGCGTTAACCTTCCAGCGCGAACGGTTATCATTCAGGATTACAGGCGTTTTGAGCCAGGCTATGGGAATTACCCGATTAGCGTGTTAGAGTATAAGCAGATGGCGGGCAGAGCTGGCAGACCGAAATATGACAAGGTAGGCGAATCAATCCTTATTGCTAAGACCTCAGATGAAGCAGATTACTTGATGGAAGGCTATATTCTGGCTAAGCCTGAGCGGATTTGGTCTAGGCTGGCGGTTGAAAAAATAATTCGAGGCCACGTTTTGGCAACTGTCGCCTCAGATTTTGCTCACACGGAAAATGGGATTTACGATTTCTTCGGCAAAACCTTCTACGCTTACCAATACGATGTGAAAGCTATCAAGGGCATTATCGCTAAAATCCTCAAGTACCTCTATGAAGAGCAAATGATTGATTTTAGCGGAGAAAATATTTTCGCCACTCGGTTTGGAAAACGTGTAAGTGAACTCTACATTGACCCGCTTTCAGCAGTTGTAATCCGCGACGCCTTAAGAAACAAACCTGCTTACCTAACAGATTTTGGTTTGCTTCATTTGATTTCTCACACGCCTGACATGGGTCCAGTAATGAGGCCGTACATAAGAGAGTTTGATGCTCTGGCGGTTCAACTTGAAGAGCACAAAGATGAATTGTTCACTGATGTTCCAAACGAGTGGGCTGACCATTTCTCTTACGAAGAGTTCCTTGGTGAAATCAAAACTGCTGTGGTAATGAAGAATTGGATTGAGGAAATCACCGAAGAAAAACTGATTGAGCAGTTCGGAGTGCAACCTGGCGACCTTTACAGAACCATTGAGAATGCGAAGTGGCTGCTTCACGCTACCGACGAGTTAGCTGCGCTTTTCGGAGAAAAAGAAGTTTTACCGCTAACTAACGAGTTGGTGGAGAGGGTTTCTAAAGGTATAAAGAAGGAGCTATTGCCTATTGTTAAGCTGGAAGGGGTAGGCAGAGTTCGCGGACGGATAATGTATAATGCAGGATACAAGACAATTGAGGACATTAAGCATGCGGCGGTTGAGGATTTAACAAATTTGCCGCTTGTGGGTCCAAGGTTAGCTAAGAAAATTAAGGAACAAGTCGGCGGTTTCGTTAAAAAAGACACTTGGGAAAAACTTGATAGAGAGCAAGAATTTAGCCAAAAGGCGCTTTCAGATTTTTAGTTTTAGCTTTTGGCAAATTTTTCCGCTTGTTTAATTGCTGTGCCCAAATAATTTTTCGGGTTTAGTGCTTGGTCTATTTCTTTCTCTGTTAGTTTGCTGCTTACGAATTTGTCTCGGAGGAGAACTTGCTTGAAGTCCCGTTTTTCCAGTGCACTTTGGATTGTTAGTTTCCTCAGTAACTCGTGTGCTTCCTGCCTGTTCACGCCTTTCTTAGTCAACGCCATCATTACCGCTTCAGACATGGCGCGTCCCTGCGTCAAGGACAGGTTCTGCAGCATCCGCTGTTCATCTACTCGCAAGTTAGCGATAATATTGTACATTAAGTTAAGCATGTAATCAAGCAGAATGCATGATTCTGGAAAAATGAAGCGTTCAGCTGAGGATTGGGTTAAATCTCTCTCGTGCCATGTAACCATGTCTTCTAATGCCGGAGTGCTGAGGCTTCGGACGATTCGGGCTAAACCGCAAACGCGCTCGCATGTTTCAGGATTCTGCTTGTGAGGCATCGTAGAACTGCCAACCTGCTTCTTAGCCTCAAACGCCTCAAAGACTTCGCCGATTTCAGGCCTTTGCAGTTCCCGTATTTCGGTTGCGAAATTCTCCAGCGAGGAAGCAACCATAGCGTAAATGCATACAAGTTCAGCATAACGGTCTCTCTGAACAATCTGCGTCGAAATCTCGGCTGCATGAAGACCAAGCCTTTTCATTACAAACTCCTGAATCTGTTGTGCATGTTCGCCTAAGCCTGCTTGCGTCCCCACTGCGCCGCTTACTTTTCCGACCAAAACGCGTTTTTTGCATTCGTTTAACCGTTCAAGGTGCCTGTTAACTTCATAGCCCCAAACCGCAAACTTAAAGCCCAAAGTAATCGGCAATGCGTGTTGCCCGTGGGTTCTACCAATCATT
>Ga0116132_1002192_pt1 | contig 12533 bp, 9 predicted proteins | sample June2015DPH_17_1_2_FD_89735 | JGI IMG/M metagenome (GOLD analysis project Ga0116132, IMG submission 89735) | Peatland microbial communities from SPRUCE experiment site at the Marcell Experimental Forest, Minnesota, USA - June2015DPH_17_150 | ecosystem: Environmental > Terrestrial > Soil >... | reverse complement strand
GATATCGAATCTCTTCCCTGCAAGGCTGCAATCTGACGTTAATTCTCTACTCGAACGATCTGCTCGTCTTAGACGCCAATGGGAGCTCGGGTGGATCGGTGACCTTGATTGGTCCCAACGGTCCTGCCACATACCCAGCTGACAAACCAGATTCGGTAATCCCCGTGGTTGTGCCGCCAACGACAATCACGACGACAATCACCTCGACCACCACAACAACGGCTAGGATTACAAGCACGGTCACCTCGACATCGACAACTACAACGACATCGACTGTCAATGGCAATTTTTCGACCACTACGGTCGCCGAGACACTCGCTGTCGGCGTGGCTCTGGGGCTAGCAGCAGCGACTGGCTATTTTGTTCGAAGACGAAAGAAGTAGGACGCCACCGTTTATGCCTACCCTGGCTGTTGCCCGTCCTTTGCCCCGAAGCCTACGAGCCATCTCTCGTAGCGGACGAATAGAGACGCAATCCTCCAGAGCAACGCAGGTTCGTTTAAGGTAAGCTCGCTTCGGGCCAGGCGAGTTTTCTTGCGATTGAAGGATCTGTTGACTTTGGTGAGGTCTGCCCAATATGTTCGGATAGCTAGGCCTTGCCGTAGTTGGCCGCTCTCGACCTTGAACTTTGGTGACCCGAAAACCAGTCTCTGAGATTGGCGATTCCTGCGGCGAGGTTGGTGTTCGGTCTAAAACCCAAAACGCGTTCCGCCTTGGAGATGTCCGCAACAAGACGACGTATGTCGCCTTTCCACGTATTTCCAGTATAGGTAATCTTTGTAGTTCTATTGAGATTCATCGACTTTATCACCTTCGCGGCGACTTCACTTATTGTCGTTGGTCTCCCCGATCCAATATTGAACGTCTCGCCGATGGCCGCATCAGTTTGAACTGCCAGGAGAAAGGCTTCGACCGCATCACTGACATAACAATAGTCCCTGATCTGCTCGCCTGTACCGAGTACTTCGAGCCGATTTCTGTCCAGGTAGAGCTTGGTGAAGAGGTCGTACATGACATAATGGGACTGCCTTGGTCCATACACGTTGAACAGCCTTAAGGAAACAGCCCTGATGTCATATTCTCTGCAAAAGGCGTCCTTTAGCTTTTCTCCGTTTAGTTTTGCCACTCCGTACGGTGAAATTGGATTTACGGGATGCGTCTCACCAATGGGCAAACGTCGAGGCTCGCCATATACAGCAGCGCTTGAGGCATAAACAAAGACTGGTCCCAGTCGCAGAGAAACAATTGCTTCTAGTATGTTCAAAGTTCCTGCTACGTCATTGCGATACAGCATCCAAGGATCGTCCCATCCCATTGAATTTTCTTTAGTCAGGGTAGTTGCAGCTAGATGGAATATCGCATGGGGATTGGTTCTCCTGATGACGCGGTTCAACGCTTCTTTTTGGGCAATGCTTACTCGGACGAACTCTGTCCTGGGGTTTAGATTTTCTATTCTGCCAGACGATAGATCGTCGACTGCAACGACCTTCCCTCCCAATTCTGTGAGCCGGTCTACAAGATGAGACCCGATGAAACCCGCTCCGCCCGTTACGATAAACCGCTTCCCTGCTAGGCGCAAGACTTGTCTAGTACGAGCAGGTGAAAGATAGACTGATAAATCTGTGCAACCTTTCCTCCAGAAAAGCGATGCTCAAGAGATTGATGCCTTTTGTCCTCGTCGCAATTCTGCTTACTTCTTTCGTTGGCGCATATGCGCACTCCTCTATGGTCACCGTAACGGTTCAAGTATCCTATCCATCGGGTTCACCGACAACTAATCCGAAAATCTACTATTCGACCAATGGAACCTACAGGATTGCCACCCTCACGACTTCCGGTGCACAAGTTCAAGTCGACCTGAACACTACTCTCTATCCCGATGTTGTTGTCAATCCTACTTCAAATCAGACCTGGTGCGCCGTCCCAATCTGCAATGGGCTTGGCGGATATTGGCCTTTAGATGAAGGAACAGGAACAAACGCCTATGACTTGAGCGGAAATAATCGCACTGGAACTCTAGTCAACTCACCAATGTGGAACGATACATCGTGCAGGTTTGGTGACTGTTTGTCGTTCTCAGGTTCCAATTATATCTCCACAACTGCGACGCCGACGAACTCTGGCTCCTTCTCACTTTGGGTTAGACCTGCTGCCTTCACTGCATTCGCAACGCCGATAAGCGCCAAGACTGCCTCTAACGGCTATGTTCTGATTGAGAATGGCGTGGCCCCAGCATATCGTTGGTGTGGAGTGCTGAATCCCACTGGTTCGAACGAAAGTGATGCGTGTGATGCCGAACTCGTGCCTGGAACGAATACTTGGTACTTCCTTACCCTCACTTGGTCGGGAGAGACAATGGCTTTTTACGTAGATGGAGTCTCACAGGGGACCGCGATTTATTCGGGCGCCCTAAGTTCGGCATTGCTCGCTACCGATATAGGCATCGGCGCTTCGGCGAGCGGAGGCAACCTATATGCTGGCATCATCGATGATGTCCGATTCTACAATCATGCGCTCACTGCATGCGAGATTAGCGAACTTTACTCCATGAATGTTCCTAGAGTCGAATCTCAAGCAAGAGTGGCCGCCCAAAGCATTCGCTATAGCTACTACGGCGAGCGCCTACAGGCTATCAACTCTGGAATCGTTTTTCCTTCCTTCGGACAAATTCTGACCGCAAATCTATCAGGCGTATACTGGATAGACAGTTCAAGTAGGGTGTTAATCGTGAACGCAAATCCGCCAATCACGGGAACCATGACCCCGCCAGTTCCAATCAGCTACGAAAGAAACGGATCGGACGTCAATCTCCAGGCGACGCCGATTGCTGGTTACCGATTTGAAAATTGGACTTGCTCAGGAGAAGGATGTTATTCGGGGATGGACAATCCGATTACTGTGGTCGTGAATCACGACATTGTGGAAACCGCGAACTTCGTTGCAATCGCGCGAGACTCGCCTGGAAACGCGTCACAAATTGTCGGAATCGTGGCCGACGTCGCTCTCGTATCCCTTGGAGCGTTTCTTGCTGTGAGGCGTTTTCGTGGTTTCCACCGGGAGACCAAAGTCCGCCTTTTAAGGCAGGTAGAATCATAACAGTAGCCTGCAGAGCTCCGACAGAACTGTCAGAGGATTAGTGTCTCACTGCACAAGACACCGTCAGTAGAGGACCCGGAGAGTATTCCGCATCAGTATCATTATGGATGAGACAATGCTCTTCTCATTTAGGCACTCAAATGAACCCGGACTGAAATGAATTCCGCCGCTCTACGGGCTAATCGAGCATTTCCCGATGGGTCTCGAGAATGGCTTTGTGGTTTCGTGTTATAGTGAACCTAGGTGATACAAGTCGGCCATTCCCAGGCTAATATTGTGGGTACGACACCCTAAACAGCCACGCGTCGCCTATCTGTTTGTACACGGCATAGTAGGGCGAGTGGAGCAATAAAGAAGGGTTCCAAGCTTCCCCAGTGACTGTATAGTTCCTCACTGCACCTATGTACACATAGGACACGCTTAGTTCGCCCATGTATGCGAGCATCAATGAGTCGTTTGGGTTGACTAGCATTTCCTTCAGAATATACTGATAAAGCGGGTCGTTTTCGTTAGACCCAAAAGCCACAACCTTCAGCCCAGAGACTGTTGGGATGAAACCTCCAGCGTCGGCCGGATTTATCAGAATCACCGCATTACTTGAGAGATTGGCCTTCATCCATACCATAAGAGAGTAATCGTCGCCAGACAGCAAAGAACCTTGGTGTACATCATAGATGAAATTCTGAGCCCGCGACTGACCGCCTTCGACGGCAATATACCCTCCACCCACCAGGAAGACGGAGCTTAGAATCAGAACTGCCACCCCAAGTGCGGCTTCCTTCTTGCGAACAAACTTGGCTCGAGAGTGAATCTGGTTTCGCAACGCTGCAAACTCATGCCCGATGCTTTTGATCGAAAGGGAAAACCAATAACCGATGATGACACCAAGTGGCAAGACAGAGAGTGCAACAATCTTGTCAGGATTCGTCGAAAGTGGATACACTGCGGGTAGGACTCCGTACGGGTTTGCTTGCTCAAAAAGAACGAGTGTGAGATACCAAAATAGAGCGAAAAGGGCAGATCCGGCATGCTTTCTCAGTCTGATCCGAAGCGATTTGGAGTAGATACTTACAAACAAGACTAGACAGGTGAAAGCTAATCCAAGGACCAAAATGTAATACACGGGCGGGAACGGCGGAGGAAAGTCAACATACAGCCCACCTCTGTCATACCACATTGCAACGACAGACCGCATCTGACCGAGCGTAAAAGGAAGGCCGAAAATCAAGCTCCGGGGGAGCGCACTGGCGAAACTGTTGGACGAGGAAGCCGCTGGAGGCAAAGCTTTAGGAATGCCGGGGAGGACTCCATACGAGAAATCAAAGACCCTCCAGAGGTACGTGTCATCGGCACTGGTACCGTAGACGCTCACTAGGACAGTGGGAAGAATCTGAATGAAGCTCATTGGAACAACGAGAATCACTCCCACTAGAATGAGGGCAGATTGGCGCAAACAGCCAAACACCTTGGTTAGCGTCCATCCAGCGAGGGCCCTGTACGGAATGTATACAATGAGAAAAGCGCCGACAGTTAGCAGACCTAGTGGGTCCACAGCAATTAGCGTGCCTAGTAGCAATACTAGAGGCAGCTTGCTAGAGCCAAGTGGATTCATGAAGATCAGTGCGATTAGCACAGAAAAAATGAAGAAACCAAGAACTTCTGGGTCGCCTCCCCAAGTGTTTCCCATTGGGAAGTAGGCGAGAAAGAGGATTACGGATGAAAAAAGGCCGACGAGCTTATCCTTGGAAATGGAATACGCGATGATGTAAGTGGCCAGAATTAGCATTACGCTGAATAACTGTGTAGTGATGGTGACAGATTGCTCTGCTGGAATTCCGGTTATGAAGCTAAAGAAGGCTGCGACTGTTTCAAAGCCTATGGAGGAGCTGGCAAATCCATAAGGTGAATAGAGAGATAATGCATGTTGGTTGATAATCGAAGATGTAATGAAGCTGTGTGTCATTATGTCCGCTTCGCTGAATGCATACAAACCCGTGATAGCGGCGAATCGCACGGTGAGGGAGATCCCGATTAGTGTCCCCAGAGCTATATCCAATGGGTCTATTCTCCTGGATTGACCCAGGATAGCGGCGAGCGCTCTGCCTTTCAATGAGCCGGAAATACGCCACGCGACTAGGATTGCGCTACCCAGAATTACACTATAAGCTGCCAGAGGGCCGTACATTCCAAGAGGTGTCAAGAAATTGGCCAATACTACAATACAACCTACGCCCAGCGAAAGGTCTAGTCCGATTGTTCCCTCCTTGGTTGGTAGGGAAAATGCCCTGAATCCGGAAAACCAGAGTAACCCAATCCTTGTTGCTTCCCCAAGAATTAGCAGCGTGCCTACAACAATGACGGCAAACTCAATTAGTTCGGGCGGTGTAATAGGGCCCGTAATCTATCGCCTAATCCTCAAATAGATCCCATTGAGTTTTGCTGCAATTCTCTTTCAATTGTAGGGAGTTGCAAGCGTACACATACCGATACTTATTCTCTCGCGAAAGTCGCTATTCTATTATGTACGCAGAGCCATATCAAGGGATTGCCTATCTATATCGCTGTCTGAAACACCCAAGTGTCCTCACAACTCATTAGACCTTCGACCTTTTTCGCTATTGGCAGAATACCAATCGCCTGCTGCCTTTATCCTAGTTCTGTTCTCTTTCTCCAGCGATTTGGTCGTAGAGTTGCATCATAGAGCTGAAGTTACGTTCCGCTGAGAACTTGTCGCATGCCACCTGTCTTGATGCAACCCCCATGTTGACACGGAGGGCGTCATTGCCCAGTAGAGCCTGAATCTTTTCCGCTAAAGCATGAGGGCTGTCGGGAGGCACCACAAAGCCCGTTATGTTGTCCTCTACCGCCTCTCGAACGTTGCCAACATCGGTTGCTACGGCAGGAACCCCGCTGCTCATCGCTTCCAAAAGGCTCAAAGGTAGTGTTTCCATTCTGGAAGGGAGCACATAGATATCGGCTGAAGAGTAAAGACTTTTCAATTCTTCCGATCCTACACGGCCGAGAAACTTCACCGTGAATCCGTGGTCTGGAAGCCTACGCAACAACTGATTCACCTTCTCAAGGTAACGCCGGTCATAAGCCGGACCCACTATCCGAAGCTCAAACGGAGCCCCAACTAGTCTGCATGCATGCACGAGTACATCGAGACCCTTAGTGTACGCTATTCGACCTACGTACAGTATCACTTTTCCGTTCCTGCCCAAGCCCGGTTTATATCTGGACACATCTACTACTTGCCGTATCACAGTGATTCTCTCTTCAGGCACCGAGAACGTTCTCCTTAGAATCAATGCATCCTTCTCGGAAAAGACGTGGAACCTATCAATCGTTTGAAAAATCGAGCGGACAAATAACTTCCTGCGTCGGAGGCTGGCAAGAGTCTCGTAGAGGCCGTGACAAGACAGTACCCGCGGTATCTCGGTTTTCCGCAAGATAAAGGGAAATGTGAAGTCAGTCATTCCATTGAAGTGCAACACCTGCGCGCCGCCAGACTTTCTGACAATTGAATTGTCTTTTGTCGCTGCAATCATAAGTGCGTGTCGAAGAAACCAGTACTTTGGTTGTGAAACGGACAGCCTATTCACATTAATTGTGCCGAAACTCGAAGAATCAGGAAACACTGTTGGCCGCCAGTTCAGTACGTTAAGCGTCAGGACGGAAACCTGATGTCCGCGAGCTGCAGCGAATTCTGCCAGTCCCCTGACATAATTCTCCGTTCCACCTGTCATTGGAAGGAACATAGGCGTGGTCAGAACAACTTTCAATTCTTTCTGCATCGCTCCCGCTTCATTCCAGTGCCAATAGGAATATTCCTCAGGATCATAATCGGCTCGCTTTTCATTCTCGGCCCCCTGACGTCAAGACACCTCATCTCCTTCACGACACGGGCAGTAGATTCGAGCAGCTCACAAGGGGAATTCCGAATTAGTGAACGGGAACTTCCTTGCTTACATCCGAAGATTCCAAGTCTTATCGCGTGATCATCTGTTATTGTCATGTTCTAACAGGTGCCCTAGCTCTTTTCCCAATCCTGCTGCGCTGTTAGAATGCTCGAAGTTCGTTTCTAGTCTGCTCTTGAGGCGAAGACCTCTGCTGGTCAATTGACTCTTCTCTGAAACGATCCACTCAAGCTTCTCTTTCAAGTCGGGACCAGTTCCATCGAAATAGATGCCATCTTCGCCAAGGATTGACATGAAGTTTGGAACTCTAGTGCAAAGAACTGGAATGCCCAGAGCCATTGACTCGAACAGTTTGGTCGGTACTTGATGGATTGCTGCCGGGCTGACTTCATAAGGGATGCACGAAACATCAGACGCGGCCAGGAAATCGAGGGCTTCCTCTCGGGACTTTCGTCCGGTCAGCATCACGCAATCCTCCAGCTTCTCCGCCGCGACAAGAGCGCGAAACGGTCCTTCCCACGGGCCACCGCCAACGATCACCAAGGTCACTTTCACGGAATCCTTTAGCTCGGCCAACGTATGAATGAGTTTCTCCAGGCCTCGGACCTTTGGTTGTGGGTCACCTAGATAACAGAGAACCAACCCGCGATCAGATAGTCCCAGACGGCGCCTTAAAGCGTCTCTGTCTCGTTTGGCGTGGAAACACTCCTCAGAAGGAATGTTGTAGAAAACACACGCCACTCTGGCTTTGTATTTCGTAATTGCTTGATTTGCGAGTGTTGGGGCTGAAGTCACAACCAGATCAGCATTGCCCATCAGAATTTTCTGCATTAAACTGTCAATGACCACTCGTGGATCATTCTTTGGACAATTGCTGACTAACATTATCGTCTCAGGTGAGGGATCGTCGTAATCGTAGACAAAATGAGCCCCTTTGACTTTACAAAGGAGGAGGGCTAAGAATGAGTCGACCGAAGGAGAGACCAAACTTGTCACAATGACATCGAATTCAACAGGCAAGAAAACAAGTCGAAGATAGAAAGCTGAGAGACGACTTATCTGTTGAAGAAAATGGAAACCTTTCTGCAGGGGGCTAGCTAGAGACGTGTCACTTTTTCCAGAAGCTGTACAAATCGGAATGATTCTGTCCCCTAGATTCATAGTTTCACTTGCGCTAACTGCCAGCATTACGTTAAGGCCCTGGGAATTCAACAGATTAGCTATTCTGACAAGTCTTAACGATTTGCCCGTCGTGGTCGAAAAGAGGACATTCGCTGTGAGGAGCGCCCACCTCTTTGAACCTTCGGTTCGAGAGGTGAGGGTCGCAATTGTCGAGTTCCTATCCTCCATTTGCCAAGCGAGAATTCGCGAATCGGTCGTTTTTGTCAATGTGAGTGAAACCATGATGATTCTTCCAATCTCAATGATTACATCGAGCGCCCTCGGAAATTCCTGCACCCTGGGTACTCCGTGAGAGAGCGTGTTTCGAATTCTGCACGTTGAGAGAATGCATTGGTTTTACAATACTGTTCGTCCAGCCAGATTGTCACGCGAACACAATTCTGAAGGTATTTGTTCAGGTTGATTGTACGTTGACTTCTATCCAAGCCTGATTGACACCTCAACTCTTGCTTCATAATCCGATTTGGAAATAGCTATGATAGGCGTGAGTACATAGAAAGCAACCTATCAACAGTGTTCCCCCAAGTGTACTCTTTCATGATGATATCACGACTCCTAACGTACTTGTCTGCACCGTCAGAATCCAGTATCGTTTTCAATGTCTGAGAGAACTCTTCTGTGTTCCCATATTCGACTGCACACCCAAGCCCTTCCTTTAGAACCAGATTTCTGATGGCATTTCCATTGCTTACAATCACGGGTCTTGAACACGCGGCAGCTTCCAGAGGAACCAAACCGAATACATTCCGTGGTTCGACATTCACAACTACTGACGCGTCAACATAGGCGCTTACCTTTTCTTCCTCAGATAGCTTGTCGACGATTCGTACCACACCCCCTATGCCCAGCGAGTCCACCAGACGTCTCACATCGGACAGATAGCCATCGTTAGGTCCAGCCAGTATCATGATAACATCCATTTTTCGATTATTCCGAATCATCCTCCCAAATCCTGCAACGAGAAAATCCAGGCCCTTACTCCAGGCAATTCGCCCTAGATAGAGGACGATTTGTGTCCGTTCGGGGATATTGAACCTGGACCTGAAAATCCCTGAAGCCGGCAATACTGAATATTCCAGTGGGTCGATTCCATTTGGTACCACGAATATCTTTTCGGGAGAGACATTGATGGCCAGATATTGTTGGACCTCGGCCTCGCTTAACGCCACATCCTGCGACGCTTTTCGGATTACTCTATATCCAAGGGTATGATCCGTTGTGGTCCTAAGTAAACCACGCAAGAGAGGTGGTCGATCGCCAAAAATTGATCCGTGAGCCTGAATGACATAGGGTACGCCGCTCCTTAGTGCCGCATAAGCCGCAACAATCCCCTGGAATGACCTGAAGTCGTGAATATGAATCACGTCGTAGGTCTCCAGTCGTCTTCCGAGCGAATGAAGAATGGATGGCGTTAATTGGAAAGTGTAATAGTGAAACCACGAAGGAAAATAGTGAACACCTATCCCACTCACCTGCAGTATCTTAGTTCTGATTTGCTGCCGACTCCCAGAATCCCAGGCGCTAGACGCGTAGACATCAACCTCGTGCCCCCTAGCGACGAATTCCCGGCTCACGTTATAGACAACCTGTATGACGCCACCTCCTTGGTTACGGGCGGAGGGTGGGAATATCGGGCAAATCTGAAGTATTCTCATGGCAAACAGTCAGGCAAGAATGGGCGAGGAGTGGTATTCTGAGAGCTCAGGATCTAACCTGCGACTTTGCCCAGAAAACTTCGTAACTTGCAAATCTTGATGACTTCCTATTGCACCGGATGGTCCGGACTTGGCAGTCTTGAAACAATCTTCTCCACCACGGCGACTGCGTCGCGGGCCTCTTGAAATGAAACCGGAGGGGGAGTGCCGCTGATAATACTCTTCAAGAATTGTGATATGACGGCATCGTGTCCCAGCCTTAATCTTCCAAAAACCGACTTGACGCCGTTGGATGCAGATTGCTTCGTGTACGAGCCAATGATCCCAAGGCCCACCTTTGCAAGCGTCGAATATGAGAAGTCTCCTCTCTTCCAAGTCAAACACGTCATTGAATCCAGGTCGATTGTCATAGACCCCAGTTCTCCAATGACATCAATCCTCGCCTCCCAGGTATTCGTGTGGTAGATGGAAGCAGCAGTGCAGAACGTGTGTTTCCCAGCCATCGAGATGTAGTATTCATCAAAGGGAGTCCACTGAGTCCCGGTAATGTTCCTTGCCTTGACTTGGACATCGTCTACTGCCCCAATCAAGGCCAAAGCCATGTACGCAATATGCGGCCCTGTTTCGGCAATAATGCCCCCGGGAAGTTTGTGGACCCAATGATCTTTCTTGTCTAGGAATTCGGACTTCTTGGTTGTGAGCAGCATGTCAACACTTCTTACCTCGCCGATTTCCCCCGCTACGATTTTCTCTCTCGCAGCCAGGAAAGCAGGATGGAAGATTTGGTTGTGGATAGTGCAAATCTTCACACCGGAGGATTTTACCGCTGACTCGATTGCATCGCAATCCCTCACACTGGTCGCCAATGGCTTCTCAACCAGTACGTTGCATCCATGGCTGGCCGCGATGCCGACGAGCTTGGGGTGCGTTTGTGGAGGTGTGCAGATATCAACCAGGTTCAGGCCTTCCCTCGTTATCATGTCGCCGATATCCGAATACGAATTTTGAATGGAGAACTCTGACGCTGTGTCGCTGGCCAATTCTCCATTCATATCGCAGACAGCTACCACCTCCACCAGATCACGCCTTGAGATTAAAGCAGGCAGATGCCTATTTCTCGCAACTAGCCCGCATCCCACTACGCCCGCCTTCAATCTTGTCATTTGAAATCAATCAAGCCAATTCACGATATAGGCTGCCCTTTCTCGAGGGTCCCAGAGTTCCGACCATCGTAGACGTTGCCGTCGCCTCTCACGAGCTCGAGGATACTGTGGCCTACGCTCTCGATTGAATAATTTCGCTCGACGGATGAGCGACCTGCTCGCCCCATCATTTCTGCTATTGTGGGATTCTGTTTCAAGAAGCGAACCGCTTTTGCCAGAGCAGCGTAGTCCCCGGGCATAATCCTCACGCCAGACCCGGTTGTCTCGATGTACTGCGCGGCGTTGCCATTGGAGCAGCATATGATAGGTTTGCCCGCCGCTTGGTATTCGTATATCTTTGATGAGAAGCCCAGCTCTATATTCGGCAATCCGCTCAGGGGCAAGAGGAGGGCATCAGAAGCTAGCATTAGTCCCGCTGCCTGCTGCCTAGGAATGACATAGCCGTTAATGGTAACATTTGTCAAACCTAGCGCTGTCGTGCCTTTTTCGACCTTTGCCAGCACTTCTCCTGCCCCTTGTAACACAATCCGAACATCCTTTTCATCCTCGAGCAGCTTGGCCGCTTTCAGCACTTGTTGGAAGTCGTAAGCAGGCGAAAAAGCTCCTAGGTAAAGCACAACGAATTCGCCATCTTTACGGGCAAAAGTATTGGAGAGTGGAAACATGCTCAAATCGACTCCTCCTGGCACCGTGACAATCCGGTCCGCGGGGACTCCGTACTTCGATCTGAGGACAGACACGTATCCAGAGCTGATAGGAGCGATTTTGTCGGCCAGTGAGTAGGCGACCCGCGCGACAGACTCGGCAGCGCCTTGGCCGGGGCCGGACCGCAGCATACCCAAATCGTAGAGCGATTCAGGCCACAAATCGTCCACGTTGAGAATTAAAGGTGATGAAGACACCTTGCTGTAGATCTTGGCCGGGAACGCCGATAGAATCTGAGGGTTCGAGGCAAATACCGCATCTATGTCGCGAACTAGGGGAAGGGCGAACAAGGATGAGATGATAAAACTCAGAAACAGGACGAGCCTCTGCATCATTCCCTTGGATTCCAATCCGGGGACAAAGGTCCTGATGACGCGCACCTGACCCTCTTGATCTTGGACGAGAGGTTTCCACTTGTATCTCGTCGGAATCTTCCCTTCAGGGTAGTGGGGGAAAGCTGCCACCACCGTCACGCGTGCGCCGTTTGCGATCAACCCCTTTGCAACGTTCAGGGCCCTGGTGGCACTTCCACCCAAGTCGGGCGGATAGATCTGTGAAATGATGAGGACGTGAGGTCTAGAACTGAGCACTGGCAGCTATGTTCTCCCAGTTCGACTTGAACCAATGATTCACTTGATTGAGACCCTTCTGTATGTCCGTTCTAGGAATGTAGTCCACTGTTTTCCGCGCCTTCTCAATCGAGGCGCGCCTCCTCGTGGATTTGTCCCAGTCCCTCTTTGGCTTGAATTTGGTGTCAGACTTGTTGCCTGTTAGTTCGTTAATCCAGTGGGCCAAGTCTATCACCTTTGTCTC
>Ga0116132_1002161_pt1 | contig 12672 bp, 10 predicted proteins | sample June2015DPH_17_1_2_FD_89735 | JGI IMG/M metagenome (GOLD analysis project Ga0116132, IMG submission 89735) | Peatland microbial communities from SPRUCE experiment site at the Marcell Experimental Forest, Minnesota, USA - June2015DPH_17_150 | ecosystem: Environmental > Terrestrial > Soil >... | reverse complement strand
GAGTCGTCCCCGTGCCCATGAAGGGGTCAAGGACGGTATCGCCAGCGAAGGAGAACATCCTCACGAGGCGATGCGCCAGCTCCTCCGGGAACGGTGCCGGATGGTGCCTTGTGGATTCTCCCCTGGGGCCGTTCCATATCTGCCGGAACCACTCCTGGTGCTCTTGCTTTGCAAGCCTGGACGCTTCCCGCTGCTCGCCGGTAGGCTGCCGGTACCCGCCCGGCTTCCGGAGCATGAGGATGAACTCGACATCGTTCTTGACGATGGCGTTGGGCTCGTAGGGCTTCCCCAGGAAGCCGGACCCGTTCTCGACCTCATGACTTGCATTGGTTATCTTGTGCCACAAAATGGGAGTGAGGTTGTCGAAGCCGATGTTCCTTGCCCTCACGATGATGTCGGCGTGCATCGGCATGACCGAATGCCTGCCATGCTTGCGGCGGGACAGGCAGACGTCCCCGACGACACACACGAGCCGGCCGCCGGGAACCAGCACACGAAAGCAATGCCTCCATACCTTGTCGAGCTCGTCATGGAAGGCGTCATAATCTTCCACGAGCCCAAGCTGGCCTTCGCAGTAGGGATATTCCTTGAGCGTCCAGTACGGAGGCGAGGTCAGGACCAAGTGGACTGATCCCGGCGCAATCCAGCCGAGCTCCCTGGAGTCTCCGTGGCAAACCGTGAGGGTGGTCCTGTCGAGGGCAGCATGCATCACGCCTAGGCTGCCGATGCCCACGTCGCTGGAAAGAAAGTCTCTCAAGCTAAAATACCCCAATGCCCGGCATAGCGGGCGCTCCGGCCAGGCAATGCCCCGCCCATTGGAAATTCCGGGCTGGTGCGGCGCCGGGCTCGGCCGCAGAAGCGGACTCTCGTCCAGATGGGCCCGCCAAGGTGGTCCAAAAAGCCCTGGGAACTTCTGCACCAGCCCGCCGCACCAGAACCAGCGAACTACGGTCGGATCGGGCTGTAATCGCCGTCATGCGCAACGTCCGGGGACTCAGCGGTGGGGGCGCTTACTCGGTTCGACTATCGCTCTTTGGGCTTGCCGCTAGCCGGACCCGTCTCGGTGGCGTGCCGGTTGTCCGGCTTGCCCGGCAGCACCAGGTCAAGGCTCGTGGGGTCGGGGTCGACTGCCGACATGTCCTGGTCCAGCGGGCTGGGGCGGGGGCTGTCCTCCACGGCGGCAATGGCCAACTCCACGGCGCATTCCACCGGCTTTCTTGGTTGTGGGTTTCTGACCAACATTTCCTCTGCTCCTGGCTACAACACATTTCCGCTGCCCGCATCGGCAATGCAAGCGACCTGCCCGGACGTCCGGCCGGGCTGCAGGCGGCTCACGGGCGGGCGGGGACGGGGCGGAGATCCAAGACTGCCTTCTCGATCTGATTGCCCCGGACCGGACCCTGCGGGCGTCCCCCCGCCCCCCCCCCGATGCCTATCTACACGACCGCAATTTCCGCCGACGGCGTGGCAGGCGTGCTCGAGAGAGTCGCCTCCATCGGCGGAGTAGCCGCCTCGCCCGCCGGTGCACAGTCCGGCTTCGGGCTGGCCGCCTCGATTGCGGCGATAGCCGCCTCCAGAGCGGAAGACCTCTTGCCCGGCCGCCGCTTGATGCCCTGCTGCTTGGCGATGCGGGTCACTTGGCTGCGGCTGAGGCACAGGGTGCTGCCTATCTGGGCGTAGGTCTCCGACTGGTGCGACTCGATGTATTCCCCGATTCGGGCGTTCGTTGCCTTTAAGTCCATATTGATACCCTCCTATTAAGAGGGGTCCGTATTAAATATTTTCGTTTGCTGGTGGTGATTCGAGCGTTCCAGCCCAGACGTTGGGACCGGCAGCGATCGGGCGATGGTCCGTCCGCCACTCGGACCATTGCATCGATGACGAGGGGAAGGCCATCCAGGAGATGGTCATAGGGCTCCCGAAGTCGAAGCGGGAGTCGGACAAGCGCCTGGCGATCCCAAGCACCTTCATTGGAACGGGCATGCAGATCAGGGAGCCGCCAGCAAGCTGCGATCCCCCGCCCTGCGGACTCAAGCCTTCTTCTGGCACCGGCAGTTGGCTCGTCCAAGCGGCGAAGAGCCGTAAAAGGCTTGAGGCAGCGCCTCCTCGGGAACCCTGTCTCAACATTCGTGTGCCTTCACGGTTACTGGCGAATCCTTAGGCCTGAGCGCGACACCGTCGTGCCTGAGGTCATGCACACGGATGACGGAATGGTCTCTCATGGTGATGAGGGCGTCGCCGTTCTAGCCCATGTCGGTGGCGATGACTTGCTTCACGAACTCGGCTGCCTTGGTTGCTGGCTCGGTTGCTGGCACGGCGGCCTGCTCGGAGTCAGTGCATTCCGAGCAGTTTGGCGGGCGCCGCTTCGCCGTGTCCTCAGGGCGTGGCGACTTCACGGAAGACGCCTTCCCCACATCCTTCTTCTCGTCGTCTGCCAGGTTGGCGACTATCATGTTTCCCAGGTATGCCATAAGGTGGTACCTCTTGTTGCACTTGAATCCGTTGCAGGCCGGGTCGGTGCAGGTCGCATCCTCCAGGCCCTCTCGGCGGCGTATTTCTGCATTTTGCATCTCCCGCAGTTCTTTCTCGTCCATGTGTCCTCCCAATCATGGCTCGCGTTGATTCTGATCGGTTCCCCGGCCATCGGGCATCATTTCGGCCAGCTTCCTGATCGGCCATTCTCTGGCTGTTGCTTCGGGTCAGCGAGCACTTCCCAGTGTGTAATACTGAAATTTATCGAGACCCATGGCGGTCGTTAGTTCGGAGCAGTCAAGAACCTCTACCAAGTTGTTTCCGTTCAGGCGGACATATGTGGGAGCGAGCATCAACTCCTTTGGCTTATGTGTGCGGGCCTTGTTCAGAAGATGCCGAGTGAGGAGAAGGGGCATTTCGTTCGCAGTGAAGGCGCCCGAGTCGGTCAGGGTTCGGGGATCCGGTTCAGCCGTGCCTTTCAATGTCGCCAGCCGTTTTTGGGCGGCAGCCATGCCCACACAAAATGGCATCTCGCGAGCTTTGTTGGGGAGCCGCAGGTCTCATCTGCCTGAGTTGCTGTCGAGCTCAACATTGGTCCTCCTGGCCGCAGCGGATTCGTCCATAGAATCCGACGGACTAATGGCAGGCTCTGATCGACGGCGCACCTTGTCCGCGATGCGACCGCCTTCATCCGGCAGGTCGGGGGCTGGTGCGGCTAGGACTTACCTTCGCCGTTTCCGGGTCGTTGAGAGTGCTGGGGCGACCCTGGATGGCAGCGATGGGAGGTTCCACAGAGGGGTTTCTTTGGCTTTCTGCGGTTGTGGATGTCCACCACTAATTGTCCTGGCCTCCCACCTGGCTACTGAACAACTTCGCCGCTTTTTCCAACGCCATCGCCAGATGCAGCGACCGCTTCGGTCATTACCGCAGTGGCGGTAGCGCTCGGGGTTTCAACTCCTGGGTAGAGCACCAATAGCCCGTTCTTGTGCATTTCATAGGGGAGGCCGAAACTTCCGACAAACCACCGGACAAAATGGTAAACGGACCGGGGCGTAGGGAGCCGTCGTTCCAGGCGAGGCCAGAGCGAATTGAACAACCGTTCGATATCAGCCTCACTGGGTTCGGGAATTGCCCCACTGGGCACATTTTCCCTATCGACACAAAGCGTCTCCGAGTAACGGCTGACGAGGCGGTCGGCGGTCGACCTCGGGATTCTACGTTCCCTTAGCCAGCCCCGCCATTCGCCGCCACGACCGGGATGAGAAAGCAGGTTCTTCATAGCGTAAAGACGCTCGGCCAGTCTTGCACGGATTTGGCGCAATTCTTTGGCGGTCGTCTTGCGGCTGGCGCTCAGCAGGGTGTGATTCGACCAAAGCTCGGAGATTTCCTGCGTCAACTGGTTTTCGATTGTGCTGTCTTCAGGCGGAGTCGTGACGGGCTGGGCCTCGGCCTCCGGTTCCGGCTCGGGGATGACAACGTTTTGGATGGTTTCGAGCATCGTGCCCATTTGCGTACCTCGCATTCAAGAAAGTCGGGAGCTGAAATCCAGGCTTTGGAAGTTGCCCCCATTATTGGGGCACGTAGTTGTTTTTTTGTGGTCAACCGTGATTGGAGGTTATCCCCGCATCAAAGCGGCGGCTACAGCCGTGCGCCAGCTCAGCGGCAGATATTGCTTACCTTCTCTCTCGTCGTCGAATTTCAGCGTGACCATGAAGCCGACAGCACGGTGGGGTCGACGACCTTGAGCGCATCCGCAAAAATGCGGCCGCAGGGCACGATTCCAATATGACCGCAAGGCCCTGAGGGCTGCCGGGACCCCGACAGGACCGTCGCCGCAGTCCACCGGTAGCCATTTGTTGACCCAAACCAAATAAATATTTTGATGCCCTTTCATTGGCGATTCTGCGTTTTTTCGCCTTCTGTTCCCCGTGCCTTTCGCCTTTTCTCGCCAAATTTCACAACTACCAAATCCATGGTTGTAAGACAGAAACTTTCAGTTTGGAGAAGAGATTTATGGTTATGGAAAAGATTGAAACGGGAGTCAGGGTTCCCCGGCGTGGTCTGTATGGAGTTCTCGATGACCTCCAGATAGGGGAATCAACCCTGCTTCCATTGACGGTCAACCGGGTATCGCTGCGGTCCTGCATCTCATACAGGCAGGTCCGCTACAACAAGCATTTCACAGTGCGCACATTGCCGGAAGGGATTAGGGTGTGGAGGACCGCATGAACGGGAACCAGCCAGACCTTGAAGTACGGATACCCAAGCGTTACGTCCAGATGATGATGGACGGCGAGATAACGGGGTCCATGCTCCTGACCATGGTGATGCTTTATTCCTGGTCAGGATGGGACAACGGGTATGTGAAGAAGGTATCGTCCAAGGGCCTCGCCACTGCATCCAACGACGCCTACCACAGGAACACCTACCAGGATGCCCTGGTCAGGTGGGAACAGATGGGAGAGATAAAAAGGCACCTGACTCTTGGGTCCCACAAGAGTTATCCAGTCACCATCCACAACTACCGTGCCCAGATAACCAAGGTAGATGAGGAGACAGGTGAGTCCGTGACGAAGCGCTGCATGATAAACAAGCACGCCACAATAACTTACAGGGAATACCTGGAGGGTGTCCGTGCTGAAGCCTTGGATGAAACCTTGGATGAAGGTGTGGCGGAAGGTGTGGAGGAAGCCTTGGATGAAGGTGTGCAGAGAACAAGCATAAGCAAGCATAATATCTTGCAGGATAGCTTGCTTGATAACAAGCAGGAGAGCGTGCAGGAACAGCAGCCTTCGGCTGCGCCTGCTGCTGTTGTGTCACCGTCTGACGAACTAAAACAACAGGCCAACAGAATATTCAACCTGTTGGGAGACAAGAAGCCCAATGGGTCCATGGGGAAACTCTGTAACCTGCTCCGCAGTGAGGACAGCAAGCTCTTGATAGAACAAGTCCTGTCCTCACCCACCCTGGTCTCCGCCAAGCTGAAGGGGAAGGCCAGTCCTGTCGGACTCCTGATTGACTCCGTCGTGAAGGGCTATGCCCAGGAATGGCTGGACAGGCTTGAGGCAGGAAAGGCCCGTGGCAATCGCCGTGCCTGGGTTAAGAAGGATTCTGTCTCCACCCCCCCTGACGGCGGCGCCCCCCCCTCCAAGTCTTGGATTGAGGCTCTTGAGGACGAGGATGGTTTCAGCATCAGCCAACCTGAACCGGACAAGTCCATTGAAGATATCGAGAACCCTGAAGCTTGACGAATGATTGCAATTAACCCGTCCCCTTCCGGGGGACCCGACCAGGCCTCAAGGCGAACGGACCCATGACGCAGATGGAAATCGCAGCCGCCATGGGGATTGCGGGAACTTCGTGCGGTCCGCTCTTGCGCCCCGTGCAGCGGGCTGGGGTCGTTGGAGGAGCGGGGAAGGAACCCCGCTAGGGCGTGCCCCGCTGCAAGCAGGTAATACTGCGGCTGGCGGGGAAGCCAAAGGCCCGGATTCGCTGTGAGGCGGACTGAGGGTCTGTCTGCCTTCTTCCTCATTCCCATCGGTGCCTCCCTTCTTCGCCATATCAGATGAGCACGCGCTGTCTTGAGTTTCCGCTTCCGGTCCACACCTCTCGGACGCCTTTCTTCCTCAGCTCCCTATAGTATTCCCCAGCCTGCCCTATGTAGTGGAGGCCGGGTGCGTCGGTCGCCTTCAGCCTGCCCTCGGCGACGAGCTGCTCGCACATCTCACCGACCTTCTTGACTCTCTTCTCGGCAAGGTCCGGGCATTGCGCCACGATGTCCTTGGCGGTTCCCCAATTGGTTTGGCTCCACTTCATGATGATTTCAAGGTCGCTCAAGGGGCACTCGTGCTTAGCCGTTTCCTCCCTCCTTGCTGCATCCGCCGTCGGCACTCCGGCACCGTCGCTGGGCGGCTCGGGAGCATCCATGGAAAGCGGGCAACTGGCTTCCTCGCTCATCCCTTGCTTCGCCTCGGGGGAAGGCGCTGCGGCACCTTCACCCTCTGCCGGGTAAGAGCCATACGCCTCGGGAAATTGTGCCGCCGCCTGGAAATCGAACAGAACCCGCAGGGACGAGGCGTTGTTGTTGTGGTAGAGGCTGTATGGCTTGCCCCATGCCTGCCCGTTGTGCCAGCGGATTCTTGGGCGACCCATATTGTCCATCCCCACCACCCGACCAAGCGTCTTGTCACGTCCTGCCCGCTCCGTGAGCTGAGTGTCCCCCCCTTTGTACTCCACCCAATCGCCCTCGCCGATGCGACTGCAACCTCTCCGGGAGACCTCAACACAGATAGTTGAAGAAGGACCGTACTGGTGCTGCTCCAATAATGGTTGGATTAACCCCGAGAAGAATTCGTGCAGCGCCTTCGCTATCTCGTGTGTATCTGCCATCAGGTTGACCCGCTGCCGCAGTGCTTCCATGACGCCGGGGTCGGGGTCAGGAACTGGGTCACTGGCTGGCTGCACGTCCGGTACCGGGACATCCGCCAGCCTGAAGATTTCAAGCGCCTCGGGGAACTTGTCTCCCATTCCCTGTTTGACGACCGCCTCTGCGAGGGTCATGGCTGGGGCGGCGACCTGCCTGGCACGCTCGTAGTCATCCCGGTCAATCGGCGGCCTGCGGTCCGGGGTGCCGCCCTTGCCGAGGGGCGTGGGCTCCTTGAGACTAGCAAGAATCTGCTGCATGCGCCGGATGCTCATGTGGAAGTGCTCCTTGCATACCTCCTCCCAGGTCTTGCTGCGTCCCCCGGTCGCCGGGTCAACCTTGGGGCGACCGGGACGGCACAGGTGCTTTTTCACTTCAAGGATGAGAGGCAAATAAGCCTCGACCACGGAGCCAGCAGTCCCGTAAAGCCGAAGCGCAGGAGCGATGACAGCGATTGCCTCATCCTCGCTCCGGGCTAGGACCGACTGGATGTACTCGATTTTCTCGTCGTCGGTCTTGCTGGCGATGAAATCGAAGTCCGGGGGAAGTTTCGTCACCGGCGACGGCGATAATGGCGAAATCATTTCGCCTTTTTGGTCGGCTTCGCCGGGGGTCACGAGGCGAACAATGTTCGCTTCCGCTTTTCCCATACCCGCAGGGGTTGCGTTTGGGCCATTGTCTCGTTCTACCCAGTCCGGGCTGAGTCCTATTCCGCTTAACGTGACGATGTTTTCGGTTGTTGAATCACTTGGTATCGGGCTTCCCATTTCTGCGTACCTCCTGTTCTTGACCTGGGGACGGCGAACCATACCCCTACTGCGGGTAATACTGGTTTTTGGGGAAGACTTAGCGCCTTGGGGGAAAAAAAGGAGGTTCCTGTTTTGGAAAGAGATGTTTTCCTGGGGGCAACTCAAAAACAATTCAATATTTTCAGTATTAGGTATTTGGGAGAGTGCATCTCGGGCGGGCTATCGTGCTTGGGAACCGGCAACAAGCCAAAAGTGGCCGCATTGAAATCCGCACTAACGCCCAGCCTCATCCCGGAATCCTGCCTTGCCCCGGAATCCGCACGGTGTGGTCGGGAATCGAACGCCCAACGCTGCTGTCGGTCCGGCAGCGGCGGCCTGCGGTCCTGAACGGTAGGAGAAAGGGGGCGGGTTACCGACCTGCGTGAAAACGGTGCAGCTCGTCCAGCTTGCGCAGCAGCATGTTGTCGAGGCGGGGGTGGTCCCTCTCGAACTTGCGCAGACCAGCACGACGAAAGGTCATTGACCGTTTAATCGCCAAACGGAATTAACGGTCAATATCCATAACTGCGGAAGCCACCAAAATTGCGGAATTCACCAAGCCGAAACCCAGGATTGCCCTAACCTGTTGAAAAAGCGCCAAATAAAAGAAATATGAAATGGCGGCGAAAAAACGCTGCGAGTCGCAGTATTTCTCCCCATGAGGCCAGCAGACGCTGGCCAACCAACTTCAAGACAGGATGTTTTGAAGCAATGGGAGGAGAAACGATATGGCAACGAAAAGCACCGCCCTCGTCCCGCTCGGGGACAGGGACTACATTGCAAAGATGACCAATCAAGGGACGCCCGACGACCTGCTCGCATTGGTTACCACCAAGGAGGCGAAGGCTCTTTCGGACGTAGCCCTAGTCACCAAAGTGGAAGCACAGGGCGAGGTCTGGCATCACGTCCGCACCTACATCAACGAATGGCTCGTGGGACGCTTCCCGGTCTTTGACGAATTGGCGATTCGCATTGCTGACCGCAAGCGGAAAGGGATGTCGCCGCTCATCATCAAGAGTCAACCCTGCGATTCCTTCAAGCAGGCTATCCGCCTCATCCTGGAGTGCGACCCATCCTACTTTTTCAAAATCCGCAAGAAGCATTACGGCGGCGGCTGGCAGAAAGCCTTGCCCGCCGAGGCGACAACACCTGACAAACCGGAGGTTGCCGAAACCTCCGTGACAGATATCAAGGTTGGCGAACCCGATGCCAAGGACGCCGAGGTCTGCGACCCTGTCCCAGTCCCGATGCCCAGTGACGAGACGGTGGACAAAGTCCACTCCGCCGCCAACGAAACGGCGACTGAAATCAACGTCCTGGAATCCGAGGTCGTGAAGCCACGGCGTGCCAAAACACCCGACTTCCGTTTCGCCACTTCCCCGAATGGACACACTACGTGGGAGTTGAAGAGTTGGTTGCAAAAAAGTATCCGCCGTGGGCTGGAAGAAGAGGCGCTGTATGCGGTAGTCGAGTTGGATTTGACGGGGTTCCCAGGTGCGGTGTGGGAGACACTGCACCATTCGGCGTCGGAAGATATTGGTCTTGCCGACCCCAATGTATGTGTCGTCGTCGGGACGCTTCATAGGCTTTGGAAGCGCGGTCACGGTCTTAAAGAGACCGCAAGTGAAGATGGCACTCCCGAACGACTGTACTTGGTACACGCGGTACTCGCGTGCGTCCACGCGAAGAAGAGTCGTCTCGTGGATAACGCCTTGATGGTTGCGTATGGAGACCACTCAAAACGCGAAGTGCCCAGTTGGGCGCACGATAAGCATACCGACCAGGGTAAGAAACTTGGTCGCGGCTTTGCACACTTCTTCGACGAGGCAGCGTTACTTGCTGATAAAGATGGAAGCCTACATAAACCGAACGATGCATACGCGGAGAAGGCACGGGCAATTTGCATTGCTAAGGAAGGAGAGACGCCCGTCCGGCCTTCTCGACGGGCGTGTCTACCGTGAAATTCCCGACTTTCTGCGGGAGACGGGGCAAGGGGTCGGATATCACCTGACCGCCCCGGTTGTCCAAACGGCGAATCTGCCGCCTGCTCTGTGAGAGTGGTAGGGCTGAAACGGTGTACGGCGGGCAGTGGAAATTCACATACGGCATATGGAAGCTGAAAGCCCAACAGTAAGACCTACACGGCCCCCTTCCGGCTGCGGTCCCGTAAAGAACGCCGGGATGTCCTTGCGCTCCACGCCATCGAGAAGCGTTGTTCGTCTGGGCGAGCGATGGCCAGCTCCCAGCCCATGGCTCCCGAGTTTCTTGTTGTGCCGCTCGAAAAATCTGCGACGCTCCAGAAAATCCCAAGAAAAGTTCCAAAAGTTGAGTATTACGGTAATTGAGGGGAATGTATCCCTGGGGAGGAGTATCGTGCCGGGGGAATGCCGTTGAAACCCAGCATCGGCAATGGGCGACGGGTGCAAGAGGCCCACAGCGGCAATTCCTGCCCCTGCCCGAAAAAAATCCTGGAACTTGAGTATTAGCCTTTGATGATTTCTTGGAAAGGGGGAGCAACTTGGAACCACTAATACCGTCAGCGGAAGCCACAAGCATACCAGGGGTTAATCCCACGCCAGCGCCTAACTCACGGCTAGAATCGTTTGTGGACGCCCAAGTGGTCGTCACCCCTATTGTCGTTTCTGGCGTAGTAGACGCCATCCTGGAAGTCAGCCGTCAACGGAAGTCGCTTCTCGACCAACTGCGGTCCCTCTTACAATCCGGTAACAACGCCAAGGCGCTCCAATTGGCACGGCAACTCTGCGGATTGCCAGGATGAACAACGTGAAAAAGGTCATCGAACTAATCAGGGTCAGCACCGAGCAGCAAGCTGCAAGCGACAGGGCTTCGATTCCTGCACAGCGGGTCGTAAACAGGAAAACTTGTGCCCAGCACGGGCTTGAGATTGTCCGTTCAATCGAGGTCACAGACGTTTCGGGTGCTTCGGTCCTCCTAGCGCCAGAAATTCAGGACTTGATGCGGCTGATGCAGTCTCCTGAGATTGACGGCGTCGTGACTCGTGAATTCAGTCGTCTGATGCGGCCAGAGAATTTTGCTGATTATGCCCTGCTCCAGGCTTTTGTCGATTCCAAGACTGTGTTGTACCTTCCTGAAGGACCGATAGACCTCAGCAGTAAGACAGGTCGTCTAATGGGTTCTATACGTGCAGCAATTGCCGGGTTGGAGCGGACCGAGATTCTTGAACGAGTGTGGACCGCCAAAGAGGAGAAAAGACGACGGGGAGAACTGGCGCAGAGCCAAATTGTTTTACCCTTCGCAGTTGGATACGAGAAGGGTCGTGGCTTCTATTACAAACCGGAAGCCGAACGGGTGCGTGAAGCCTTCCGGCTGTTCTTGGCTGGCAACCAGAATTATCTGAAACTCGCACAACTTGTCGGCGTGACCCCACGGGGAATGCACATCATTCTGCGGAATCCAATTTGGACCGGCTGGCGGGTAATAGACAAAAAACGTGACACCTCTGCCGCTGGTCGTTATCCGGCAGTACACGGACGCCAGGCAGACCGGCGGAAGGTGAAGCGTGCCCCTGAAGAAGTCATTCGTATCCCGGTCATTGCTGAGCCGCTTGTGTCAGAAGCCGATTTCCGAGCCGTCCAGCGAATTATGGACCGCAAGCAGTCGAGGCATTGGCGATGTCAGGAAAACGTTGAGCGGCGGTTCACGTACAACAGTTTCTTGACGTGTTCCGCCTGCGGTGAAGTTGTGCATACTGCCTTCGCACGCCGGGATTACTACATTTGCAAAGGACGGCGTAGTGGTCATGCGTGCCAGACCAAATACATGAGGCGGGAAAAGCTGGAGGTGGTGCTGGACAACCTGTTCGCAACCCGTCTCACCAACCCTCGCTTTCTTGAGCGATGCGTGGAGGAACTAAAGCAGCGTGCTGAGCAGCGAGGCTCCGCTCGGCGCATCCAGAAGTTGACCGCCGATATCAATGCGCTTCGTTCGAAGCGAGGGCGTGTGGTTGATAGTTTTGTAGACGGGACAATCGGACGAGAGGAACGAGACCGCCGCCTGACGGCAATCGACCAAGACATCCGAGTGGCGGAGGATATCCTAATGAGAGAAGCACCAACTCCCGCACTCGATACGACAAAGCTTGTCGAAGCCTTCGCAGCGCTTGGGGAATGGGAGTGCTGGACTCGGAACCAGAAGCGAGTCGTCCTTTCCGCTCTAGTTCCCGATATTCGGGTTGCCGACTATCGGGTTGAATCGCTCGGACTCAATCAATCTATGTTCAGCACTAATGATACCCGTATGGACAGGGGTTCATGGCGGCGGCCAGCATGAAGCGCGAAGGAAACGTCAGGGACATGGCGGCGCGTGAGATGGTGACCGTGCCGTCTTCCACGGGCTGCCTCAAAACCTCCAGGACGTTGCGCTGGAATTCCGGCAACTCGTCCAGGAAAAGCACGCCATTGTGCGCCAGGCTCACTTCGCCCGGACGGGGCACGGCGCCGCCTCCAATCAGTCCGGCATCCGAAATGGTGTGGTGGGGAGAACGGAAGGGTCGCGTGCCCACCAGGCCCGCGCCCGGGTCGAGCACCCCGGCGACGCTGTGGATCTTCGTGGTCTGGATAGCCTCGTCGAAAGTAAGCGGCGGCAGGATCGTCGGGATGCGTTTGGCCAGCATCGTCTTGCCGGCGCCCGGCGGGCCGATCATCAGGATGTTGTGGCCTCCGGCAGTGGCAACTTCAATGGCGCGCTTGGCATGGAGCTGCCCCTTGACGTCGCGGAAATCCACGCTGTATTGGCTGGCTTGCGCCAGCATGGCGGCGCTATCCACTTTGGCCGGCTTGAACTCGCGCGTCTCATTGATGAGGTCCAGGACTTCCGGCAAAGAGCGCAGGCCGTAAACCTGCAACTCCTCTACCACCGCCGCCTCGCAGGCGTTTTCCACCGGCAGGACCATCCGCTGAATACCCTTCTGACGCGCCATGGCGGCAATCGAAAGCGCACCCTTGATGG
>Ga0116132_1002013_pt1 | contig 13361 bp, 14 predicted proteins | sample June2015DPH_17_1_2_FD_89735 | JGI IMG/M metagenome (GOLD analysis project Ga0116132, IMG submission 89735) | Peatland microbial communities from SPRUCE experiment site at the Marcell Experimental Forest, Minnesota, USA - June2015DPH_17_150 | ecosystem: Environmental > Terrestrial > Soil >... | reverse complement strand
CGCCAGTAAGTCTTTCTAGCTTGTCAAGCGCATATCGCAGATAATTATGCCATTCGTCGAAACCCGTTGAAATACGTTATATTGACCCTTTAATTATATTCAGGTTCTTTTTGATGTTGATCTTTTTTAGCATACATAATTACGCTGAAATTTTCAGCTAGACGACGTGCCATCTCGTGAGTTATGATCTCTACTGAACCGCTTCGATCCGTTTGCGATATTGTGTTAACTGGTTGGTGCACAAAAGCGATTTTCATTATTTATTTGTCTCTGTGAATAATTTTTTCGTTTGTCTGCGTTATAAAAACTGGGTGTTGCTTTTTTTCCCCTTCAGTAATTTTGGTCATAACGAACAAGAGTACATTCATTAGTTTTGAAATCATTCCTAGGCCTGAGAACATAACTCTGAGATTTTTGATGTCTGTTTGATTGACTGCGCCCCATCATTGGAGTTGCAAAGAAGTAGACTCCCAAGAAAATTGTACGCCTGCTATGAGCACCCACTTAGTTTAACTTGTCTTTATGTTGAGAAAAAGTTTTTCTCTTAATGTTGAGTTGTTTCTCAAAATAAGAAGCTATTTTTTCAGATTTTGACCATTGATGCTTATAACATTCTTATCTAGATTGTCATCCAACAGATAATTTTCAGTTAGGCTGTGTAGCCAGTTGTTGATGCTATTACTTTAGCTGGGTTGCCTGCAACCATTGTGTTAGCAGGAACGTTTCTTGTAACAACAGAACCTGCGCCGACAACAGCGTTATCTCCAATCGTCACTCCTTTTAGAATTATTGATCTCGCGCCTATCCACACGTGCTTTCCTATTTTTACTGGCTTTGTCATTATTGGATTCCCGTTGAGCCCATGTTGATCAGAGTCCATAATCAGCACTTGAAACCCAATTTTGGTATTTTCGCCGATCTCTACTATTTCTCTCGCAACTATTGTGGTACCATAAGCTATGAGCACATTGTTGCCTATAATTAATGTTGCATTTTCAAGAGCGAATAAATCTATAGGATCTTTGGAGATAGCATTTTGGAAAACACAGTTATCTCCCACTATTACTTTACCTCTTCCAAGAATGTTTGGCTTGACATAAAAACGGATGTTTTTACCAACACTGTAGAATTTTCGAGTATACACGAGCGCCTTCAGTTTTAATATTGGCATGGTCTTCCATTTGTAGAGGGTTAGCTTTATTCTACTCTGCAATGTATCTTTGTTATCAAATAGGCCATCATCTAACGAATGGCTGTTTTTACTCAAGAATTCTATTCTCCCATTCTTATGTAAACTGATAGTTTTACGTTTTTCAAAAGGATTTCGTATTTTTCGAAGGCAGTGACCATAAAACTTGTGTCAGTCTTTATTTGTTTTTTCAAAGTGTGTTATCAATGTGTCGGTTAGGATATTGTTAAACTGCCATGAGTTCAGTGTTAACATTCATGTCACAGATCATCTGGCTTAATTTCACGACAATATATAGAGTTCATAACAATAGTGAGATCAGGTTACATTCCTTTAAGAATTCTGGAGCCATTATCTCTTTGCCAGCGTCGGGTATGAATTTGCCATGTCTAAAAGGATTAATGTCAACTATGTAGTCTACTTCGTCTTTAACTCCAAGTGTCGTCAAAAAAGCCACACACTTTGACCCAGATCCCCACGCAATGACTCTTTTCCCTTTAGAATGGTATCGACTCAAGCAATCTCTCCATGCATTTAGCTTTTCATTGCAATGGGTAGCAAAATACTCTACACAATTCGCTGCTTGAGTAACATTTTCCTCTAATGAATTAATTTTGTTCGATGTTTGAGATGCGGGTTTAGCTTCGACTAGAAGATATTGATCATCAAAGTCCTTGCGAAGATCAGTGACCTCAAACCTGCTGTGCCGAAAGAGCCCTGCAAGTGAGCCTAGGCTAAAATAGGAACAATGTTCATAATAAATATCCCAAAAAGCCTGTCCCCTGAGGACGCGAGTGACATCGGGTATTTCAAAAAAGGCAACTGTTTCTGAGCGTTACCTATTGTTTGTCTGACTTCGTTGACAAATTCGAATACATTTGGAGTATGTTCTAGAGTATGCGGCAACATACAAAGTCTCCCTGATAGTTAGCGTAACGTTCGGAGTAATAGTCCGCTGTTCTCTTCATAAAACGAGCTCATTGATATAAAAGGTATTTCTAGTTAAGTTTTTTTTGTCAGGAATCGAATTTCGTGTGTTCATAGATTTTCGATTTGATTGGATTCGTACCTTCGTGTAATTCCGAGGACATTCTATCCCCATTTTGTAGTACTTAGGCACCCGGTTTTTAGCAATTTTTTTATATGAAAAGAACTCAACTGTGCGATTACAATGGGGGTTTTTGCCTATTGATTTTCTCAAATCTTTATCAGAGAGGAGACAGCTCGAGAGCGTGCTATGAGGACGTCCTGTTACTTCTTATTGACAGCGTTATTCTTTAGTTGTTTCTTCAAAGGCTTGAGCCAACGCAACAATTTCAATGGCACACCGTTTTTAACAAGAATCCTAGACGCGGTTCTTGGTCCAAACATGATCTCGAAGATATTATAGAGAAGTATTAAAGTGGAAGGATAACGTGTTCTGACCCTTTGTCCTAACATTTCATTTTCGAATTTTTCATAGTACATTCTTATTTGTTTTTTGGAAAGCGTTGGTAACTGAAGGATACTATCACCGAGGAAGCTTGTTCTATACTCATCCGTGAGAAAACCGTTTTTCTTGCATAAATTGAATAACTCAGTTTGTGGATAAGGATAAAATATCGACAACTGGAAGCTGCCCGGCGATACTATTTTGTTGATTTTTATGGTATCCTCTATCATCTCGGGAGTTTCACATGGCAAACCTATCATATTGAGCGCGTAGGTTTCGATACCCGCTTCACGGGCATTTTTGAATGCATTGATTATTTGCTCATTTGTCATGTACCTCTTAAGTACATTCTTTCTCAACCACTCGTTACCGGATTCTATACCAATTGAAATAAATTCGCAGCCAGCTGATTTTAGTGAGGTGACTACATCTTTGTTAAGGGTTTCGGCTCTTGCGTTGCATCCAAAACCTATGTTGAAACGTTTTGGATACTGTTCGCAAAACTCCTTTACCCAATCTGGAAATAGTGTGAAGACATCATCGTGAAAATCTATTCTCTTTATTTTATACTTCTTCGTAATTTCTTCAATCTCTTCTAGCACATTGCCAACGCTACGTATGCGGACATATTTGCCCTTACCATCGTATATCTTGCGTAACACATGATTACAACAATAAGTACAACTAAATGGACAGCCGCGACCCGCCATGACATCAGCATGATAACCATTAGTTTTTAATAATGTCTCGTAATCAAAAACTTCTCTATCTGGAAATGGTAACTCATCAAGATTAGATATTAGAGGGCGAATTTCATTCTTTATTATAGTGTCATCTTTCTTAGACCAGATGTTCTTTATGTTTTCAATCGATTCACCATTCTGCAGTGCGTTCGCCAACTCAAGCGCGGGATATTCGCCTTCACCAACGCACACAAAATCAATCGTTGGCAGTGTTATAACTTCTTCAGGTACTAATGTCGCATGCACCCCTCCACACAATATCCGAAGATCGAGTTCCTTTGCCCATGTTGAAAATGTTTTGACATAATGGAACTGGTTGCTGGTGGAAGTGAAGCACACGAGATCAGGCTTTTCTTTTTCCATACATGTTAAAAATTCTTCCTTGGATACAGGCTTGACAATATGTTGCAATGATGTTTTGTGGCCACCCTGCTTGAGCACAGCGGATATATAACCTACACCCAAGTGAACCCCTCCCGCTGGGGATCCTGGGGTTCCTATGTCTGCGTAAACAAACCTGATATGCATATTTAGCTTCACTTCTCAGATAATTGCTAAATTTGGTATCGGAATTATGAATTTGCCACCTTTTTGCCTATAGGATTTCTGTTGTTCTAAGATTTCGTCTTTAAAATTCCATGTTAGCAACAAAACGTAATCAGGCATGTCATCTAAGAGCTTCGTTGGTGGAAATATTGGCAAATGGTTGCCTCCCATAAAGCGGCCATGCTTGAAAGGATTCAGGTCAACGATGTAATCTACGAAGTTTTTGTCTATTCCGCAGTAGCTTAGAAAAGTATTTGCTTTCGCTGCGGCGCCGTAAGCAGCGATTGTTTTTCCTCGTTGTTTAAGATCGACAAGTATTTTCATTAGGGATTCACGTAGTTCGCTTATATGCTCAGCGAAATCTTGGTAGTATGAAAAGTTGCTAATTCCTTGCGACGTTTCTTTTTCTAGCATTGCTTTAACTGATTCGTCTACGTTCTCTATTGGTTCCACGTATATGCGCAGTGACCCTCCGTGTATGGGAAGATGCCGTACTTCGTTAATGTATAGCGAATGGGCTCGGAATAGGCGGTCAAGAGCTGTCAATGAGAAGTAGCATAGATGTTGATGATAGATTGTATCGAATTCGCAGTTACTTATCAAATCAACAATGTAAGGGACCTCAATGCTCGCCACTCCGGTATTCTTCAGTATTATTCGAACGCCTTCGACAAAGCCGTTGAGGTCGGCAACGTGTGCTAAAACATTATTTGCTATCAAAACGTCGGCTTGTGATCCATCTTGACGAAGCTTGGTGGCAAGGTTTTCGCTAAAAAAGGTACAAAGAGTTCGAATCCCCGCTTTTTCAGCATTTTTTAGGGGAGCTTCAGCAGGATCCACGCCAAGAACTGATATTCCATGCTCTAGGAAATTCTTAAGCATATAGCCATCGTTGCAGGCAGGTTCAATTACCAGGCTTTTTGAATCTAGTTTTCTTGACTTTATGAGTTCTTCCGCGTTTTCCCTAGAATGCGCTAAATACTCCTTTGAAGTGGAAGAGAAATAAGGATAATCTCTACAGAATAAAACTTCGGGATCAACAGTTTCCACAATTTGTACAAGAGAACAATTAGGACAGAAAACAAGGCTAAGCGGAACCAGTAACTCTGGCTGCTCAAGTTGCTCTTTCTTTAATAGCGCATCTGCAAGGGGCGTTTTGCCAAAATCGATTATAGGTTTAAGGTCAGTGCTTCCGCATGATCGGCATCCAGTAATTTGTCTATAATGCTCAGAGCTTATCATTTTTATGCACCTTTTCTGCGCAAGGTTTTATCTAAATAGCCATTGGAAACACTGTTTTCAAGATGTGTAATGCGCCTATATCGTGGTCCTTCAAAGTCTTCAAGAACTATGCCTGCTTTAACGTATGCGTCATAAAGTTGCTTTGCACCCAAGCGAGCCGTCCATTGCGGCTTGAACTCAGGCAACGCAGAAGCTATCTTGCTAAAATCAACGCGGTAAGATCGCTTATCAGGTTCAGCGTCTTTAGCATATTCGATTTTTGAGTTAGGCACTGTTTCTTTAGCTATTTCAGCAATTTCTCGCACTATATAATTCTCTTCAGTTCTACCTACGTTAAAAACCTGATTATGCACCACGTCACGGGGAGCATTTAAAGCAGCTATAAAAGCGCGAGAAATATCTTCGATATGAACGATCGGACGCCAAGAAGTACCAGCACTTTTTAGCAAAACGATTTTACTTGTGTAAGCCCAAGCAACCAAATTATTGAGAACCAAGTCAAAACGCAACATAGGAGATACACCGTAAGCTGTTGCGGAGCGCATGAAAACTGGACTAAACTCAGAATCAGCTATAGCAGAAATAGCTTCTTCAGCACGGATTTTCGATATTCCATACGGTGTAACAGGGTTAAGATTAGACGCTTCGTTTACGATGCCATTTTCCGAAGCGCCGTACACACTACAGGAAGAAGAAAATACAAAACGTTGAACACCTGCTTTCTTAGCTAGCTGCGCTAACTTTAATGAACCTTCATAATTAATTTCATATGTTATGTCTGGATTAAAGTTTCCAAGCGGATCGTTCGAAAGCGCACAAAGATGAACTACAAGATCTACTCCTTGAAGGTCAGAAAGCTCAATGTCACGTATGTCCTTTTTAATGTAAGGAATATCAGGAATGCAGCCGCAAATAGATTCATCACCAAAAACGCATCCATCAAACAAATCATTATCAAGACCTATAACATCGTAGCCTTTAGCTTGCAACATCGGTACCATGATAGAACCGATGTAGCCTTTATGCCCTGTTACTAAAACACGCATATTATCTTTCTCCGCCTAATATTTTTATTCTCACTCTTTCCCACTATATCAATTATATGCCTAATTCAATTATATGTCAAAAATAAGTTGTTATACCAACCATATATCAATCATAAAGCCGTTATCAGTAATAAAAAAACTTTGAATGCAAGAGTTAACCAGTCCACGTCTTCCATGGTGCCTTACCGCTCTGCCACATTTTTTCCAAAACTTGTTTTTCATGTATCGTATCCATACATTGCCAAAACCCTTCATGCCGAAAAGCCATAAGTTGATTCTCTCTTGCTAATCGTTCTAACGGTTCTTTCTCAAACTGTGTACTATCACCCTCGATGTAATCAAATACTTCAGGTTCTAAGACGAAGAAAGCACCGTTTATCCAACCTTCCAAACCCTGTGACTTCTCTTTAAACTCTGTCACCCTATCGCCATCTAAGACAAGATGACCAAAACGAGGCGGAGGTCGAACCGCCGTGACCGTTGCGAGACGGCGCTGTGAAAGATGAAACCTCAGCAAGGCGTGCAAATCGACATCTGACACCGCGTCGCACCAAGTTAACATAAAAGTTCCATTTCTTAGCCAAGGAGCCAATCGTTTGATTCGGCCTCCGGTAAGCGTTTCTTGTCCAGTGTCAACCAGATGCACGCACCATCCTGTCAGGCTTTGCCTACTTTTATCATGAAATATTACTTCATGAGCATTTTTTTTGACTTCCACGCTCTTGTTTGAATCATAGTATTCATGCATCCATGTGATTATGGATTCACCTTTGTAACCAAGTGCTATTACGAATTCGTTGAAGCCGAAGCTGGAATAGCGCATCATGATGTGCCAGAGGATTGGTCGACCTCCAATTTCCACTAATGCCTTCGGCCTGATCATGGTTTCTTCGGAGAGGCGAGTACCTAAACCTCCAGCGAGAATCGCTACCTTCACAATATTTCTCCTTTTTCGATGATAGGGATTATCGTACGCCTAAGGATCGTCTGAACCGTTGAAGCAAACTTACGCCCGAAGCTTGAACGGCAAAGAAAATAATTTTCCAAGTCAGCGCCAATCAGCCTCCACCCCTCTTTAGTAAACCAGTCGAATATTTGTTCGTAGCACACCAGTCGATCGGACCACTTGAGTGGAACACGCCTCACGGACCTGAGAAACTCGCTTAAATTCCTCAAAGTGGTAATATCGATCAAGCTAGCACTTCCCCACCAAGCCATTTGCTCGCGGTAATTTACGTGATTGGTGTGGACATACTTCTGTGTGTATGCTTGTGGATGGTCTCTTCGAAAAAACAAATATTCCGGAATTTCAAAAATCCGACCGTACAAAGCAATTTCTGCCAGCAGATTTCCATCAGCACCTGGGTAATTTCCGTGTAGTGGCGTTCTCTTAAGTATATCACTTCTAATTACTCCAAAAATAGGCCAACAAGGGTTATGTTGGATGCTGATTAAGTCACGAAACCGTTCATTCATCTTTTGCGAATCAATTCTCATCTTATGGTCGTAATTGCCCACCATTGCTCCTCGTTCGTTGATTCGAGCTGTTCTAGAGTGACACAAGACAATAGATGGGTCTTCGTCAAGTACACTGACACATCTAAGCAGATATTCTGGAGCAAGCAAATCGTCATGTGAAGCCCACTTGAAATACTCGCCTCTGGACAAAATGAAGGTAAGATTATAATTCATAGGAGCCCCGACATTTCTATCGTTGCGATAGTATCTTATTCGGTTATCCACCGCTGCATATGTATAACAAATATTTTTTGTGCGGTCTGTTGAGGCGTTATCCGAAATGATCAATTCGAAATCTGTATATGTCTGCGCCAGAATGGAATCTAAAGCCTCCCTTAGGTAATTCTCTCCGTTAAACACTGGCAAGCCTATGCTTAGCCTATGCTGGCTTCCGGATAACTTTTCTTTCAACTCAGCACAAATCCTCCAACTCTAATTCAAATTCGTAAATTTGAACTTATTGTCATCCTTAATCCCAAATATACGGTTTCATGCTGGATGCTTACCAATTCAAATTTAGGGAATTTAATAGATGATTTTATCTTTTTCGTTATGATAGCAACATCGTAGCCTGATGACTCGTCTTTCTCAAATAGAAACGGGTTTTGCTCATTCAAGGACCAGGGACCACAGTTTATTAAATTCGTCACCTATTTCATGACCATGTGATTTAACTTGAAAATAGCGCGCCGCGCGCTTTTTATAAATCAATAAGACTAAGCATGAATGCTCAACTAGGGAAACGACAAGTAGTTCACTTATCGTTACTCAAAGAACCAACGCTCCGCTTTTCAGATTTTTACTAACACAGAAATTAAGGCGTTCTATGAGATTTTCCCAACCTACGTTAAAGGCAGCATCAATAATACTCATGTTTTCCACAAATCCCGGATGAATCTGATTATAGCGAAGAGGCGAGTAGTTAATAAAAGTCAAGGCTATCGATTCCTTCTTAAATAGCTCCGGTTTTAGATAATCTTTGGCGCCTATTCCTGAGACGTATTCGTTGCCTTGTAATGCCTTTACAATATCAATTAGCCCTTCGGTACCTGCACGAATAGGAATCCCTAGTTGAGATGCGAGCACGACTTTGACATTTATCTTTAGCTTGGTAATCAGAGAATTTATGAGAAAAATGTTGTGGTCAGCAATGCTTGCATGAGAGACAGAAACCATTCTACAAACGTCTTCATCGCAAAAGGGTGCTTTTAAGTAGTTAGTTCTTATAATCCTACTGTGGCGCGAGAATACTTTCTCGTCAGTCACTAGTACCCTACTTATTGGAGTTTTGCTGAAGTCCTTCTTTCCAACAGGAAGTGTCAACCACAAAAATTTTGCTTCCGAAAAGCTACGTATTTTGTTCCGATTGATATAATCTCCCCGAGTAAACTTTGCAGTATCATAAACCACGAAGACATCAGAGGCAAGAACCTTGGCAAAAAAGCCAGGATAAGGTAAATAGTTAGGTTGGTGAATAGAGATTTTCAACCTATTCCTCGCTAAACGTCTATAATTCTGGCTACCTCAAAAGCTTCTGCGTAGAGTACGCCGATTTGGTATCCTCTAAAACTGGCAAGACCTCTTATAGCTTTCTTCTCAAGGAAAGCTTTTCCTTTCTGGGAGCCATACTGATGAAGAGCCTCTATCTTTTGCGATAGTGCTTTAGCGTTTAGTTTCACGAAATATTGGGGTACGAAATCAGGATACGAATCAGGAGATTCATAGCACAGAACTTCTTTCATCCTGCGGGCAGCAGAGAACGTAGCATAAGCAGTATTTCGATGATCTTGATGCCGATCCTTAGGACTCTGAGTATATATCCTATCAGGTTTGATTTTGTTTATTAAATTCTCGATAACGGTAATGGTTTCAATACCGCTGGAGATCATGGTATCAGGTAGATGACCGAAGGTAAGCGATTTCACTTTAAGGATTTGGGCACTTTTCCATGCCTCTATCTTTCTATCTGTTTTATTGCCGCTTTTTTCACCAAACGACAAAATTAAGAAATGCACGAGATCACCGGTTTTCTCGTGTTTTGAAATAGAAGCTCCAGCCCCAAGCTCTATGTCATCTGGGTGGGCTCCGACTGCTAACACTTTCATTTCTTTCACGAGTCTCATTAGTATATTGAGGTTAGAGAAAATTTACAACCTTACATAAAGGTTTCCGTAGTGAATAATTTTTAGCGCGTGCGCATGCTTTGCGGTATTTTGTTATATGATGTTTTCTTTTCGATTTTTCTTAATAACATGCGAAATTGGATAGGCCCCTCCAATAATGGCCAAGTAAGCCACGGGAGCGGGTCAGTGGCGTCGAAATATGCCCAATCCCTCAAGTTTCTATAGGAGAATAGCCAACTAAGAGGACTTGTTTGACCTCTTCTAAGCATCTGAATAGAGGAAAATAGATCATTATAGAGGAAAACCCATTTTACCCCTGTTCTGTAAACTTCAGTGTATTCGATCTTTGCGCCGATGGCATCAAGGTATGCCATCATGACTAGGTTTAAGCCACAAGCGGTAGGAAAATGATTCTGCCACCAACTTCTCGCATTAATTTCGAGGATCTTGAAACTCCCGTCACGGTGATCTTTTTTGAATTCTGCTTCGAATATTCCCGTGTATCCTATTCTTTTAAGATACCCTAAAGTGATCTCTTTTAAAATCTGAACGGAACTTATAGGAACACTCTCTATTAGACTGTTGCAGCCGAGTCCAATAGGCCATTCTCTTATTCTACGGTAAGCAAATAGCCCTTTCGGATTATGATTTCTATCGAGGTAGCCAGTCAGGCCAAACAAGTTCGTGGGGGGACCAGGAATAAGCTCTTGAATTACGAATTCAATATTGTTTTTTATTAATAGCTTACACCTAGCCTCCAAGTCTTCCTTCGACCAAACAATTAAGCCTTTGCCCAAATTCAAAAACAACTGTGATATTGAAGGTTTGACCAGCAAGGGATAATCGAGCGTCTTCCCGATCATTTCCACATCTTTACAGTTTTCTGGAAAACGGGTGAGAGGGTGCGGAACACCGCTCTTATCAAGAGAGGCGTAAAATCTCCGTTTGCGGACGAGAGTCTCTATAGCGCTTCTAGCTGTAAGGAAAATACATCTGTCTCCGAGTTTAGGTTTCGCTTTAGCCAGATTCATGCAAAAAAGGTCTGAACTTGGAAAGAGAACCACTGAACCCTCGATTTTTCCCTCTATGCCTGACAGAAAAGATATCAAAACTTTTTCGCTGGTTTCGACGCTGGGAACTTGGAAAAACTTATGACAGTATCTAGAAAAAACAACTTCGTTCCTTTTCTCAGCGACATAGAAAACCTTGATGCCATTCTTTCCCAAGTTCCTAGCAACAGCTAACGCATTTACAGAATCGCCGCCTAAAATTATCGCAGGGCTTTTTAGGATACATGGTTCATTCTTCTCTTCCACTCTCAACATTCGTCCAAAGCCTCCATCATTGGTATGATTATTAACGACTTGCCGCAGGTTCTAACTAACTTCGTATGGTTTGTTTCTACGTTGGGGTTAAAGCGTTATTAGATTTCACACTGTCTCCAGCTAATTAAAATCGCCAAAACCAGTAAATTCAATGATCTTTGGCCACAAACCGAACATGCCAAGGATCCGCAATCAATACACAGTTTGCAACAATGATGGCATTTGCTTAAAACACATATTTTTCTTCGTTGATGACGGGGTACGAGCTTAGGTTATCCATTTTAAATCACTTTTTCTATTGGTCAATCAACAAAGAATACTTCTTTCTTTTTCAAGAATATATGGACATTTTCCATTATAGGTCTTGATTGCCTACCGCTGATTATAGCCACTTGGCTTTCATATTCTTTAATTGCTCTTTTTTTTGCATCCAAAAAATCTGAAATGTCAACATAAATCATGTTATGTTTCCAGAGATTAGACAAGGCATTTAGTATCGATGCGACTTGTGAATGCCTTTGCGCAATTGTATATTGGTATGTCGAGTTGAAAGCACATAGTTTTCTGATTGAATCCTTTACTATCTTGTTTGTTGTCTGATGGTCCGGATTACATTCATTCTTGTAAGGTAAATAAATCTCATCTGGGCAATTCTCAGCAAGTATTCCTGTAACAATATCTTCAGCTTTTTGTTCATTATCATGAAGGGTCCCGTCCTCAAAGTCTAGAAAAAATATATTCTCTTTTGGTACACCCAGAATTCCTATTGCCCTTTCTGCCTCGCTCCTTCTAATTTCTCTCAGCTCGTAAGGTGTTGGTTCTGAGTTGATACCTAAAACAATTCGAAAAGCATTCCTGCCATCAGTTATAACAACTACTATAATTTCATAACCCTCGCGTATTTTCTTCGCTATTGTTCCTCCGCAACCAAATGTTTCATCATCAGGATGCGGGGCAAATACAACTACCTTCTTCTTTTTCGAATGATTATTCTTTAATGTAACTCTTCTAGACAAGCATGTCACTTCTCCTCTTGTTAGCGTGCAGGTCTACAGCTGGCGTAAATTCAAGAAACCTATGAAAAATAAATTATCTCTTTCCTTTTGAACATCGGTATTCGTGTCCATATCCTTCTTGATGAGCACTTAAGAAGCCAAACCACCAAGCTGTAGCTCTAAAAAAGTTGTAGGGAGCAAGCGAGAACGCAATCTTTCGGCGAGTAGCTCTAAAAAAGAGCATTGAACGAACGATGCCCCACGCCAACGTAATCGGCCAAAAAAATACTAACATGTCTTCAGGCAACTCTTTTTGTTTGTGAAAGAAGTAATGCATTCCACTACCATACCAGGAATATTGTTTCCATAGACTTTTCAAGGTTTGTTTAAATTCATGTTTGTACTCGGCTTCGCTCACTAAAAGAGTGTAGCCACCTAATTTGATCTTTGCTGTGATGTCTGCATCTTCAGCTGCTCCTTTGATTCTTGTATCGAAACCTCCCACCTGTCTAAGGGCAGCGAGTCGAAATATGCTTCCTCCTGTCCCCAATTTCTGGGGATTGGCGCGCCAGTTTCTGTGGATCCCTATTTCATAATCACTTGAATATGATATGTCCTCCAATTCAGCGACCAAGCCTCTGTTTGGAATGCCCTTCATTTTGCCTGCGACAACGCCTATGACTGGATTTTTGCTTATCACATCAACCTGCTTATTAACAAAATCTTTCGAAAGAACCATGTCAGCATCGACGAAAATCACAAAATCGGCACACGCATTGTCCACAACAATTTGCCTTGCCACAGCTAACCCGCGTCCACTAGTAGAGTACAGCATCAGCTTTACCTCTGACTTTGAAGCAAGATCAGCAACGATTGATACTGTCCTGTCTGTGCTACCATCGTCAACCACTATTATTTCCATGCGTTCTTTATCAAAAGTCTGATCCAACACGCTTACGATAGCATTTTCAATGGTTCTTTCGCCGTTTTTTACGCAGATCCCTATGGTGACATCTATTGTACCTTTAAATTCAATTGGGCGCACTCCAACAACATCTCTCTTACGACATATTTTTCAACAAAGGCGATCGCATTAGCAGATGGAATGAATTAAATGTCATGAAAAAGTACCGCTTTCAAATTCCTTTAGCTCAACCTTCCAAATTCTCTTTCGCGAAATTGGTCCTAAAAACGTTTACGTG
>Ga0116132_1001983_pt1 | contig 13555 bp, 8 predicted proteins | sample June2015DPH_17_1_2_FD_89735 | JGI IMG/M metagenome (GOLD analysis project Ga0116132, IMG submission 89735) | Peatland microbial communities from SPRUCE experiment site at the Marcell Experimental Forest, Minnesota, USA - June2015DPH_17_150 | ecosystem: Environmental > Terrestrial > Soil >... | reverse complement strand
GGGATGTCGAAGGGCAATCTAGCAAAACAGATTTTAGATGCGAGTTGGTCAACATGGAGACGGTTGTTGTTCTACAAGGCAGAATGGGCTGGTAGAACGAAAGTAGCCGTACCTCCACAATACACAAGTCAAGAATGCGACGAATGCGAGTTCATCCACAAGGACAATAGAAAGAGCCAAGCCGAGTTCGAGTGCATAGCGTGTGGGCACAAGGACAACGCTGATACAAACGGTTCCAAACGTATTCTAGCAAGAGCACGAAAACAGTTGGGCAGGGAATGCCCATCGAACGTCAACATCAGTGCAGTAGTGCTGGTGTAGTTCGAGAATCCCAGACTTCTAGTCTGGGAGCATCAACACTAATGCGCAGACAGGAGGTTTACCACCAATGCCCATCGTAAGCATGTCTTTCGATAAAGACAGTTCCTTATTTCTTAGGGAATTATTGCGCCGACAAATTGACTTCGCATCTCGACCAAAGATCGGATACAAAATCGTTGTCCCAGACGATTTGCGTTGGTGGTGACCACTGCTATTGGCTAGAGTTTGGCACTGCTGGCAAGCAGGATGCCACAGCCCCATATAGAACAGAACACGAAGGCACATACAATATCGACCCTGTAAAAGCTCATGCTTTGGCATGGGAAGAAGGTGGTGTCACACGTTTTGCTTTTCACGTAAATCACCCAGGTATTCGACCTCACCTGATTTACCGTGGAGTCCGCAGTGAGATTCTAAATTATGCTATAATGACCCTTGGTTCAGCATTAGAAACTGACGGTGTGACCGTGAATGCTATGGAGACTGCCCTGCGAGAAGATATCATGCCGTTTGCTGTACGACGCATGGGAGAGCAGTTGGATGCGCAAGCCCCAGGAGTCAAAGAGCAGAACCCATTTTCAGGCAAGGGTGCCAGTTCTAAAACTAGCAGCGCAGGACAAAACCTTGGCAAGAAGATTGAAGGGTAGCTTATGGCAGAGGGAAGATCAGCGGGAGCAGCATGGACTGAAGAAGCAGTAATTATTCAAGATGATGATGCTAGTGAAGTGGGAGCTGGAGCTGGTGGTCACGCAGGTGGCGTATCAATTTCTTTAGAGGAAACACAGCGACCAGGTATTCATTATATGATTTCCAGATCGGGAATATCCTATCATGGAAAAGAATATGCCCCACAAGAAGTACGCCCAGGTCAAGTACATGTCACTGCATATCCTGGTGGGCATTATAAGGTCAATGAAGGCACTATGACCAAACTCCATGAAGCTCATTTAAGAGGAGCTTTAGGAGTAACCACTCTCACATAACGGTATTAAGAAAGGCAGTACAATGGCAGTTTTCAATGAGGTTTTATCCATCACCGTTAATGACACCATGTTCCAAGCGGAGATGACAAAAATCGAAGGTATCTATGCTGCATCTCTTTCCAAAATGGATAGCATTGGGAATGTAGGGCAGTTTGGAGCCGCCAGCGCTTTTAGGGAAGCTGCTGATAGCATCAATGAATCCGCCGTGAGGATTTCTGCCGCTGTTGAAGGCATGAGTGCAGAAGTGGGTGAAGCAATGGCTCGCATGGCAACCAAGACCAAGGTTGCTAGTGATGAGACTTCTGCGGCATTGCGCAGTACTGGCAGAGCTGCGTTTGAAGGCGGTCTTGATATGAACCGCTTTGCTACTGGTTTTGAATCGGCAATGTATCGCATCCCTGGCCGTATGGCTGTACTCGCATTGTTAGCTGCAGCAGTAGCAGCAGTGGTTGTACCATTCAAATTGTTGAAGGATGGATTTGAGGCACTTGCTAGCAGCAGTGTGGAGTTTAAGACTGTACACACACAACTTGCTGATTTAGCCTCTGTTTTTGAGCAAGTAGCAGCTAAGCCTTTATTTACTCTTATCCTTAACCAAATGGAAAGACTGGCTAAGTGGCTTCAAGATAATAAAGCGTATGTAGATAATCTTGCAAACGGGTTTGGCAAGTTAGTAGAATCATTTGTTTCCATGTTTGTAGAGTTTGGACAATTGGATGCAGTAAAAACAGGATTCAAAGACCTTGCCGCTATAGTCATTCATTTGGCCTCTGGTCTCGCTGACGTTATAAACAACTTTGTCACATTAGGCGCACTTGCAAAAACAGGTTTAGACCAGGAAAACAAAAACATAAAAGAAAAAGGGTTTGTAAAAGGAACCCTACAAAACTGGGGAAATTTCTTAGGCATAGGCGCACAGACTCAGGAAGAACAAGGAAATAATCAAATATTAGATGCTTTCGTAAAAAATGCTCATACTATTGCTGACGCAAAGAAAACAGCTTTAGATGCCCTGAATAATGTAGGACCAGGAGCCCAATTAGAGACGGGTTTATCACCGAAGTCTCAAGAAGCTACTCTTAAAGAAACAATGGAAATGTACCACATAGAGCAGGAAAAACTCCGTGCAGACTTTAAGAGCACAACTGATGCTAATGATGAAGCTGTGCATCATCAACGGATGACGCGCGAGCAAGAAGGACTGGCTAAAGAAGCCGCTGCAGACGCATGGGTAGAGAAGCAAAAAAAATTGGAAGCAGATACACTTAAAAAGCTTCCATCTCAAGCGAACATCAGCATTCTTAATGACTCTGCTTACAGAACAGAAGCGATGAAGCTTCAAGCGAGTATTCTTGGAGGTGGTGGACCTACCGACTTCATGACGCAAGCCCTCAATGCTAAGAAGAAGGCCGTTAATGAGGTCTATGATTATCAGAGAAAGACAAACGAAGAAGAGTTCAAAGAAAAAGAAAAAGAAATCAAGGGTACATATGAACTTGAAATAAAAACAGCTAAAGAAGCTGCGTCTGCAAAACGGGAAACAAACGTTGCCGCTATAGGGCAGGAGAAAGAAGCTGTCAATGAGCGTTTCCAAGCAGAGTTAACTGCTGCTGGAAACCTGAAAGGTGGAGTACCAGGAAGTGATGATCAGACGTTAAAAACCAAAGCTATTATTGCTGCTATTTTTGAATGGAGAAATGCGCTTAAAGAACTTTCTGTAGAGGAGACGAAATCCGCAGAAACAGACCAGAAAGCGCAAGAAGCCCATGAAAGGTCCGTCAAAGCAACGATGGACATTACAGAAAAAGCTGCGATGGCTGAGGCAAAATTCCGTGGAGATAAGCGCACAGAACAAGCTTTGCAAGCACATGATGATGCAGCAAACATCCAAGCTTTGCAGAATGAACTGGCTAAAGTTCAAGGAGAGCAAGTAGTCCCCCTTTCCCCAGAAGCCACGGATAAAGAAGATAGAATCAATAAACTTCAAGCCCAAATTCAAGCCCTTAGGGAACAACTTGTTAGAGATACTACAGGGGCAAATGCTCCTGCTGCGGTTAACCTTGAACAGAATCTTTCAGTGGCAGAAGCTATTGCAAAGGCTAATTCTGAAGAAGCTAAGCTGATCGGAAACAAACATAAAGAACTTGAAGCAAACTTAGAATTGCTGAAAGTAGAAGAACAAAGAGCTAGATTAACACAGGAGCAAGCAAGAGCAGAATTGGCCCGTGTAGTATCAAATCCTGCATCTACTGCTAGTGAGATACAAAATGTATTAAGTAAAGTAGCTGTCGCAAATGCAGCACAGGCAACAAAAACTGAAAGTCTGCAAATAGCAACAACCAATGCTACTACTGGTGGTCAAACAGCAGCTTCGTTTGGTGTAAACCTTGGGCAAATGAATGCACAGTTGCAGGACATAAACCCTACACTTGCAAATTTTTCCACTGCCATAGTTGGAACTTTGGCAGCTTTGGGTCAATTGGCTAAAGGGGTGACTGAGTTCATTACTCAACTGCATTCTGGAAACATTGGTGGAGCAATAGGTACTGGTCTTAGTACGGTTGCCAAAGGTGCAGGAGAAGCCGCTTCAAAAATAGCAGATAACGTAAGTAATAGTGATGCTGTTGCTGGTGCATTGCAAGGTATTTCTTCAGTTGCAGGCGCGCTCGGTCCAGTTGTTAGTGGTGTTATGGGTGTAGTTACAGGGTTGTTCGAGACCAGTATTCAGAACATGGTCACAGATATCCAGAACCAGGTCTCTAACATCAATCTTGCTGCTCAGACAAAACAGATTGGCATTCTGGAACAGATTACTCAATTAAAACAGGAAGAGCAAACAGCTATCAGTGAACTCGGTGGAAAGAAGAAAGCCAAGAGTCAATTGAATGCTATTTTGCAAAGTCTTAATCAAGAGATTGCACAGTTGCAATATCAAGCACAGCAGACTATTCAGCAGTTCAATGATATGGTAGAAGCTGCTAATACTGGAATTGCTGCAGGTAACCAAGTTGCATCTCAATGGCTACAGACATGGCAAAGTATCAACGCACAAGTTGAAGCTTATATCCAAGCAGGCGGTTCTGCGGTGATTGCTGCTCAATATTACAATCAGCAGTTGCAACAACAACAGCAGCAATTACAAAACCAGGTCAATTCAGGCAATGCAACTGCCATTCAAGATGCTCTTCAGCTCAACCAGTTGGAATTGAATAAAGTTGATTTGATGAAGCAAGAAGCAGCAACTGAATTTGGTCTTCTCAATTCTGATTCTTTAGAGCGCAATGTGGCAAGCGCTGTGGCAACGGGCAACGCATTGACTATACAGCGTGATGCCTATGCACAACAGCTCACGCAGATGAATTACCAAATCACCACTGAGCAGTTAAAGGTTGCAGCCGAGTCTCAGATTTTTGATCTGGCACAAAACACTGCAGCTTTGCAAGCACAATCGAATGCCTTGACTTTGGCATCATTGCAACAACAACTTCTTGCTTATCAGGAGATGCAGAAAATCATTCAGTCAACAACGGGGCTTGCTTTTACACCCACTACGATTAATCCAAGTGCGGGTCTGCAAGGAACACAGGCACCGATTCCTGGCATGCCGAATGTAAATGGTGTCAGTGGAGCAACTGTTGGTACCATTAACGTTACTATTAATGGGAATGCCACTGTGGATAATGTGCAATCACTAGGCTCAGCAATTGCGAGCAACATTCGCAGCGGTCGCACAACCTTTGCACTTCCAGGTTCAGCCAGCTAATTAACCAGCCCGATCAGGCACTTCACCTGATCGGGCGAATCACCTATGGAGGGTATAATGTTTAATGCATTCAGAGAGAAACATAGCAGCGAAGACATTACTGAAGTACCAGCACCTAAAGAGGGTGCTCTATTCCATCGCTGCACATTCCATAAATTGAATGGGGCCGTGCTGAAGGACTGCAAGTTATACGGCAGCAAATTTGTCATGACTAAACCGCAGGATATCATTGGTGTTACGTTAACTATGGACTGCGATACATTCACTAATGTGGAACTCTCTCCCGAAGTACTTGATTATCTACTGCTGCTAATATGCAGGACATCTGGCAACAATACAAAGAGATTGGCTATCATCGAAAAGGTGGTGGGCCATGACCGATCCGTACAACTCCTCAAAGAGACTGAGTATTTGGAAAATCAATGACCACCCAACTTTACAGCACAACTCCAGGGACATCCACAGATTATATAAAGTATCTATTTGATTTCCCTAAGAAAACCGACCAAGATGGCGACTCGATCCTTTTGGATTTCTCGTTAGCTAATACTGACTCGAATTTTGTGCAGTTGTATCGTGGTAATTATGTGGTGTTCAACACAGGAACTTATGGTACGTGGTATACAGGTTACATCACCAATGAGCCTGAATATGTGTATCTTGGAGAAAAAGGAAGAGTGCCCCATTGGGGTTTTAATTATGAGGCATCTAGCGATGATTATATCCTGAGCATGAATGCCTTGGGCATCATGCCCCCGTTCATGAATATGACGCAGGGACAGATTATTAAGGCCCTTGCCAATAGGATCGCTCCTGGATTGTTTGATGTATCGAATGTTCAGGATGGACTTAGACTTGCGCGTTACGTGGTGAACCCTACGCAGAAATTTGGAGATGTTGTAGCGGCATTTGCCAAGTCTGCTGTGTATCGTTTCTGGGGGAAAAACCTTGCACTGAATTTCATACCGTATACTTCTATTCCGCAAGGATTGACGGTGGATACTCATGGTGTACGCTACACGCCTTCTGATTTGACAGTTAAAGCCAGTGTGGATCAACCCATCATCAATGATTCAGTGGTCATGGGAAACATTGAGCCGCAGCGCTACACGACTGAATACTTTGTGGGCGATGGTTATACAGGTGCGTTTCCTCTGTCGGCATCAGTGTTTGGAGTGGAGAGTGTAGTTCTCCTATCTGATAATTTCAGTAGCAGTTCCATAAGCACAACCAATTGGACTGATTATGATGAGCCTGAGAACTACCTGACAATTTACAATGGATTTTTGAATTGCACTGGTGGTTTGGGAGACGGTTCGTACTCAGTGCACTTAGATTCAGCCAATACAATTTCTTTGGGCGGCGCAATGCGTTTGGCTCATGGTGAATTTGATTTCGTTCCACAAACTGATTATAATAACTCAACAGGTGTGACAGGAGTAATCTGCGGTCTTTGGACAGAAGCGCCGAACTACTCATTCGTAGGGTGTATCTATGGTATCTGCGTAACAAAAACCAGTGGTCAGGTTACCATCAACCCTATAGTAAATGGAGCTGTGGATTACACACAGACAGTCAATATTGACACCAATGGACAAGCAGGGAATCCTCCTGCTTATAGTTTGCTTTTGTCCTATACGGTGGGTGAGGTAGTAACATATCAGGGGCAGTATTATGTTTGCATTGTCACTACTTCTCCTGGTATTTTGCCGACCGATCCTGGAGATTACTTTGCTTTAACTACAGCAAAGCGTTATGTGCTTCGTACTCTTGTTTCTAATCCTGTAACGCTGCCACACTCGATGCAGTATAATGTTCTTCTAGGCAACGGTACCATTCAGAATTTCGCACCAGAAGCCATCGCTCCACAGGTAATTCAATTTTGTACATATATTACAGAAATCGACCCTAATACTGGATTGATTTCCCCTGGGTTCCCTGTGTTATGGACTAGCAATCTTAATCCAGCAATAGAGCAACTGTACGCTACTTATGTTTTGGTGGCCTCAGATTTATTGCAATGCACTGTTACAGGTGTGACCCTTAGCACTCCTATGCAGGTTACTCTTAACATCAATACCTGGGGTAATGAGGGCAATGGAGGTTTCGAGAACAAGCTGGTAGGACCCAATGAGATTGATGCTACAGATGGCTTAGCACCATTTGCTACCATCGCACAATCGGGTGGCATGCAGGCTAAATCTAGCATTCTTGGAACTCCAACATACAACTTGGGAACTCCAACATTGACGTTCTTCAAAGATACGGCAGCGCTCTCAGCCACGACTCCACAGGAAGGTGATGTCATTAAGTGCTCCTACCGATCCGCTGGTGCAGCAATAGGGAGATGCAGAGATAATTCTTCAGTCAATATTGAGCAGGCGAATTGGGGAGACTCAGGCATTCGCACTTCGGTTCACATGGGAGATTTGTTACCATTGCCTACTACATCTCAAGACTGTGAGACAGTAGCAGCCGCAATTATTGCACAGAACTCCATTACTAGATACGAGGGAACTTATACGGTGCCTTCGCAGAATGTAACGGCAGAGCCAGTAGCAGGAATGATACTTCCTTTCACTGATTTGACTTCAGATTTTCCAGTGAGCAGTTTTACGGAACCAGTTAGTCAAGTAATCACCACGTTTGTAGGCTTGAATAATGGTGATAAAGAATTTTTATCTCACGCTATAACTTTTGGTTTAAAGAACAATAGCACTAGGTTGATGTCTGTGCTCGCTGGATTTACATTGCAAACTGATGTATTTACCATTACAGATACAACACAGACTCCTGTATATGTTCCTACTTCTGGGGTAGGGCTTTCATTCGCTCCTGACATTACTAATGCCATCATGGACCCAACTAACGGTGGGACTTATGGAACATGGCAAGCAGATACGGTTTATTCTGGAAATACCATACTTCTGGATTCTAATGGTAATCTGCAATCATTAGTATCGGCAGATTTTTCCAGTGACGGGTCTGACTTTTCAGAATGGACATATTCTTTCGGTGCATCAGTAGTTAACACACCTAGCCCTAGCTTCTTAATCAGTGGTGAATCTTACGCATACATTGATGCTGATGTATCGTTGGGAGTCACAATTACATTCGGTCTTTACATCCCAGCAAGCGGTACAGCATTCGATGTGAGAATTGGCAACAACATTGCTGGAGATGGTGTATTCCTTAGGATTGATACCAGATCAGGATTCAATTCAGGGTTTGGAACGGTCATAGGATGGAGTAGCACATCCACTCCAACAACAGGTACTATTGATGCTAGTGCAGCTTTAACTACAGGTGCTTGGCACATTGTGTCAATCACCATAAACAGTGCAGGGACTTCGATTAGCTGGTACATAGATTCATTTGCTCAATCCAGTGGAACCATTTCTGGTTTGAATGGTATGTATCTTGGATTTCATTCTGTATTGGGGGCATTCAACCTTGCTAATATTTCGGTGGTTGGTGGATGCTATACATCAGGGTTAGAAGAACCTGAATGGGCTAACGTTCAAAATGCTATTGTTGAACTTGGATCGGTGATTACATGTCAGTATGTAATGGTGATCAGCAATGTTCTCTACATAGTGTCACCTGTCAACATCCAGGGAATGCTTAACATAAACACAGTGCTTGCTCTGACTGGCTTTGAAGAAGCATTATTCCTCAATGGTAACTCTATAATTGTGGCTAGTATACCTACTACATTACCAGTGGGTTTGCCAACGGATACACCTATAGGTTCTTTTTTCACAGCATCTATTTCTGCACCAAACTATGCATACACTTCAGATGTAGGATTGGCAACAGTAACGGCATCAGGTGGGATTTCATTGGTAACACAAGACGGAACGGCTGTATGGGAATTGGTTGGTCACTCATACGGGGTAGATGAAGATAATTACTATTTTGATATGGGACAAGTGCCGACAGGATTCTAAGCGGCAAATAAGGAGAATTACGGTATGGCATCAACAGCAGGTTTTTGCGTATCATTCAAAGCTGATTTGCTCAACGGAGTGCATCAGCCTGGAGATTCATACATGATAGCTTTGTACACAGCATCAGCCACCCTTAGCGCTGCTACTTCAGCTTATACATCAAGCAATGAGGTTTCTGGTGCAGGGTACACTCCTGGTGGGCAAGCGCTGTCAGGCTTTACTGTTAGCATCAGTGGCACCACGGCGTATTTGACATGGAGTACAAATCCATCGTGGCCAAGTTCTACTCTGACAGGGGTGGTCACGGCTTTGATATACAATGCTTCTCGCAGCAATAAAGCATTGGCAGTTGTAACCTTCTCTTCAGTGTCTTCTGTAGCTAACACTTTGACAGTGGTATTGCCTGCGGCGGGAGCATCGAGTACCATCACGATTTCTTAGTAGTAGAATCTGCACAGTAAGGGGAATATATGCCTTCATCCAGTCCTAGTGGTGTTAGCGCAGCATCATCGGTCGGAACAGTTACTGCTGTAGCCTACTATACCGCTAATACTTTAGTTCAAAGCAATTCGGGTGGATATGGATCAGGCACAGTTTCTGCTACGGCTTCTCCAAGTGGCTTCAATGATACAACACAAGAGGGCAGCTTATTGCTTCTTGTGGTGTGGCTGACAGCAGTGAAGACAGGCGCGGATAATGCGTATACTATCAATCTTCCTACAACTACAGGATTTACTTGGGTATTAGGAAAAGCGGCTTATTCTGATGTGTATGATGGAACACACACGACCATTCATGCAGTAGCTATTTTTTACATAAAAAATGCTGCATCTATGGCAGACACTCTTTCTACTGTAGTATCAGGTGCATCATCTAGTGCATTGGCAACTACTGTGGAATGTTCATTATTTGAAATTGTGATTGGCGGTGGTGGTATAATAGACACATCATGCGCCACGGATAATGGTTCAGGCACTCCTACTGCTGGAACTTTGGATACTACAGCTACAGACGTGGTTTTTGTAGCAGTAGCCACAGCGGGCACTTCAACATCTGCGGGGCCAGGATATACACAAGGCATCGGTGCCGAAGTATATTCTCTTGGAACAACTCAATATGTTCTTAATGATCCTGCTGGCAGCATACCAACATTGTTCACTAGTGGTAGTAGCGAAACCTATGGTGCGGCTGCTATCGCATTCAGTGTTAATCCTGTTTTAGCCACACCTTTAGGCGTGTCTTCAACGAGTGCAATAGGAACAGAAACCACCGATGTTCAAGCCTCTGTGTTTCCTTTGGGAGTAAGAGCATCAGGCGCAGTTGGAATTGTGTCTGTGCCTCAACCTGGGCCTGGGTTGGGAAGTTTTGAAGTTCGCTTGAGTGATGACAGTTGGGGATGTGATGATGGTGGTAATCTGATTGGTCGCTACACTTCACAGAAGTTTAGCATACCTCGCATCAAACGAAACAAAACTATCTTCATCAAGGAGCAGGATGGTAGAAACAACATTTTGTCATCTGAAATTTGGGTGAATGGTGGAGGTAGCACTCAATACCAATCAGGCATTTGGACGAATACTGTTGATTGGACTTTGATTCAAGCCTTGGACCCAGACTACAATCTTAAACTTGTAAACTCTAAGGTAATGGTGCCTGGGGATTCTACTTCTCAAACCACACAAGCATATTTGCCATTATTTCCGAATATTAGTTATTCTGCAACTCTTGACATCAAAGGTCCATCTGGCAATTGGGTGACACTTGGTTTGGTTCCTAATCCATCAGGAGATGGATTATCTGCCAGCTATGCTTCTTATCAGCTCACAGGACAATGGCAAAGGATTACTGTTTCTGCTAAGGCCACTTCTGGTGCTTCTACGTTGAATACCTTAGCATTGACATTTTCTCTGACCCCTGGAGTCGGAGGCATGCACGGTGTGCCTGCAAGCTATACTTTTCCAGTGGGCGGCATTACTGTTTATGGTACTCGTGCTTCCCTTGAGGAAGCCGCTGCAGAAACAATATATTGCAAAACGAAAAGCAATGGCTCTGCTTTAACGGCTCTTACCCCTTACGGAGCACTAAGTCGTTATGCAGCTAGCATTAACTGTGGATATCCATTCCCTCCGCAGCCTCCTACTGGCTTTGTTGACATAAGTGATTTTTTCAATCCTATTGTTAATGTTATTCTTCCTAGTGTGGCACAAGATGTTTGGGGAGTAGAGATACGAGCCCAGGATAACACTACAGTATTGTACCATGATTATTTGACTGATGCAAGCTATGCTCCGACATATACGGTGGAGAATAATACAAATCTTAGTCTATTATTCTATTTGTACACGTACAATTTGCTTGGTGAATACAGTACACCATATACACTGTCTATTTCGACTCTTGCATCATCTACTGCATATTCCAGTACACAAACATATGCTGCTGGTACAGTCGTAACTTATGAAGGAGCTACCTATGTGTCACTTATAGTGACTATGGGTAATGTTCCAACAAATACAACATACTGGCAGTTGTTAGCTGGTACACCTGAGCCGCCATCTGTAGGACAAGTGGGTGCAGGAACCCTTGGATGGTCTGAATTAACTGTCGATGGTTTTGAGTTGGAAGACGGTTCTGGTTTATTCCTTCTTGAAGATGGGATTTCTTATCTCACATTAGAAACGGCTGTAGTACCAGCAACATACATTCTATTGCCAGTTCCTAGCGTTGAAGAGATTTCAATGCCAATGTTGCAGACGGGAGCTAGTGTGCCCACTGCAGGGGGCTTTGTTACTAATCCTGCAGCTACACCAGGAAACACGCTTACTGTGTTCTACAATGATGTTCATGATCGTTCAGGACCAGATACGAGTATTATCAATGCTTTCCTTTCTCCTGCAGGAGCTTTTGTCTATTTATCTGGTGGCACATTGCCTGCTATTTATCAGGGTATTTTCCAAGTTATTGGGTATGGTTATTGCAGACCTCCTGATGGTGGTGAAGATACTCACAACTTCTTCCAGGTCACTGTTGGTGGTCCACCAGCATATGTAATGGCAGAATTTGGAGATGCAAAGTATCAACAAGCACTCTTTGTTTAGAAGGGTTTAATGTGAGAATTATAAATGCTCCAATAAATTTTGGCAATGTAGTAAGTGGAAGCATTATTCCGCCAACTACGGTGAATGGAACATACTTCTATTTCCGAGCGACGGGATTCTTGGTTCCATCTATTACAGGTGTGTATACAATTGGAGTTAACTGTGCAGATGGGTGTAATGTCTTCATAGGAAATCAGGCGATGGTGTCTGCTCTACCCAATTTGGATACGGCTAATGCTTTGATGGCATATACGCGAAGCAGCACCATCTCTTTGGTAGCAGGACTGTATTATCCATTTGTTATTGAATGGCAGCATGGTTCTGGAATACCATTTGAATTGCAATTACTTTGGACTGATCCTGCTGGCACATTTACGCTTATTCCTTCGGGTAATTTATCTGCCAGCAATAGTAGTGCCACAGGTACTCTTTCGGCCCAGTGGTGGAATGGCACAAATGGGTTATGGTATCCTTCTGGTGTTGGTACCATTGATTTTGCCAACACCAACCATCCAAATAAGAACATTGATAACATTGATGATGGTGATATATATATACGCACGAAACGTAGTAATGTATCTGTGGATGGATTACCTATATCGGTTGCAGGTTCAGGCAGTTCATTAGTGGCAGCTACGTCAGCAACCAATGTGGCTACAGCTCCATCTGGTGATGTGATCACATCAGATGGCTCTGGAAATGTGCAGGATTCAGGAGTATTGCTTACCGGACTTCTTCCTAAGTCTGGTGGAACTTTAACTGGGCAACTTATAGTACCATCAGGTGATTTGCTAATTCAAGGTGTTACCTATGGTACTACTATTGAAACAGCAGCGTCTGCAAATTGGACGTTAAAGTTACCTGCTACGGCGGGCACAAATTTGTATGTACTACAAACTGATGGTTCTGGTAACTGCACTTGGGTAGCGCAATCTGGCGGAGGTTCTGGCACAGTAGATGCTGGCACAGCGAATTGCCTTGCATATTATGGAGCATCAACTGCTGAAGTAAGCGCTGCTGCTGATACATCAATTTCAGGCGGTGCATTAACTCTTGGTTCAGCATCTTCTGTTAAGGGCCAATTGATTTTGGCGCAAACAACAGCCTACGCCACAACCATCAAGGGCGCGGCTACTGCTAACTGGACGTTTACTCTACCAACTACGGCTGGAACGAACCTCTACGTCCTACAGACTGATGGTTCTGGAAACACCAGTTGGGTGCCACAGGCAGGTGCTTCATCCATTACTGGTGGCGGTGCTGTTTCCCATCAATGGGTCTCTGCTATTACGTCTGGCGGTGCTTGCACTCTATCGCAGCCAGCCTTCGCCGACTTGGCGAGCACTCCTACCACGATGGCAGGTTACGGCATTACGTCCGTTGCCTGGTCTCTGCTCACGTCAACTCCAACCACTCTCTCTGGCTACGGCATCACCGATG
>Ga0116132_1001980_pt1 | contig 13577 bp, 11 predicted proteins | sample June2015DPH_17_1_2_FD_89735 | JGI IMG/M metagenome (GOLD analysis project Ga0116132, IMG submission 89735) | Peatland microbial communities from SPRUCE experiment site at the Marcell Experimental Forest, Minnesota, USA - June2015DPH_17_150 | ecosystem: Environmental > Terrestrial > Soil >... | reverse complement strand
GTTAGCTTGAAGCGCTGTTCGAGGCCTCCGTTGGGTTTGTAGGCAGAGATCACGAGATCTTGATCAACTGCACCAGCCCTATTGATTGCGTTGAAGGATCGTTGCTGCTTGTCAAGGACACGGACATCTGCGACCACCAATCCAGAGGATTCAATGGCCTGCTGGATTGCGCCCCACACCGCATTCTGGCTATTGTGAAATTCGATGGTAATCCATCTTCCATCTTTGAGAAGTCGGGCGTACTCATTGAAAGCTCCAAGCATCATGTGCGAGTAAAACGGCAAATCTTTCTTGTGTACGTAATTTAAAACGCAGTCTTCTTCGATTACGGTTCTCACCCTCAGCCACGCCTCGACAAACATGTTTAGCTCGGCATACTGGAGCGACTCTCCGAATGGTGGGTCTGTGAAAATATAGTCAATCGTCCCACTGGGGACGTTCCTCAAGTCAACGATACTTTGAGTTGAGACGCACACTGGTCCAATTTCTTTCAGCGCAAGCGTTCGTAGCTTCTCGAGCTTACGCCTAAGAACATCGAATACGCTTCTCTCAATGTGGAGGGATGGTGTGAAGAGAGTCCCGGAGACCCCGCCACCACCGCCGAAATAGCCTTGCTTTCGCGATATGTAATTGTTGATAGCACTCAAGCAGAATCTGAACAGCGACGTGTGTTTATGCGACGAAAGTTCCTGCTGCCACAAGTAGCCGTAGGCAAAGAGAGCTCTCTGTGTGTACATGTGACAAATGTATGAGATGCCAGAGCCATTGATGAGCTTATTAGTTTGACGCCCCGGGAAGAACTCGTCCGTCGGAATTTGAGGCCAGGAACGACCCTCAAAGCGAGATGCGAAGATCTTCCTGCCCTCGTCCTTGATCTTCTTGGACTTACGAATCGATCCTTTCTTGGTTGTCTCCTCAACAAGTACAAACTTAGGCGTCCGAACCGCTCTCTTCAAAATCGGATCAAACGCAGTACCAAATGGACGTTCCAATTTGACGGCACCAGTTTTGTTGGAGGCAGCCTTCCCGACAATTTGCCTGCAATGTGGGCAAGGGAATGCCTCTCGCATTGCTTCATCCTTAAGCGCTGCTTCCCAAAAGACAAATTCGTGACTGCAATTTGGGCAAAGAAATACGTCTGACCAAACAGCGCTTAAAGTCTGTCCACCGTAGACTCCTTCATAAAGCCATCCTAGTTCTTTCTCCACTTTAGAGACGAGCTTCAAAGCCTCATCTGCAAAAGTCGCAAGGGACGAAAAATCAGCATAATTGCTAGAAATAAAAGTAGCGACTGGAGATAAGTCCGACAGGATTGCCCGGCGTGCTCCAATATCTGATAGCCGATTACTCTCGGAATCCAGAATCGCTCCATCCTTGGTAACGCGATAACCCAAGGATGTCACGGCGTTCTTGTTACCACATAACCGAGCCGCTACCCCGGTCATCCCTGTCCCACAGAATCCATCGAGCACGACATCACCTGGATCGGTGTAATGCAGGATGTACCGCATTATGGCCTTGTGCGGTACTTTGGTGTGGTAGGAGTGGGCGTTGTAGACGGGGTCGTTTTTCCCTTCACTTACGTCTGCGGCGAAGGGCTCACGGGTATATGTGTTGTTTTGATTGAAAGGTTTGCCGTAATACTTGATGAAGTCGGCTATGAACGGGTTGGGGCAAGCAGTGTACCAAGGTGGGTCCGACAGCGCCAAGATTTCTTCGTCCGAGCTTATAGGAAATCCCTTGATCTTCCGGAACTCCGGATCTTTAAGCTTCTGCTCCAGCTTTTCCAAAAAGTACTTACGCCGTTCCTCCTCGTTCTGGAACGTCATGCCTAGACCTTCAATCGGCTGGCTCTGGCGTTTTTCAAGCTCCTCTTCATAGGAGCTCTCAAAAATGTCTGCCTGGCGATCCGAAAACATGTGCCGGGTCAGTGAATCTGAGTTCTTTTTCTTCGACATTTCCCTGCCTATTCCAGTACGATCCGTACCTTGCCGAGTTCCTTGCCCCTGGTAAGCCCCTCTACATATTCCTCAAAGCGCTTTTTCATCTCCGCCGGCGTCGCCGGTGAGCCGCCAGCTAGCAGAGCCTCCCGCAGGTCAGCAATCTTGATCAAAACCTTGGTGAGCCCGGAGAGGACTTCATTCAAGGCTTGAATGAAATCCGGGTCCACATTGTTCGGTAGTGCGCGTTTCTTGGTAAAGCCGTCCACCAGCTTGCGCGGTCCCGGCTTTAGCAGGCTCAGGTTACCTTTTGTGGTCGGGTCCTCCAAATTGGTCAAAAGTGTCTGTGTCCAGTTTTCGACCAGCTTGTCGAGTTCAGTATCCAGGCTGGCGAGCATCGCTGCCGCCGGGGCCACAGGCGGTTCCGCCCCCGGTTTGAAAGTGCAGTGCGGGCAGACAGGGGAAGCGTCCAGTTCCTGCTCAGTTAGCGTGAAACAAGTTTTCAGGCCGGCCAGTCGGTTCTGGAAGTCCATCAAGTGTTGGCGCGGCATGAGTTCGATGGTGGAAAGCTTCTGCAGCACCTTGAGCCGCTCGTCGCCCATTAGCTTGGCCTTGCGCTTGTCCTCGTTCACGCCCAGACGCGATCGAGCGTGCATGGCAAGGTAGACATTTATATATGCTTTCTTAAGTTCGCCGAGTTTACGTTGGATCTGTTGGCGGAAGGTGGCTGCAACTCGGTTGGCAGGGTCGCCGATCTGCACGATGACCTCCTCCCTGACCTTTTTCATTTTGTCGATCCACTCATGCCCTGTGGGAAGGACCGCTTCTGCAGTGGAAAGATATGATGCCGTGGACCTGAAATCGGCCACCAGCTCTTCAAGAGACTCGATCGCGGTAAGGGAATTCAGCCCGACCCGATGTGCCGTAACTTCCGACGCGTCGTAGCGAAAGTTCTTCAGCTTGCCGGGCGAAGTGTAAGCCTGAAGTGATTCGAGAAAGGTCTTGGTACCATCCAGTTTGACGCGCAGTTTCTGCACTTCGTCTTCGGATATAAGTTTGCGGCCCCAGAAAAACAGCCCGTCCTGAAAGCCCTGCTGAATGAGCACCAGACGTTCCAACATCTTTGCGACGGCCTTCTGTAGTTCTTGAACCGGTTCGTCCTTGACCTGTGTGACCAGTTGGGCCATCCCCGGCGTGAGTCCGAGGAGTTCGAAGACCTCCTTGAGCGCTGGTAGGTTCCAGTCCTTTGGCCGCTCAATATGCTTGAACTGAACTAACTCGTCGATCGCCGTCCCTGCTAGTTGCGGCAGGCATGTGGCGTCGAACTTCTTGCCCGGGATCGACAGGACCAGCTCCCCAGAATAGACCAGCGCAGCCAACAGCACGACAGCCCATTCAGGTTCGAGGCGGAGCGATTGCGGCGCTAGGTACTCCACGCCGAGGACATCCTCTATAAGTTCCGAGCGGTTGACCACTTGACCGTGGCCCTTCTTCTTTGCGATGTCGAGGATGTACCTGACATATTTCGAACGGTAAGGATCGAGCCTCTCACCGTCGAGAAGTTCCAGCGCCTCCAACACTGCAACGGCCTGCTTGGTGCGATTTTGGCCGGCGATGCTTCGCAATGCGTCCTGGGCGGCTTGAGCCCGGTTCGCTCCAGTGATTAGAACCGAGAAGGATGGGTATTCGGGAGCCTGATCCTGGAATCTCGTCCCAAGGCAGATTCCAGCGATGGTATTCACCAAGTCGCGAAAGTTGACGCGCTCGTGGGAGCCGATACCAGATAACTCTCGAATGGATTTCCCCTTGGCCCATTCGGTCAGAGACTTGGCACGCCCCTGGTAGGTGACCTCGAAGGCCATGGTCATGTTTTTTTGTAGCCATTGCACGAGATCTCGAAGAAAGTTTGATGCCTTGGATTCGTAGGTGGATTTGGCGTGGCCGGAGGCGGTGGACGCTAGGTCCAGGCCCGCTGCATAGTTCTTGAGCGCGGTGCGGAACTCCTCGTCCGTCTTCGAAAGGCACAGAAATAGCTCATCAGGTTTCTTCTCGTCCTTGATTTGTGGCGGATCGAAAGGTTGGATGAAATAGATGTAAAAATCCCGTGGTGGCACAGCTGTTGAACGCTCCTTTGGCGAGCCGAAGAACAAGTATCCATGGCGGGGAGCCTTTCGTTCCAGCCATTCGAGTTCGTATTCCCAAATCTTGTAGCCGGTGACATGGGTCTGGTCGCTGCACTCCATGACCCTCTTGAGTGCCTCGTAATAGTAGCGGTCGAGCTGCGAGGAATCGAGGCTCTCAGCTCGCTTCTCGATCAGCGCATCGAAGTCGTCAGTCTTCTTGAGGTCCAGGTAATACTGACGGTTATCCGGGTTGGACGAGATAAACTGGCCACTCACCGTCCTGTGGATTTCACGCAGGACGGTCTCCACTTGAGAAAGTAGATCGTCGGCCGGATTCCCGCCTAGGTCCTCGATACCCGGTTGGTAGAGACACAGCCCGTCACGCAACTCCTCAGCCGTCGCGCCTAAGGTCGCATAGATGTCCCGCGTTGTAAGCCGGTGAACTGACAATGCATGGATGAGCTGGATCGCCATGGGCTTGTAGGCCGGACGGGTAAATGCCTGTTGGATCCGGGATTCGAGAACTTGGCTGCAGTCGATGACTGTCTTGATGTCCGGAACGGCACGAAATGATGGATTATCTCGCAGGGTCGTCCAGTAGCTGTCATAGGCGATGACCCCTGGTCGGTCGTTCGGAACATCCTGAGTGAGCAGCTTCTTCATGGCCAACGACAAAGTCTTCAACACCTCGCGCTTTTCCACAGCAGTGACCCGCTCGAAGGTGTCGATGTAGTCCGGATGCACGGGGAAGAGTCGTACGAACGCATCCATCCGTTCGTTCATGTGGCCATAGAATTTGGCGAATGGTGTCAGGTACTCGCGAATCTTGACCTGTTGATTCACGGTTTTCTTAAGGAGGCGCTCAGCTACCACGAACTTTACGTCCTCGCGAGCTATGAGAATTTGTTCGAAACGATCTTTCACACGGTGGATACTGTCAGCCACGAAGTTGAAGCGAGGGCTGTCGAAAATGGCTTCTTGGACACCAGCGATAAAGCGAAACCGCAGGTCTTTGCAAACCTCTCCGATCTCACGCAGGAAGTTCAGGTCGAGAATTAGTTCCTGATCCTTGCGAGTACGCAAGTAGTCAAGCAGTTCGTCCACAACCAGGAGCAGTCCGTGGTCTGCGTACTCATGGTGGAAGGCGGTCATCATTTCTTCGAAGGCGCGTTTATTGTTGTGTACCTTGTCTGCGGAGGGGAAAGAATAGGGCACGCCAATTGCGGCTAGGTGTTCCTCCAGTTCAGCCACTAGGATGTCGCGCAAGGACATGGTGGTCGCGCCGATTTCGGTTCGGACCACCTTGAAGCGGCCGCTGATTTTGCCTGCTGCAATCGCAACGTTTTTGTCGTTCAGGCTTCTTGCGAGATCGCCGTTTTCGGCCAACGCGGAGATCACGGACATGAGGTGCGATTTGCCGGTGCCGTAATTACCGACGACCAGTAGCCCCTTGTTGTCAGTGGGCTGGTCGAACTGAAGCTGAGGAACGACGAGGTTGATAAGTCTTTCGGCCATTTCCTCGGAGATGACATAGGTCTGAACAAGGTGACGTGCAGCGGCAGCCTGATCAGCGTCCCGTAGCTGAACGACGGATTCAATTGGCTCGAATTGGATGAGCTCTCCGTATTTCATCGCACCTGCTCCCCTGCGCTCTTGTTATCTGTCTTCATTCATCAGCCTCTGTCTCTACTATTAAGAGATCTCGAACTGGATATCGTCTGTATTCAGGATGGCCTGGTGTCGCGTAGACCAAGTACTCGTGGTCGATGGAGCCGCCCCAAGCTGCGACCACTGTCTTGCTCCTTGAGAGTCCTTGCAGCAGTCGAAGCGGGTCTTGCCTGAGCGAGAGTTCGAACAGAATCTCGACATTGTCGAGCAAGATCACGTTACCCTGGGCAGCATACACCACCTCGGACAGCAGGCGAGGGAGCTGAAGAGCGCGCTGGCGCTCAGTGAGGTCAAGCATACGGCGGGACAGCTCGAGATTAACGTTGAGCAGCGGCGCGCCAATGCGCTCATTAACATCCTGTAGCGCCGCGGTCTTCCCCGCTCTGGCAGGAGCCACTAGCAAGATGAGACGGTGGTACAGCTCGGCAGCTTCGTCGATTTTTCGGATGATCCTGTTAGAAAGTGGCTCCGCCATTACCGGTCTTTTCCGCCGCAGTGAGGCCTCCCGTGAGCCAATCTGGGAGCTTGAATTACGACTCCATACTATATCTTCCGCTTTTGTCGATAAACCTCACGATTCCTCCCAAAACAGACCGTAAGCCTTGCCTGCCCAGAAAACAAGACCCGCCTGTGAAACCCTACGGTCGGCCAATCCGAGGTGCGAGATGCACGTTGCGGTGTGTCAGTCATTGCACAAGGGCGCCGGACCTTGGAGTACAGCTTGATGCTGCTGTGTCTCGAGAATCAAACCCTCCGCACACGAATACACACGCCTTAGAGGAGCTCTGGTTTGTACGACGCCCAATGCATCTGCGGAGAGAGCACCTAGCTTGACCCATAAACGGCAGGCAACAATTGCTACTGTAATATGCTCAACATAGTCCCTTTTGCAGTATTATGATAGGTACTGAATTGACCGGACGTGCGCAAGACTCGACTGGCGATGATGTGTTGTGGAGGCACCCTCAATGGCAGACTTCTCAAAATTGTCCCGCACTTCCATAACGCTAGACAAACAAATGGAATCGCTCGCTTTGGAGCTAAAGAAACTCCATCTGGCGGGTTCGATGAGCAATTACATAAAGGGCCTAATAGCCTTGGATGCGCTGCAAACGAAAGGGCCGCTAGACATTACCGCTGTCCCCGCCTGGATCATCGTGGCTTACAAGCTGGACGTGATGAAAGGCAAGGTCCAGCCCAAGCAGTAATCCACGTACCACCAATAGTCGTTTAACCGTGCATTCGTTTAAAACCCCTCCGGAACGCATTAGGAGCCTATTAGAGCGACGATCTCTGCCTGGGTGGATCCCACACCCACCCTTTGTCCTGGGTCAATCCTAGGCCGTAAGTACTATTGCCTATGAGAGTAGGTAATATATAGGCTTTATGTATGTTCATCGTACGCCGCGTATGAGGAGAATGAGTGCTGTAGCTATTCGAGGCAGCCACAAGCATTGAACCTCTGGACGTGGTGCGGTGGGAGAAGGAGCTAAGCGATGGCTACCCCAAAACAAACAACGCAGCAGCCAGAGATTGCCCCACATGGATACTACTTTTACTTAGCAACGACGCCGAGCCCAACAGATAAGGGACGGCGTTATTTGCACTCGATTCATCGTCCCGAGAAACCATTTGGCGAAGCCAAAGTAACTCTAAGTCCTACGCGTGGGCTCGCGAAACCCTTCGATAGACTTTCGTTGGCACGCGCTTACGCCGATTTTGTTAATAGGGTGGGCGGCGTGACAGAGTTTTGCGTAGTGCTTGAGGCAGGCAGAGTTCTCGACAGCCCAAGTGTCCCAAAAGTTGCGCAAAGCGGCACAGTGAAGAGCTATCTCAAAACCCACTCTGAATTCACATGGGAGTAGGTTGCGGCCATCTACGGTTTACTTGATTGGCTATCGCTGTCCAGCTCGGCAACTTGGGGATCAACGAAACAGTTCTCGACGAGTATGAAGAGGAAGCTGAAGAGTAAAGTTGTTGCTGAACCGGAAATTTGCACACCACGTAACTTCCGGTCAGTGCCTTGTATCATGTTTTGAGTGAGGTCTTGGGCGGCAATACGAAGTTGAAGATCTTGTACCCATTCGAGAAAACTTCCGTGTCGAAATGCCAATCCCGCACCGTTAGCTTCTGCTCGACGACGTCATCGACGCCCCACCACTTTGCTCTACCGCAGAGCTCGGACCCTTTGATAGTCCCGCCCTTGATTTCCAGTGCTGAAAAATACTTCTTGCGGAAAGACGGAGAAGTTATCGTGTAGTGGATTTTGTATTCGGAATCTTCAAATTCAGCTTCTTCCGAATCGCGGTGTACTTTATCGAAAACGACTACAGCGCAAGGGAGCACGTGCCGTTCAGTATAGCGACGCATGGCCGATTCATAAGAGGCCCCGTACTTTGGAGCGAGGTCTGTGACGGTTCGGACCGAAGCGGGCGCGCTCAGAGCCTCTTCCGTGAAACGATTACCCTGAAACAGAATCTCGGCGGCGATTTCGTTTGCTTCCCGTTCGATTCGCGCTTTAGTCCACCAGCTTAGCGTTGCGTCATCGTCCAGGAACAGCCTGTCCCGATGCTCCGGCAGGATGAAGTGCCCTATCTCATGGAAGATACCGAAACGCTTACGTTTTTCGCTAAGACCAGATTGCGTCGCGACGAGTCGGTCGTTGAGACTGAGTGCAGCACGCAAATCCAACGCTTTCTTTTGCGTTTCAGGCAAGAAGTCAAGCTCGTTCATGAAATCAAAGCTGAGCTGTTCCAACTTGAGGAACCCCAAAAGCTTTTGTTCATCGGTGGGCAGATGATTTGCGGTTCCTGCCTCGACGAGCAAGGCCTCGACGATCTCTTGCGACGAGAGGAACTGTTGCGTGCTACTTGTCGTCTGAAACTTTTGCATGTCGTTGCCTAATGCGTTCTGCGATTTTTTCTAGATCTTTTTCATCAAGCTGAATATTCGATTGCGTGGCGAGCGTGTCTTTGCCTTCCGCCGGGTCACGTAGCTGTCGAACCCAGGCGTGGGCTGCGTCGCTCGCTTCTATTCCCGTTGAAGTCGTCTTGTAAAAATAACTGATGGGTACTTTATAGCACTCAGCGAGTTTTTGGAGAACTTCGCCACGAGGAATCGTTTCCTGATTCTCCAGAGTCGAGAGAGTTGTAATAGGGATTCCGAGGTCCGCCGCGACGTCTTTCTGCGAGCGGTCACCCCGCAACCGTCGTAGTCGGTGTCCGAAGTTTTCCATGACGTATCTCCTTTACAGGGAAGAAAGCGCCCAGCAACCAGAATGTGGAGAGCGCTCGACGACGGCATAGTCGTTTTATATGCATGAAAATGAAGGACTTGTGTCTATACGAGTAAATAGTATCGTGTGTACGATTATTCCGTTGTCAGAGAGCGGTAAATTGCGTATCATTTTGGACCAGGATCGGGACTCATGTCCCCGCCGGAAAGATAGCATAGCACGAAATTCGTAAACCGAGTCAAGCCGATGGCTGCCGGGTATGTACAAGGTGCTGGCGAGCTGGGTGGGCTGAAAGCGGGGTGAGAAGTATGAGGAAAGAAGACGACTTTGCAAAGCTGATCGGTTTCCTGACGATCGCCGCGTGCATCGCAGCGATGATCGACCCCAGATTTCGGAAACTCTGCCTCGGCTTGCTGTGTAAGTTGTAGGACCGAGTACGACGGGAAAGGAATTGGAGAGGGTTCTGTGATCCATGACTGAGTTCGCTGCGATACCGATCTTCCGAAATGTCGCCCAAGAATCGCTACGTCTGCTGAGCGAGGACATGGTGCGTTTTTTCCGTAACGGTGAACTCATTCTCACCGAGGACAGGGACGGTGGTGAGCTGGTGGTACTGCTCGACGGCGAGGCCAACATCGTCTCCAAGGGCACTTTTCTGGTCTGCCGGAAAGCTGGCGAAATCATCGGCGAGCAAGCCATCCTCGAAGGAACCGTGCGAAGTGCCACCGTCATCGCCCAAGGAATGGTTCGTACCCTTCTCGTCCCGGCGCACATAGTCAGTCAACTCATGAACGACCCCGTTTTCGTTGGCAACTTGGCGAAGATTGTCTCACAGAAATTGCGAGCCGCAACCTCGATGCGCGCCGTCCGCTACCGGAACGAGGAGCGTCTCTTCGGTGAATTCAGCGCCCACGTCTCTCCGGAGCTCGCGAGCCGCTTACTTGCACAGGGCGCTTCCTATGGCGCTCCCCGCCTGGAAGATGTCGTGCTGCTCATGAGCGATGTCCGGTGCTTCACCGAGACCAGTGAGAGCATGTCGCCGGCGGAGATCGCTGGCCAGTTGAGTTCCTTCCTTGATCGCATGGTCGAAATTCTCTACCGGCACGGGGCGTTCGTCGATAAGTTCATCGGTGACGCAATACTTGCTGTCTGGGGTCTGACTCCTCACGACGGAAACCTTGCCGACCGAGCACTCGCTTGCGCTGAGGAGATGCTTGCAGCATCCTCCGCAATGTCCTTCGGCGGCCAACCCATTCGAATTGGTGTTGGCCTCAACGCGGGAAGGGTATTCGCTGGCAACATAGGAAGCGAGCGAAAACGCCAATTCACGGTTCTTGGTGCGCCCGTCAATCTCGTGGCCCGCCTGGAATCGGAGACCAAGGAACTCGCAACCGGCATCGTAGTCGGGGCCGCTTTCCACGACGCGTTGACGGCGGAAAACCAAGCCATATTCGAGAAACACAGCGACCGACAAATAAAAGGATTCGGCAGACTAACGGTGTACGGGTGGTCTCCTCAGCCTGTTGAGGCAGCACCGCTTTCTTCGCCAGGAAAGGAAGTGAGCAGATGAGTTGGAACTATCAATCAAGCTTCGAACGAATCCAGAAGTACCTCGGCGCCCTGGGTGAAATTCAGGTCGAAAAACTCGTGCGTGACGCTGAACTCTACACCTTGTTGACGCCGACCAACTGCCGGCAGATCTATGGAGCTCACGTTTACGTCGATGTACCGAACTTCGCCCTCCTGACGACCCAAGGGGAAGGCGAAGACTACCGCCGCGTCATTCAGGCCATCCATCTCTATCACCGCGAGGTGGCACGCATCGTGGAAGACCCAGAGGTCTTCGACGGTGTGCGAATCCATTTTCAGGGTCCGAAATTACATGGGCTCTTTTTCCGCCCAATCGATTCGACCCAGGAGCTCGCCATTAAAGCCGTGCTTCTCCAAATGGTCCTCCGTCACTTTGTGGCGAACGTCTTCAATCTGGCGTTCCCCTTGCTACCCAACCTCACCGTAGCGGGCGGAGCCGATCTGGGCTACGCCATCGGCACAAAGAACGGAATGGAGGGAGACCGCGAACTTCTCTTTCTCGGAGCTCCAGCCAACTATGCTGCGAAAATCGTCGGCGCGCCGGGCCAGATCAATCTCACAGGCCAAGTATTCTCGGGACTGCCACGCAAGCTCCGCGATCTGTGCTCTCCTCTGCAGGAAGGCCTCTATCAAATTGGTGCCACGAGCTCAGGTGCTATCGCGGAACTTCTAGGAGAATTTGGTATCGGCTGGGATTCAAAGGACAGCGCGGAGCGTCTCGAAGAGGACAAGCGTCTTTTCCCATTGAAGACCATCGAATACAGCGAAGCCGATTCTCCGATTAACCTCGACGACCTCGGCATCACCAACAACAAACGTGTTCGCGCAGCGTCTCTGTTCGCCGATGTCTCTGGTTTCACCAAATACATTGATGCCGCGCGGACCGCCGATGATAGGAAGAGAGCTCTCCGCGTATTTCATGTCGTTCGCAAAGAAATGGCCGAAGTCGTGAAACATGACTTCTCGGGTCTGCGCATCCAATACCAGGGCGACCGAGTGCAGGCATTGTTCCATCTTCCGAAGAATGACGACGCAGCTTTTCTCAAGAAAGCCATCGAAGCAGCTGCCGGACTTCAATCCTCGATGGAATACACTCTCAAGCAGTGTTTCCCTGAGGCGGGTGGGCTTGGAATTGCCATCGGGATTGATCTGGACGTCACGCTCGTCTCGAAAATTGGGACCCGCGGGCAACGCGACCGAATTTGCATTGGTACCGGCGTCGAAAACGCTGCCCGCACCCAAGAAAAGTCCAACGGCGGCGAGGTCAGCCTCACGCCGAGAGCTTTCCAGGTCCTCGACGCCCTACTTCAACGGCAATTCACCCTGGACAAAACCCGAAATCTATACGTGGCCACGAAGTTTTACTCCGATCGATTCGAACGCGCCGCAAAAGCCGCCGTCTACTGCGTCGGTGGTCCGGTTACAGTGCAGTCTGCTAGCAAGACCGTGACCGTCACTCATGGAGAAGAAGCAGGTGGCCGCCAGGTATTTCCATCGAAAACCTACGCCTGCTAGACCGTGGTACCGGCGTGACAACGGTGCGCGTTTCAAGGCGGATACCGCACTTATCGCTGAGAATTTCCCGACGCTTGTGTTTCGCATCGACGAAGAGACCCAACTTGTCTTCCTCGAAGGACCGATTGCAATCCGCTCGGACTGCGGAATTACCACGAGCATCGAGACCAGATTGATTTTCCCGAGGAACTATCCGGAGGTCGAACCTCTCGCCTTCGATGCCACTGGACGGTTCAAGCCGTGCCCCGGCAAGACGATCGAGGACCGCCACATCTACAGTACGGGCCAGTGTTGTCTCTGGCTCCCTCCCCGTACTCCTTGGCGCTCCTCCAATCCTTATGCGCTTCGGGACTTCCTCGACCAACTGGTCGTTTTCTTCGATCGGCAGCTCATTTATGACGATGCCGATGTATGGCCGGGGCCTGCATACGGTCACCGCGAGGAAGGATATCGACAGTTCATCCAGGAAGAACTGCAAAATGACCCAGATTTGGCCCATGCGCTCACCCCGCTCATTATGAGAAAGATTTTTGTTGGCCGTAACGAAGACTGTCCGTGCGGAAGTAAACGAAAATTCAAGAAATGTCATCTGCGGATTGTGGATGAAATTCAGTTACGGATTCGCTGACCACAGGAAAGTCTGAACCGATTTTCGATAACAAACCTGAGACACGGAGGCGAGAGCCAAGAGGCTTGAGCATCAATTCTGCCGCACAAATCAGAAGCCCTGCATTCCTTTGACGGAGTGCAGGGCTTTTGTGTTGTTGGGAGCTTCTATTTGCTCTTTACTTGTTTTCCTCTTCTTCTTCATGAATCTCCCCGGCGATTGCTTCATAAGAGTCGCCCAGCGTGCAGTTCTCCAGTTTGTAACTTTCGCTCCAGTTCATCTTTCCACCAGCGAGGCCATCGAGTGGACATTCCAATTGCCTGCTTTCGCGGAGGAAAGCGGAATGTTTAAAAATTCATGGGTCCCGCTCCATCCGGGACGCGATGGTACTCATTGTGCTTTGACCGCGGTGCGCTGACTGCTGCCGATACAGGTTTGACGGGCACAAAATCAAAGCTGTTCTGAATGCCGGAAAGGCGACCAGATTGATGATGCCGAGCTATGGTGTTCCTACTGTCTCGCTACTGTCAATTTGAAAGGCCCTGGAGGTCCACCTCCAAGGCCTTTTCTATTGCCAAGTCCTTTGTTTTCGTATTCCGAGACCCTCAAAACGGCCACCCTGAATGTGCGAACCTAATAGTTAACAGCCGAATGCTCTACCATTGAGCTACCGGGGAACCGCGATGGAAGGAATCCTTTTCTACTTTAGCAGTCTAACGAACACAGAAGAGCAGTGTCAATGCAACCCGCGACACCGTAATTCTCACGCAATTGTCTAAGCGGCTGACAAGATCCGCTCAGAAGTGGAAGACGACGCCGGCGACGGCCTGGAAGTTGTTCTGGTGCTCGCTGAAGAAGTTGTTGAACACGTAATCGCCTTCGGCCCGCAATGACAACCG
>Ga0116132_1001962_pt1 | contig 13676 bp, 10 predicted proteins | sample June2015DPH_17_1_2_FD_89735 | JGI IMG/M metagenome (GOLD analysis project Ga0116132, IMG submission 89735) | Peatland microbial communities from SPRUCE experiment site at the Marcell Experimental Forest, Minnesota, USA - June2015DPH_17_150 | ecosystem: Environmental > Terrestrial > Soil >... | reverse complement strand
GTAGCTGGTGACGCGGCGAATCATGTGCGGATCGATGCGGATGCCGTCATTGGGAAAGACGGTGCAGGCGGAAACATGCTCGATGAGCCTCATATCCGCGGCGCCGAGGGCAAGGGGGAGATAGGGAGGGAGGGAGGTGGTGATGCCGAAGCGGCGGGTCATATCGACGACGGAATTGATGCCGATTTTTTCGGTGAGTTTGACCGCGGGAACATTTCGCGAGCCGGCAAGGGCGCGGCGGAGCGTGATGGTGCCCTCATATTTTTCGTCATAGTTGTGCGGGGAGTAGGGTTGGCCGCCGCTTATGGTGGTGAAGGGCGCATCAACAATGGTGTCAAAAGGCGAGGCCCCCTTCTCGACGGCGGCGGCGTACACGTAGACCTTGAAGGAGCTGCCGACCTGGCGGTAGGCCTGCGTGGCGCGATTGAATTTGGAATCTTCAAAGCTGTAGCCTCCGACCATGGCCTTGATTTCGCCCGTAGGGTTGTCAATGGCGATCATGGCGGCTTGCGGGGCGGGCTGCTGTTCGAGTTGTATGCGCGCGGTGGTTTCTCGCAGATCCTGAATGGAGACCTGGATGAGATCACCGGCGACGAGTATCTCATTGAGCTTTTTGTGGCCGGTCCAGGCAATGTCCGAGGGAGACAAGAGGGCGCGATAGGTGCCGATCTTGACGGTGGCGCTTCTGTCGTCTACAGCAAGGACCAGGCCGGTGACGTAGCTTCCCTTTTCGATGGCGTGGCGCCAATCGTCGTCTTCGTAGGTGTCAAGCTTGCCGAGATTGTCTTTGAGGACGTTGGGGAGCTTGCCGCGCCAGCCGTGGCGGCGATCGTAAACGTGGAGGCCGTCGCGGACGGCTTGGTTGGCGGCCTTTTGCATCTGGATGTTGAGCGTGGTGTAGACACGGAGACCGCGCTCATGAACGGCTTCGGTGCCGTAGGTGGATTCCAAGTATTTGCGGATCTCTTCAAAGAAATAGGGAGCGAGATCGTTGCGCGGATATTGCAGGTGCAGGCCGAGGGGCGTTTTCCTCGTGGCTTCTTCTTCGGCCGCGGTGATCTTACCTTCCTCGCGCATCTGGTGAAGGACGAGGTTGCGGCGAGCAAGGGCGCGCGCGGGGTCGACGAGCGGCGAATAAATGGGACCACGAATCATGCCAGCGAGAAGCGCGGCTTCCTGGAGCTTGAGATCGCTGACGGGCTTGCCGAAATAGAATTGGGAGGCGGCGGCGAAACCGTAGTTGCCGTGAGCGAGATAGACCTGGTTGGCGTACATGGTGAAGATTTGCGGCTTGGTGTAGCGGCGCTCGATTTGCAGGCCGAGGAGAATTTCCTGAGCTTTGCGGCGGAAGCTGCGATCGCTGCGGTCGAGGAAGAGATTGCCGGCGAGTTGCATGGTGATGGTGCTGGCGCCTTCGGCTTTACGGCGCTTGATGAGGTTGCGGTAGGCGGCGCCGGCGACGCGGGGAAAATCGACGCCCCAGTGATCCTCGAAGTGCTGGTCCTCGATGGCGGTGACGGCGTTGTAGAGGACTTTAGGAATCTGCTCCCAGGTCATGAGGATGCGGCGCTGCAAGGCAAAGCTGCCGACAAGCTGGCCATCGTCCGCGTAGATTTCGGTGACGACGTTGGGGCGATACGTCTCCAGGGCGTGGATTTCGGGGAGATCGCTTTCGTAGACGAAGAGCAGGCCGGCGGCGGCGCCAAGCGCGACGGCGCAGAGAAGGAGAAAAGCAAGGGCGACGCGGTCAATGAGCTTCCAGCCGCGGAGGCGCAGGGTGATGGGAGGGAGACTCAGCATCGAAAGAGAATTCTAGAACAGATGGATGAGGATTGCAGAGAGGCAAGCACGGCAAAGTTTCCAAATGGCGATGCGGGAAGGGAGAGGAGACGCCGCATGCAGAGGGTGGCTTGAGCTACCGATGAGGGGTGAGTCACAGCGCTATGTCGAGGGCTTCGCTGGAGCGGACCATGGATGGGGCTTGCGGGCTTCCTGGAAGGCGAAGACGGTCATGAGGATAGCGAGGAGAAGGAGAGCGCCGTCACGGAGGACGGTCATGCCGGTGAGTGGCTCGGGCTTGGCGAAGCAGCCACAGTTGATATCGAGGTGAAGGGCATAGGCACGGACGACGCCGACGAAGAACCCGCCGATGATGAGTGTGATGATGGTGGCCCAGATGCGGAGTTGCCAGCCGATGAGAAGGAGAAGACCGATGGCGATTTCGGCGAAGGGCAGGGTCTTGGAGACGAAGAGCGAGGCCCACGGGGGAAGCATCTGGTAAGAATCGATTTGGAGCGCGAAGAGGGAGAGCGCGATGGGGATGGGCGGGCGCGGATGCATGTCCGGGCGAAACAGCTTGGCGTAGCCGGCGTAGATAAAGATGGCGGCGAGAACGATCCGGCCGATCCAGATGATGAGGCGGCGGTAATTGAAAGGGGCGGATTGGAGCATGGATAGGTTCTCAACCTTTCAGCAGAAGAGAGATTCATCGCACAAAAGGCGTGCGATGGAGAAGCGTGCCTCGCTACGCTCGGAATGACGTTTTACGTAGTCAACTTATGCTGTCACCTTACCAGTTTACTTCAATCGTTCGACTCAATCCGAGGTTCACAAGGGACGCGGCAAATTCCCACTACTTCTGCGAAACGAGCTGATCCAAGAAAGTCTTCAGGACGTCGTAGCTGACAAAGCCGACGACCGGGAAAGTCTGGCCGGACTTGGTGTGCAGGACGCTGTAGGGAGTCTGGCTCACCGGAACCAACTGGCCGAGATGTTTGTCCTTTTCGATGAGGGGCTCGAAGGTCTTGGCGTCGACGAAGGCTTGCACCTTTTTCATTTCGGCGGGGCTGAGTGCGGCGGCGACGGTGCCCTGTATATCGCCGTTCATTTCCCACTTTTCCTGATTCAGGAAGATAGCCTGCTCGACTTCTTCACCTCTGCCAATGTGCGCCGCGGCACGGGAGTAGCTCGCAGCCACGCGGGAGTAGGCATGCATGGGCAGGGGAAAGTCGCGATGGATGAGATAGACCTTGCCGGTGCTGACGTAGTTGTCCATGACCTTTTGCGTCGTGGTGATGAAGAGCTGTTTGCACGCGGGGCACTGAAAATCGCTGAAGATTTCCATGACGACTGGAGCGCTCTTGGAGCCAAAGGCCTCTGTAGGATCGATGTCGTTGACGCCGCCGACGGAAATGGTGGTGAGGACTGGGGCTGGCTCGGCAGCCTTGGTTTGCGAAGAGGTCTTCTCCGTGGTCGCCAACTTCCTGGTTTGCGATTTCTGTGGGGGGAGAGCGGCAAGAAGGGTGCCGCTGAGCGCTGCGAATATCAGAACAGTTGCAAAGCCAAGATGAAGCCGGCGGATCAAGGATTCCTCCGAATCGAGAGAGGTTGGTGAATTCATGGCCAGAGTATCACAGCTTTTGCCGGTGCTGGGTGATGGCAGAAGACAGGATGGCGAAGCAGGCATGAGGATGGGATGCGGTGGGAAGAAGAAGGGGATGGAGGGGGAGAGGAAGCTAACGGGAATGACTGCGGGGCAGTCCGGACTAGGGGATCGGTAGGGGTAAAGGCAGCCGGGTAGAATTGAGGGCCAAACAGGGGAGAACTCGCCTGGTAGGGAAAGGAAACGGCTGTAAGTGATTGTATTTAATATACTTACATTCTGTATCAAATAACTTGACAACATCCCACTCAACTTGTATAGTGGGGCAGGTTCTGAGGGGGAAACACCCCGCAAGGGCGGGAAGGGCCAGGCTGGATGGCGCGCTGTCATCGGTCAGTTTCTGGCGGGAACCCCCTTAAGGATTGGCGGGAAGTCGCCCTACTACTAAGTTGCTGAGAGCCTAGTCAGGCTCTAGAAGAAGAGAGTTTGGGAAGTTTGCAGAAGGAGAAATGAGGACATGAGCAAGATCATCGGAATTGACCTGGGAACGACGAACTCGGTGGTAGCCGTGATGCAGGTCGGCGAGCCGGTGGTGATCCCGAACCAGGAGGGAACGCGCACGACCCCTTCGGTGGTGGCGATCACCAAGGCCGGAGAGCGGCTGGTGGGGCAAGTGGCCAAGCGCCAGGCGGTGACGAATCCCGAGAACACGGTGTATTCGATCAAGCGGTTCATGGGGCGGCGCTACGACGAAGTGGGCGAAGAGATGAAGCGCGTGCCCTACAAGGTGGTGAAGGGCAACCACGATGACGCGCGCATCGACGTGGCAGGGAAGGTGTACAGCCCGCCTGAAATCTCCGCGATGATCCTGACGAAGCTGAAGAATGCCGCGGAAGATTTTCTCGGCGAGAAGGTGACGAAGGCGGTCATCACCGTGCCGGCGTATTTCAACGATGCGCAACGGCAAGCGACAAAACAGGCTGGAGAGATCGCGGGCATGGAAGTGGTGCGCATTATTAATGAGCCGACGGCGGCAGCGCTGGCGTACGGCTTGGAGAAGAAGAGCGACGAAACGATCGCGGTGTACGACCTGGGCGGCGGCACGTTTGACATCTCGGTCCTGGAAGTTGGCGCCGGTGTGGTGGAAGTGAAATCCACGAATGGCGACACGCACTTGGGCGGCGACGATGTGGACCAGAAGATCGTGGACTGGCTCATCGATGAGTTCAAGAAAGAGCACGGGATTGACCTTGGCAAAGACCGGATGGCACTGCAACGGCTGAAGGAAGCGGCGGAGAAGGCGAAGATCGAGCTTTCGCAGATGATGGAGACAGAGATCAACCTGCCGTTCATAACCGCAGGCGCGAGCGGGCCGATCCACATGCAGCAGAAGCTGACACGAACGCGGCTGGAAGAGTTGATGAAGGGCCTGCTGGAACGCTCGATGAGTCCGGTGAAGCAGGCTCTGGAAGACGCGAAGATGTCGCCGCAAAACATCCAGGAAGTGGTGCTGGTGGGCGGTTCGACGCGTATTCCGAAGGTGCAGTCGCTGGTGAGCACCTTCTTTGGCGGGAAAGAACTGCACAAGGGCGTGAACCCGGATGAAGTGGTGGCAGTGGGCGCGGCGATTCAGGGCGCGGTGCTGGCGGGAGAGGTGAAGGATATTCTCCTGCTAGACGTGACGCCATTGTCCCTGGGCGTGGAGACGCTAGGCGGTGTGATGACCGTGCAGATTCAGCGGAACACCACGATACCGACGCGCAAGGTGGAGACGTATTCAACGGCTTCGGACAACCAGCCGGGCGTGGAGATCCACGTTCTGCAGGGTGAACGCAAGTTCGCGAAGGACAACCGGTCGCTGGGAACGTTCAAGCTGGACGGGATTCCGCCCGCACCGCGCGGCATCCCGCAGATTGAGGTGACGTTTGACATTGATGCGAACGGCATCTTGAACGTGAGCGCGAAGGACAAAGCCACAAATAAGGAGCAGAAGATCACCATCACGGCTTCGACGGGTTTGACCAAGGACGAAGCCGAGAAAATGCGCACGGAAGCGGAATCGCACGCCGAGGACGACCGCAAGCGCATGGAAGAGGTGGAAGCACGGAACCGGCTGGACGGAATTGTGTACCACGCGGAGAAAACCATCCGCGAGAACCGCGACAAACTGCCGGAGGGCGACGTGAAGCGCGCCGAAGAGGCGATCGAAGATGCCAAGAAGGCGATGAACGAAGGCGGCGTGGCACGGCTGCGCTCGGCGACTGAGAACGTGGAAAAGACGCTGCACAAGATGGCGGAAGAGCTGTACAAGAAAGCGCAGTCAGTCGGTGGCGCGGAGCAAGCAGGCACGGCAGGCGCCGGTCCCGGGCCTGGGTCCACAGGTGGCGGGAGCGCGCAGGCTGGCAAGCCCGGCGATGTGATCGACGCGGAATACGTGGACGTGGACGAGAATAAGAAGCCGAATTAAGAGGTAATCAGTTATCAGTAATCAGTTATCAGGAACCGAACGACGGCAAAGGTTTGAGGTAGCTGGAATCGCCAGGTTGTAAAGCGTGCGTGGGGGTCCGGGCTGGCCGGGCCCCTGTGCGCGAGACAGAAGTGGGTCGGGCGAGGGCGCAAGCCGACACAAAGAGACTCATGGCGACGGGGACAAAACAGGATTACTACGAACTGCTGGGAGTGCCGCGAAAAGCGACGGCGAAAGAGATTCGCACCGCGTTTCGCAAGTTGGCCCGGAAGTATCACCCGGATTTGAATCCGGGCGACAAGGCGGCGGAAGAGAAATTCAAGCAACTGCAGGAAGCGTACGACGTGCTGTCTGACGCGAAGAAGCGGGAGATGTACGACCAGTACGGCTTCTACAGCGACAATGCGCCGCCGGCCGGATATGGGGGTGGTACGGATGCCGGCGCCGGAAACGTGAATTTCGATTTTGGCGGATTCGATTTTGGCGGGCAGCCCGGCGCGGGCTCAAGTTTCCGGGATTTGTTCGGCCAGTTCTTCGGCGGGCGACGGGGCGCGGCGACGATGGAGCCGGAGGAAGAACCCGGCGGCGACCTGGAATACCAGATCGAGATTGATTTCTGGGATTCGGTGCACGGCGCGGTGAAAAAACTTCAGATCACGCGGATGGATGCGTGTGAGACATGCCACGGGACGGGAGCGGTGGGATCGCCGCAGACCTGCCCGACATGCAATGGAAGTGGGTCCGTCCAGCAGACCGCGGGGAAGATGCGGTTCAACGTGCCGTGCAGCCGCTGTGGAGGCACGGGCAAGTTGCGGACGCCGTGCCGGACGTGCGGCGGCGAAGGGCGCATGCGGCGAACGGAAACGATTGATGTGCGCATCCCGGCAGGCGTGGCGAATGGCGGACGCGTGCGCGTGCCGGGAAAAGGCAATGCGGGCACGATGGGCGCGCCGACGGGCAATTTGTTCCTGCAGGTGGTGGTCAGGCCGCATTCGTACTTCGAACGGCGGGGGAATGATTTGTACACCAAGGTGCCGGTGACAGTGCCGGAGGCGTCGCTGGGCGGGAAGATCGAAGTACCGACGATTGACGGGAGGTCGCTGGTGCGGATTCCTCCGGGCACGAACAGCGGAAGCACGTTGCGGCTGAAGGAAAAGGGCGTACCGCACGGAAAGAGCGGGGCGCGCGGGGATCAATACGTAGAGATCCAGGTGATCGTACCGGAACCGACCGATGAGCGGGTACGGAACTTGATGAAGGAACTGGAAGAGATTGCACCAGCGGATCCGCGGAAGGACTTGTTTGGGAAGGCGGGAGTGTGAGGAAGGGCGAGTAATGAGTTTTAAGTATTAAGTTATAAGTTCTAAGTAAGGCGTCGGCGGTTGGGTTTACGTAGAACTTAGAACTAAAGACTGTGAACCTGTAACGCACATGCCAGTGAAAGCGAAAAAACGGGCCAAGGCCGGATACATGATCAGTGCGGTGGCGGAGCTGTACAAACTGCACCCGCAGACGCTGCGGTTGTATGAGCGCGTGGGCTTGCTGAAGCCGTCGCGATCGCAGGGGAACACGCGGCTGTATACGGACGCGGACCTGGAGCGTCTGGACGTGATTTTGACGCTGGCGCGGGATATGGGCGTGAACCTGGCGGGAATCGAGATCATTTTGAATATGAGAGAGAAGATGATCGAGATGGAACGGCAGATGGGCGAGTTTGCGCACGTGGTGCAGCAAGAGTTGTCGCGGATGGCTCGGACGGAAGAGAAGACACCGAAGACGGCGATCGTGAAAGCCGTGCCGCGGGTGGGGAGATAGGACCAGTTGTAAGTTCTCAGTTTTCAGTTGTAAGTCATGCCCCGATTGGTCGGGGCGTTTTTGTTTTTGTGCACAGATTTCCAATGAGTGGGACGTTGCGGTGGGGAAGTGCGGGACGTATGCTGGCGACGGTGGTTGTTGGGAGAAAAGCCGCAAGGCTCGATGACTCGCCCTGCGAAACAGCAGAGTTGGCGGGGTGTTTAGGGGTTGCCAAGATGGGGTCCAGCAGTGCTGGACCCCTACGAGGAAATATGACTCGAGAGGATTGCGCGGTTTGCAGAGGAACGGGATGGAAGCTAGTGGCGCGGAAGGATGGCACGCCGGGCAGCGTGGCGGTGGCGTGCGAGTGCGGGATGGAAGAGCGTGCAGGCTTGGTGATGGAGCGGGCGCGAATTCCGAAGCGCTATGAGCATTGCGATTTCGAGAGCTACGCCACAGACCTAGCAGATGGGAAGATCTGGACTTCGGAGCACGAGCAATCGTTGAAACAGGTGAAACTGCTGATGCAGGGATTTGTGCGGGAGTATCCGGCGACGGAAAAGGGCTTGCTGCTGATGGGACCGTCGGGTGTGGGGAAGACGCATCTGGCAGTGGCAGGATTGAAGGAGCTGATCCGGCGCGGGCACGGCGGGTTGTTTTGCGACTACCGGGAATTGTTGAAGGAGATTCAGGCGAGCTACAACCCGGCGAGCGAATCCACCGAGATGGGTGTTCTGGAGCCAGTGCGGATGGCGGAGATACTGGTGCTGGACGATCTGGGGGCGAGCAAGCCTTCGGCGTGGGTGCTCGACATTATAGGATTGGTGCTGAACGCGCGGTACAACGAGCGGCGAGTGACGATTCTGACGACGAACTTTATGGACGAGACGGCAAGCCCGGCGGAGGGAGCGCGATTGCCGGGTGGGCAGCGAGTGGCGGTGAAAGAGGACACGCTGGCGGACCGGATCGGCGCGAGGATGAGGTCGCGGCTGTACGAGATGTGCCGGACGGTGATGGTGAGTGCGCCGGATTTTCGGCGAGAGACGCGGCAAGCGGGGCGGGCAAGAGCTTAGGTTAGATCTATCGTGCTGATCGCAGCCTCCCAAACGAATTGCCGCTGATTGACAGGAAGTCGGGGCGGCAGGTATCCTTTGTAGGTAAGAGGGGTGCGGCGTACAGCTATGTTCGCGGCATCCAAGTGAAAGCTAACGAGTTACTGCGAAGCAGTTCAATGTCCTGCACTGCCCCGTTGTAACCCTCCTTGCATCACCCCAGCAGGGATTCAGCAAGGATTGACTCGACAAAAACAGGGATACAAATCCCGGAGGCGACTGAAATGTTTTCTGACCACGATAACCCCGCATCTTCCGCAACAGGAACTGCAGCAACCCAGGCCAACGAGAGCACCCCGAACGAAGAAGTCAAGCCCAGCGTGGAGACGCCCACAGCCGAACCGCCCGTAGCAGATGCGGCCGCGGCGAGCGGCACGGCGGATACGCCTGCTCCCATTGAGCCCGTGAAGGCTGACGAAGTCCACGAGACGGCGGAAGCGCACGCGCAAGCCGCGGTTGTGGATGCGGAAGCAGCGGCGGCAGCCGAAGAGGCCGCCGGCGCGGAAGAGATGAGCAAGCTGATCGAGCAGTACAGCGAGCCGCAGGAAGCCGCGGCGCAAAACGAAATTATTGAAGTGAAGGTGGTGGCGTACACGGAACAGGGCGTGGTGGTGAGTCTCGGTGGAAAAACCGAGGGCCTGGTTCCGGCGGTGGAGTTCTCTGAGACGGACATTCCTCGGCCTGAACCGAACGCGACGATTGAAGTGCAGCGCACGGGAGAGCACAAGGACGGGTTTGTCATTTTGACGTACCAGAAAGTATTGCGGCGACGGACGTGGGAAAAGATTGACGCGCAGTACAAAGCCAAGGAAACGATCACGGCTAAGGTGGTGGACCGCATCAAGGGCGGACTGGTGGTGGATGTGGGCGGCGTGCGCGCGTTCCTGCCGGGGTCGCAGTATGACCTGCGGCCAACGGCGAACCTGGACGGCCTGATGGGGCAGGAAGTGCAGGTGCGCATCACGAAGCTGAACCGGCGGCGCGGGAATGTGGTGGTGAGCCGGCGGGCGCTGCTTGAGGAAGAGCTGCATGTCAAGCGCGCGGAGTTGATGGAAAAGCTGACCGAAGGGCAGGTGGTGCACGGCACGGTGAAGAACGTGACGGACTACGGCGCTTTCGTGGACCTGGGCGGAATCGACGGGTTGCTGCACCTGACGGACCTGAGCTGGGGACGCGTGCGCCATCCGAACGACGTGGTGAAGCCAGAGCAGGAAATCGACGTAATGATTTTGAAGTTTGACAAGGACAAGCAGCGGGTCTCGCTGGGCCTGAAGCAGATGGCCAAGGACCCGTGGGCGGACGCGGCGGAGCGGTATCCGGCGGGCGGCAAGTACAAGGGCAAGGTGGTCGGCGTGGTGGATTACGGCGCCTTCGTCGAGCTGGAACAGGGCATCGAAGGGCTGGTGCACGTGACGGAGATGAGCTGGTCGAAGAAGCCGACACATCCGTCGAAGGTGGTGAAGGCCGGCGAAGAAGTGGACGTCGTGGTGCTGGACATCAAGCCGAGCGACCGGCGCGTTTCGCTGGGAATGAAACAGGCGCAGGCCGATCCATGGTTGCTGGTGGCGGAGAAGTATCCGGTGGGCACGGTGGTGACCGGGAAAGTGCGGAACATCGCAGAGTTTGGCGCGTTCATCGAAATCGAGGATGGTTTCGACGGGCTGGTGCACGTAGGCGATGTGAGCTGGACCGGCCGGGTAAAGAATCCGCACGAGGTGTTCAAGAAGGGCGAGCCGATCACCGCGAAGGTGTTGCGAATCGATCCGGAGAACCGCCGGGTGTCGCTGGGCATGAAGCAGGTGAACGACATCTGGGGCGACTGGTTCAAGCAGCACCGCGTGGGCGAAATCGTGAAGGGCAAAGTTTCGCGAATCGCGACTTTCGGCGCGTTCGTGGAACTGGGCGACAATATCGAAGGGCTATGCCACAACACGGAAATCGAAGAGCGCAAGCGGCGCGACGACGGTGCGTCCAGCTTCCGGCCGAGTACGGGACCGCTGAAGAGCGCCGGACCCCTGGAACCCGGCAAGGAATACGATTTCAAGATCATCAAGATTAGTTCCGACACGCGGCGGATCGGGTTAAGCTACCGCGCGGCCGTGCGGCAAATTGAACGCAAGGAGATCGAACAGTACAAGTCGACGACGAAATCCTCGGCGACGGCAACGATCGGCGACGCCATGAAGCAAAAGCTGGCGTCCCGGTAGGCAAGCAGACAGAATTTCCTCGCCCGGGGGATGCGGCGCGAAAATTCGTTTACCTGAGGGTCATTTTAATGATAGGAAGAGGGACAGCCAGAGGCGAAGCCCCTCTAAGTCGCCTCGCACCAGGGAGTTGTGCGGGGCAAACGGGATACGATTGAAGAGGCAGGGACGATGACAAAGCAACCGACGTTGACGAAGGCCGACTTAATCGAGGAAGTGCTGCGGGTGACGGAACTTCCACGCAAGGAATCGGAGACAATCGTCGAGACGATTTTTGAGAGCATCATCGACGCGCTGCAGAAGGGCGACAAGATCGAAATCCGGGGATTCGGAAGCTTCCGGACCCGGCAGCGGCGAGGCCGCATAGGCCGCAACCCGAAAACCGGCGAGAAGGTAGATGTGCCGGCAAAGAAGATTCCGTTTTTCAAGCCGAGCAAGGAATTGAAGGACTTCGTCAACACCCCGGAGGCGGCCCCCAGCGAAGCCGCGCCCTCCTGAGGATGCGTTTTGACAAATATGAGGTTGTAGACGCCCCGGCAAGTTCGGGGCGTTTCTTTTGAGGAAGACGATGTCCGCTTGCGAAGAGAATTTTGGGTTATGCTGAGTGCGAGATTGCAGGAGTGAGGAACACAAACGATGGATTACATTTGGTCGCCGTGGCGGTTCCAATACATGGCGGAAGTGACGCAAGGCAAGCATTTCCAGTGCTTTTTCTGCGACGCGGTGAAGAGCGCGCGGGATGAGGAGACGCTGGTCGTCTACCGGGGGAAAAAGGTATTCGTGATCCTGAACCGGTATCCATACACGTCAGGGCACGTGATGATCGTGCCGTACGCGCATGTGGCGGAACTGAATCTTTGCGATGCAGAGGCGTTGAAGGAAATGATGGAGTTGGCGCAAAAGGTGGAGGCAGCGTACCGCAGCACTTACAGGCCAGACGGAATGAACCTGGGCATGAACCTGGGAAAGGCGGCCGGCGCCGGCGTGGAGGGGCACCTGCATCTGCACATGCTACCGCGATGGATTGGGGATTCGAATTTCATGACCGTGACCGGGGAAACGCGTGTGCAACCAGAGGAATTGAAGACCACGTTTGAGAAACTGAAGAAGGCGTTGGCTTGAAGAATCCCGATATGCAGACCCTCGGCCCTGAGCAGGCTGACAAGGAGTTGCCGTGAATCTGGAACTCAACGAAGAGCAGAAGCTGCTGCAAAAGAGCGTGCGGGAATTCGCGGAGTCCGAGGTGCGCCCGCTGGCGAAGGAACTGGATGAGACGGGGCATTTTCCGCGGGAGCTGTTCAAGAAGGCGGCGGAGCTGGGCTTGACCGGCGTGGCGTTTCCAGAAGCCGCGGGCGGCGCGGGATTCGACCACCTGGCCTACACCATCGTGATCGAAGAGATTTCGCGATGCTGCGCTTCGACGGGTGTGATCCTGAGCGTGCAGAATTCGCTGTTCTGCGACCCCATTCATCGTTACGGCACCGACGAGCAGAAGAGGAAGTTTCTGCTGCCGTTCACGCGAGGCGAAAGGATCGGGTGTTACGCGCTGACGGAGCCGCAAGCGGGCTCGAACGCCGCGGCGCTGCAGACGAAGGCGGTGAAACAGGGCGACACATACGTGATCAATGGCACCAAGGCGTGGATCACGAATGGGGGCGTGGCGGATGCGGCCATCGTGTACGTGAACACTGATCCTGCGAAAGGCGAGCGCGGAATCACGGCGATTGTGGTCGAAAAGGGGGCGCCGGGATTCAAGGTGGGAAAAGAAGAGAAAAAGATGGGGATCAACGCAACGGCCTGCAGCGAATTGGTCTTCACGGATTGCGCGGTGCCGGTGGCAAACCGCATTGGAAATGAAGGCGAAGGATACAAGGTGGCGCTTTCAACGTTGGACGGCGGACGCATCGGTATAGCGGCACAGGCCACCGGAATTGCGCAAGGCGCGTTTGAAGCAGCGCTCAAGTGGGCGCAGGAGCGCATGGCCTTCGGGCACCCTATCGCGCAGTTTCAGGCGATCCAGTTCATGCTGGCGGACATGGCCACGGAGATTGACGCGGCACGGCTGCTGGTGAGGAAAGCGGCGTGGAAGCAGGATAGCGGCGGGCGATTCAGCCAGGAAGCGGCGACGGCGAAATTGTTTGCCAGCGAGATGGCCACGCGCGTGACGCACAAGGCGATCCAGATTCACGGCGGGTACGGCTACAGCCGGGAGTACCCGGTGGAGCGGGCCTACCGGGATGCGCGCATTACGGAGATTTACGAAGGGACCAGCGAGATTCAGAGGCTGGTGATTGCGTCGTGGGTGCTGAAGGGGTGAGGCAGAGAGTACTCCGGTTTGACTCAAGTGCATAGACCTCCCACCAGGCTAAGGCCGCGGGACCGCGCGTGCGGGTTCTTGGCGTTTGGGAGACGAGATTTAGTATTCTGGCGGGGTGCTGGAACTCGACGCGGGACTTGCATTCAGGCCGGAACAAGACGCGGAGTTTTTTTCGCTGCTTCCGGCGAGCCCCGCCGTCTGCCTGATTGAACCCCGAGAGGAAAACGCAGAACCTTATTTGATACGGACAGCGGACTTGCGGCGGCGCCTGCAACGCTTGCTGGGCCCGGCGGACCCCGCGAGCAAGCGATTGAACCTGCGCGAGTTTGCGCGGGCGGTGCATTACCGCGAGACGGGGTCGGCATTTGAGCAGGCGCTGACCTACTATCGCCACGCCAAG
>Ga0116132_1001932_pt1 | contig 13890 bp, 10 predicted proteins | sample June2015DPH_17_1_2_FD_89735 | JGI IMG/M metagenome (GOLD analysis project Ga0116132, IMG submission 89735) | Peatland microbial communities from SPRUCE experiment site at the Marcell Experimental Forest, Minnesota, USA - June2015DPH_17_150 | ecosystem: Environmental > Terrestrial > Soil >... | reverse complement strand
TAGCAGAACGCCGCCACGCAAAAATGTGTAATAGGTAATGGGCGCACCCTCGGCGGGCACGAGGTTTGGCCAAATGCCAATGGCCGCCAGCGCGCGAAAGACAATCGTGAGCAGAGCGCACACGATACCCAGCCAATAGCTGACCACGCCTATCTGTTTCTCCATCGCATGCCCCCTGAAAAGCGAATATTCCCGGATGGAAGTGACCTTGCTTGAAACCTACGCTCAGCCCCAGGGAGTGTCAATAATCCGTGCTTGCGCACTTTCCATACCTGCACTTTCCTGTATGGGCGAGGATGTTACAATCATCGTTCGCTCTGTACCTTTAGGCCCCGATTGAGAATCCAATCTGCGGAGCCATGCGCATGCACAAGGTCGTGATTATCGGAAGTGGCTGTGCGGGGCTGACCGCGGCGATCTACGCCGCGCGCGCCAATCTGAGCCCGCTCGTCCTGGAAGGGCACGAACCCGGCGGGCAGCTCTCCCTCACCACACATGTGGAGAATTTCCCCGGATTTCCCGATGGCATTCTGGGCCCGAAATTGATCGAGAATATGCGCAAGCAAGCGCAGAAGTTCGGGGCGCAGTTCAAAGCCGGCACGGTGAGCGAGGTCGATCTTACAAAGCGGCCATTCAAAATCAAGGCAGGCAATGAGGTCTATGAAACGAAATCGCTGATTGTGGCCGCGGGAGCCTCGGCGCGTCTTCTCGGGCTAAAGGGTGAAAAGGAGCTGATCGGCCGGGGGCTTTCCACCTGCGCCACGTGCGACGGTTATTTCTTCCGTGGCAAACCCATTGCCGTGGTCGGCGGCGGGGATTCCGCGATGGAAGAGGCCAATTTTCTGTCGCGCTATGCCAGCAGGGTGTACCTGATCCACCGGCGGAATGAATTTCGCGCCTCGAAAATCATGATTGATCGCGCCAAGGCGAACGAGAAGATCGAGTTTGTCACGCCGTATGTAGTGGCGGAAATTCTATCGCCCACCGGACTGGTGAACGGCGTGCTCCTACATCAAACGCAAACCGGAGAAAAACGGGAAATCGCGCTGGATGGCGTGTTCGTGGCCATCGGCCACAATCCTAATTCGATGGCCTTCCGCGGCAAGCTGGAGATGGACGAGAACGGCTACCTGATCGCGCGTCACGGCAGCCTGACCAGCGTTCCAGGAGTTTTTATCGCTGGCGATGTGCAGGACCACCGCTACCGCCAGGCAGTCACCGCGGCCGGCGCCGGCTGCATGGCGGCAATCGACGCGGAAAAGTTCCTGGAAGAGCACAAAGACTAGCTCGCCACTGGCCTCGCCGGGTAACAACGAGCATAATCAGACTGTCCATGCTCCGCACGATTCTTCTCAAACTCTCCGACAGTAAGGGTCTCGCGCACTGGGTTACTTCCAACCCGACTACACGGCGCATGGCGCTCAGATTTGTTGCGGGCGAAACGCTGGATGAGGCGATTGCAGCGGCGCGCGCGTGCAACCACGCGGGAATCGCCGTGACGCTGGATTGCTTGGGCGAAAACGTGGTCACGCCGGCGGATGCCCAGAAGGCGCGCGACACCTATTTGAAGATTTATGACCGCATTGCCGAGGAAAAGCTGAACGCCAACGTTTCGTGCAAATTGACGCAACTCGGGCTGGACCTCAGCGTGGAATTCTGCGAAGGGCTGGTGCTTTCGATTGCGGAGCGCGCTGCGGCGTATGAAAGCTTTCTGCGCATTGATATGGAAAGCTCGGTGTATACGCAACGTACCGTGGAGCTGGTGAAACGCGTGCGCGTGCAATCGCCGGCCGTGGGTGCGGTAATCCAGTCTTATCTCTACCGCAGTGAAAGCGACGTTCACGACCTGTTGTCTTATGGCTGCCGCATACGCCTGTGCAAGGGCGCGTACAAGGAGTCCATCGAAGTGGCGTATCCGCGGAAAGCCGATGTGGACGGGAATTACCTTCGCCTGATGCGCCTGCTGCTTTCCAGCGGCTTCTATCACGGGATTGCCACGCACGATCCGCGCATGATCGCGGAGACCATCCGCTGGGCCGCCGAAAAAAAGATCTCCAAGGACGATTTTGAGTTTCAGATGCTGTACGGCGTGCGCACGGACCTGCAGCGCCAGTTGGTGCGGGACGGCTACCGCCTGCGCGTCTACGTCCCGTTCGGGACCGAGTGGTTTCCCTACTTTATGCGGCGGCTTGCGGAGCGCCCCGCCAATCTGGGCTTCTTCCTGCGAATTTTCTTCCGTTCCTGAGCACACCCGAGCGCCAGGACCACCCTGGCTCCTGTGGAGTGCGGCGGCTCGCCGCCGCTGTTACAGCTTCAAGCCCCGAGACAATCTGTAATCTCTCTCCGTCCCTCTTTAGGAAGCCGCGGCTTCAGTTTAGCTTGAGCCTCGAAAGGCCCCGGCGCAGCGCGGTTCAACTCAGCGTTTCCCCCGGCTTGATGGCGTGAATTTCCAGCCCCGCGATGTCCTTCGTTTCGGCGCGCAATCCTTCCGGCGTGCCCGTCAGAATCGGAAAAGTCGCGTAATGCATGGGAATGACGTGCTTGACGCCGAGCAAGCGTATGGCGAACGCGGCTTCACGAGGCCCCATCGTATAAATGTCGCCGATGGGCAAAAACGCCAGGTCCGGCCTGTAAATTTCCGCGATCAGCTTCATGTCGCCGAAAACTGCGGTATCTCCCGCATGATAAAACGTAACTCCCCCGGGCAGATTCACGATGAACCCGGCCGGCTCACCGGCGTAGAGCCTCTGCCCATTTTCATCGATGGAACTCGAGTGGAAGGCGTGGGTCATGGTCACCTTGAAATCGCCCACTTGCTGGGTGCCTCCCTTGTTTCCCGGGAGGCATTGACTGCCCAGTCCTTTGGAATCGAGATAAAGATAAGTTTCAAAGTTGACGACGATTTTGGGTTTGAACTGTTTGCCCAGTGCCAGGAGATCCCCCATGTGATCCGTGTGCGCATGGGTAAGAAAGATGGCGTCCAGGCGCGAGATTTTCTTCAAGGTTTCCGGGCATTTCGGGTTCGTGTTGACCCATGGGTCAATCAACGCGAACTGGCCGCCGGGCGTGGTGATCCCAAAAGTGCTATGGCCGAAATAAGTAATCTTGTTGCCTTTCAGATCGAGCATCTTTGTCTCCTTCTGATCTTCTCGTCGCGCTAAGGGACGGCGATGAAACTTTTTTCTATATGTTTTCCTTTGCCGCTCTCTGCTCACTCGGCCAGCAGGCTGCGGATCGCAGCATCGTAGGTGTCGTGATCTCCGGCGCCGAAAACATGCCCGACCTGCCTGCCATCCCTCGCATAAAAAAAGGTAGCAGGGAGCCCACCGTTGTAACCGGGCATCACGGCTTCGGAGAAGGCCTCCTCTTCACCCTTCTTTTTTCGGTAGTTCGGAAAAATGGGCTTATTGCGGGCCAGGAACCGCCGCATCAGGATGAGGTCGCCATCCTGGTCGAAGTTGACGCCGACGACCTGCAAGCCTTTGGGAGCGTACTGCTTGGCGAGCTCGTTGAGCATCGGATACTCGTCGCGGCAGGGTTCGCACCAGGTGGCCCAGAAGTTCACCAGCAACGGCTTGCCTTTGTATTGCTGCAAAATCTTCTGGTACCCCTGGGCATCAATGAGTTCGGGGTCCTTAGGGGCATGGGTCTGCGCGGCAGCCAGCACGATCACCCCTGCTGACACGAAAGCAATAAACAGAGCCCTGATTCTCATGCCCCCTCCTCGGTCGCCTATTTTAGCGCGTTTGCACGGGTTGAGAATCTTGAACCACCCACGTAGAATCGAGTGTAGGTACTTGTGACCTGGCAGCGCCTGGGTTGAGTTGTCTTCCGCCGGTTGCGCTGAGCAGGTCCGGCCCGCTGCCTTCATCAAAGGAGATCTTGCATGGCCTATGTGATTGCCGAACCCTGTATCAACACCAAGGACACCGCTTGTGTTGATGTCTGCCCAGTGGATTGCATTCATCCCCGAAAGGACGAGGCGGCCTACCAGTCCGAAACGATGTTGTACATCAGCCCAGTCGAATGCATCGATTGCGGTGCTTGCGTGCCCGTGTGCCCCGTTACCGCCATCTTCGCGCTCGAAGACTTGCCGGAGAAGTGGCAGAAATTTACAGCGATAAACGCCCAGTGGTACGAAAAGAAGTAATCCTACATTTGCGCGCATAGCCTGGCGCAAGATCTCTCAGCGCGCCCCGAATCGCTCGGGGCGCGCTGCTTTTTGGCACTCACTCGTTGCCGTTCAGGCTGCTTTTTCCCCAGCTTTGACATCCAAGGGTGTGAAAGAATCATGCCTTTGCGGGAGCTCTCTTTGCGCGTCTTTAAAATCCGTAACTTTTTGATGGGCATTGCGCTCGGTGCCTCTCTGCCGTGCTTCCTCTCTGCGCAGACACCCGCCCCGCTCGCAGGCAATTACACCGGGACGCTGCAGGCCGGGGACGCGCAACTGCACCTGGTGCTGCATCTGACAAAATCCGCGGACGGCACCTACCACGCCACGCTCGACAGCCTGGACCAGGGCGTGTACGCGATTGACGCGACCTCCACCAGCATTGCCGGTTCCACGTTGCAGCTCGAAGTCGCCTCTGTGGCCGCGCATTTCGAGGGCAAGTTTTCCGCCGATCATCGGATGATTGATGGCACGTGGTCGCAAGGAAGCGCAAGTCTGCCGCTAATGTTTCATCGGCAAGCGCCCGGCGCCGCTGCGCGCAAGCCGACGGATGCTGTTTTCCCCGTCGAAGGCCTCTGGCAAACCGCGCTGGAAACGCATGGCCTGCGGCTGCGTTTCCAATTGCACGTTTCGCATGACACGGAGGACCAGTTGATCGGGGCGCTGGACAGTCTGGATCAAGGAGTGACTGGCCTGCCGGCCATCAACGTGCAACTGAAGGAAGCCGCCTTTCATTTTGAAATTCCCTCGGTTGCTGGCGTGTTTGAAGGCACTCTGGATCCTGGCAAAAACAAGCTAAGTGGGAATTGGTCGCAAACGGGTGCGGAAGCGAAGCTCGAGTTTGTGCGCTTCGATCAGCCGCTGGAATTGCGGCGCCCGCAAAACCCTTCGAAGCCGTATCCCTATCACGAGGAAGAGATTTCGTTCTCCATCGCGGCGGCAGGGGTTTCGCTGGCCGGCACGCTCACTCTTCCCAAAGGCGCCGGCCCCTTTCCCGCGGCATTGCTGATTGTGGGTTCAGGGCCGCACGACCGCGACGAGGCTCTGGCGAACCACCGGCCCTTTCTTGTGCTTGCGGACCACCTGGCGAGGAAGGGAATTGCCGTGCTGCGGTACGACAAACGCGGAATCGGCAAGTCCATGGGCTCCGCGGACAAGGCCACCACGCTCGATTTGGCAGCCGATGCCCAAGCGGCCCTCGCTTACCTGAAAACCCGAAAGGAAATCGATCCGGCCAAGATCGCGCTGATCGGACACAGCGAAGGCGCGATGATTGCTCCCCTGATCGCTTCGCAAACCAAGGATGTGGCCTGGGTGGTGCTGCTGGCCGCTCCGGCCACCAAGGGCGAAGACACCCTGCTCAACCAGTCGGAACTCATCGGCAGAGCCGGAGGGCTGACGGACGAACAGCTGACAGCAAGCTTGGACTTCGACCAGGCCGCGTACGATTTGGTCCGCGCAGAAAAAGATAGCGTGGCCCTAAACGACAAGCTGAACGCGCTGGTGAAGGCGAGCGGTCTGGCCGCCGCCATGACGCCGGCGGTTCTGGAGCCGCAACTCCGCATGATGGAATCCCCGTGGTTCCGCTTCTTTCTGGATTACGACCCGCTTCCGAATCTCAAGGCGCTGCAAGTGCCCGTGCTCGCGCTCTACGGGCAGAAGGACCTGCAAGTGCCCGCGAAACCCAATCTGGCGTTACTGAAGCAGGCTTTGCAGGATGGCGGCAACAAAGATGCCGACGTGCGTGAACTTCCCGGCTTGAATCACCTTTTCCAGCACGCCTATTCAGGCACACCCGTTGAATACGCGGCCATTGAGGAGACTTTTTCGCCGGAGACACTGCAGATTATCTCTGGCTGGCTGCTGCACCACATCAGCAACTAGCCCAAATGTTGACCAGATAAAGCAATCCCATTACCCACACATAGCAACACTCCTTTCAAGTGGAACATTGCCGGACCTCCGCGACTTGTGGGAAACTTTGGACCACAATGCGCAAAATTGAAACGGAATTCACCTAGCTTCTGCGAATGATGAGCACATCTCCAACAAGCACCGGGGATACCGCCTCGCAGCGGGGAAGATGGCCAATCGCATTTTTGCTGGCGTTTGGCGTTATCATCAATTTCTTCGACCGCATCAACCTGTCGGTTTCCCAGGAAGCCCTGCATGCCTCCTTCGGCCTCTCCCTGATTTCGTTTGGCTATTTGGCCAGCGCCTTCAGTTGGAGCTATGCGGCGATGCAAGTCCCCGCGGGCTTGCTGCTGGACCGGCTGGGGGTGCGCCGCGTCGGCCGGATCACGACATTTTTGTGGAGCGTGGCGTCGTTTTGCGCGGCGCTCTCGACGGGCCTGGCGGGGCTTTTTGCGGCGAGGCTGCTTTTGGGCGTGGCGGAATCGCCCACCTTTCCGGCCAACGCCAAGGCGATCGGCCTATGGTTTCGGGAGCGAGAGAGAAGCTTGGCCATCGCCGTCACCGACTCGGCGGCAAAGCTTTCCTCGGCGATCGGCGTGCCACTCATTGGCGTTTTGCTCCTGCATTTTGGCTGGCGCTGGAGTTTCGCCGCCACCGGTTTCTTCAGCCTGATTTATTTTGGCCTCTTCTGCCGGGTCTATCGCGATCCGGTGGAAGGACACGGCCCGCCGGCTGAACAGCCCGCATCCCCTGCTCATGGGAGCGCGCGGCAAAGCAGTCCGGCGCGGGTAGCGCAGCAGGGCCTGATGAGATATTTGCTGCGCCTGTGGCAAAAAAGCTCACTGAGATATTTGCTGCGTCAACCAAAAGTGTACGGCCTGGCAATTGGCTGGGGGGCTTACAACTACAGTTTTTTTCTGTTGCTGAACTGGCTGCCCACCTACCTTTCCATTTCACTCCACGTGGATCTGCTGCACTCCGTGTTCTACACCAGCGTGCCGTGGCTGTTTGCAGCCATCACGGATTTTGTTGTGGGCGGATGGCTTGTGGACTTCCTCATCCAGCGGGGCTGGAACGACACGCGCGTGCGCCAAACGGTCCTGCTGGTCGGCACGAGCCTGGGGCTGGCGATCTGGGGAGCCGGCCGCGCGCAATCGCCCGCCGCTGCGCTCATTTGGATCAGCATCGCATTGGGAGGCTTAGCGGCGGCCGCCCCGGTGGCGTGGACCGTGCCATCGCTGATTGCGCCACAAGGAGCCGTGGGAACAGTGGGCGGCCTGGCGAACTTCTGTGGTCAGCTTTCCGCCATTTCGGCGCCGATTGTCACGGGCTACATTGTCTCCGCAACGCATTCGTTCGCCGCCGCTTTCGCCATCGCGACCGCAGTTTTGCTTCTGGGCATTGCCAGCTACGTCTTGCTGCTGGGGCGGATGGAACGGATTCCAGAACCCCCTGCTGCGGCTTAGCAGGCCGCGGAAAGAGTTTTTTTCTTTAGGAGGCCGGGGCTTCAGCCCCGGCGTAAAGACTCTGAAACCAACGGGCTTTCGCGCCTTTTGCGTCCGCCGTTTTCTGGCGGAAGCCCCTGAAGAAAGTGTTTCTCGGGTTTTCAGCAACTTCTTAACGGTTAATGCTGGGAACACTGTCTTTTCCATGGCACGTCTCCCGGGGGTGTCGGGTTATCATAGGTAACGAAAGACCATGGCTGCCACCAACCCGCCGTTCCACCTCATCCTGATCATCCACGCGCACCAGCCAGCGGGGAATTTTGAGCATGTTTTCGAGGAGTGCTACGAACATTCCTACTTGGCGTTCCTCACGCTTCTGGAAAAGCATCCCCGCATTCGCGCCGGGCTGCACTATTCCGGATCGCTGCTCCTGTGGATTGAAAAGCACCATCCCGAATACTTCGAGAGCCTCCGCCGCATGGTTGCTTCCAGCCAGATTGAATTGATCGGCGGAGGATTCTACGAGCCGATCCTGATCTCCATCCCGGAGGCGGATCAAAAAGAGCAGCTCACGCGCATGGCAGATTACCTGGAAAAGCATTTTGGCAAGCGGCCCACGGGAGCATGGCTCGCGGAGCGTGTCTGGGAGCCGCAATTGCCATCAGCTCTGGCTGCGGCCAATGTCGGTTACACGCTCGTGGATGATTTGCCCTTTCTCGCCGCGGGCTTCACGCCAGAGGAACTATATGGCCCCTACGTTGCCGAGGATTGCGGCAAGTCCGTCTGGCTTTTCCCGGGGCTGAAGGAGTTGCGTTACCTCATACCATTCCGTGGGGTCGAGGAATCCATCGCCTATTTCAAAAAAGCCGCCCAGGTGCGTCCCGGCGGCGCAGCGGCTTTTGGCGACGATATGGAAAAGTTCGGCGTGTGGCCGGGAACGTTCGCACATTGCTATAAGGCCGGCTGGCTGGAGAAATTTTTCCAGGCCCTGGACGAAAACGCATCGTGGCTGAAGATATCCACGCCCAGCGACTACATCGCCGCCCACGTTCCGCTTGGGCGCGCCGATCTTCCCTCGGCTGCTTACGAGGAGATGATGGAGTGGGTGCTCCCCACCGAAACGCGCTTGCGCTATTTTGCTCTGCATAAAGAATTCGCGGGGCGTCCGGACCTGCTCTCCTTTGTTCGCGGCGGCTCGTGGCGCGGATTCTTCCGCAAATATTCGGAATCGAATCTGCTGCACAAGAAAATGCTGCGGGTTTCCGCTCGTGTAGCCTCTGTGCCATCGCGGCGCTCCAGCAGTGAACATTCTTCGCAGTTGCAGGAGGCGCGCGACTTTCTGTTGCGCGGGCAGGGGAATGACGCTTACTGGCACGGCGTGTTTGGAGGTCTCTACGCGCCGCATCTTCGGACGGAGATTTGGCGCAAGCTCATTCGCGCGGAATCCCTGGCTGACCAGCTCACGCCCGGTGGACTTCTGCCGCGCGTGGAAATGCTCGATTACGATGCCGATGGCACGCCGGAACTCCTCTTCACAGCGCAGGAATACCAGGCGCTGCTGAAGCCTTCCGATGGCGCCAGCCTCGCGGCTTTCGATTTTCGCCCGGCTTCCGCGACGCTCATCAATTCCATCATGCGGCGCCGCGAGGCTTATCACGCGCGGCTCCGTGAAGCGGCCGCCAGCGCGCCATCGCAGGGCGGGGCCGTCTCCATCCATGACCAGGTTCACGTGAAGGAGCCGAACCTCGAGCGATTCCTGCACTACGACCGCTTCGCTCGCCATTCTTTCCGCCTTTTGCTGTTTGATCCTTGGCGCACGCCGGCGGATTACGAGACACTGCAACTCAACGAAGTGGCCAGAATCGCCGCGGGCGCGTTCCAGGTGCGAAATTCTTCGGCCAACCACGCCAACCTCGTGTTCGAGCGGGAGCTGGCGGAATTCGCGGCCAATCCCGCCGATCCTCCGGTTCTGAAGGTGACCAAGCATTTTCTGTTCGGCCCGGCTCCGCAGGGCTGCGAAGTGAGCTGCGAAGTTACGCTTTCGCTGACCGCGCCCCTGGGCAGAGCGCTTCTTTTTGGCCTGGAATCGGTGATCAATTTTCTTGCCCCGGCGGACGCGGACCGGTTTTTCGTTACTCCCGCGGGCCCGCAGAATCTCATGTTTTCGGGCGTGTTGCCTGCACCGCATCTCCAGATCGAGGACGGCTGGCAGCGCGTCCGGGTCAACCTGCATGCTCCGAATGCCGAAAGTTTCTGGGTGGCGCCGATCGAGACGGTTTCCGAGTCCGAGGGTGGCTTCGAGCGCGTTTATCAGGGTTCGCAGATTCTTGCCGTGTGGCGTCCGAATTTCACGGTGCAAACTTCCTTCTCCGCGCGCCTGCTCTGGCGCGTCGAATCCCTCTAGCCCGCATTGCTGGCCACCAACCAGCATTTCTCACCAAGATTTTAGCGAACCGAGCAAGCTCTTGTAGCGGCCGCCTTCTGAGGCGGGCGCTTTGCCAGTGACGAAACCCACACGGTGTCGATTACCGCGTTGGAGTACCAGAAAGGCGCTACGGCGGAGTATTCTCTTTAATCGTGAAACACTGGATCTCCCAACTCGGCCGATCGCTCTTGCTTATCCTTGTTGTGGCGCTCTGCCTCAGGTGTGCCTTCCTCTTCCACCAGGCCCGGCTGATTCCTGCGGAAGTGCTCGCCTCGGTGCCGTTTCAGAATGAGGTCGGCAACGTTGCGGACTCCCTGGCGCACGGCCAGGGTTTCTGCCGCTTGTTTCGCCAGCCCACCGGGCCGACAGCGTGGCTCGCTCCGGTTTATCCGCTGCTGATTGCGGCAATCTTCAAGCTCTTCGGCAGCTTCACCGTAGCCTCTTTTTATGTGGCTGCGTTGATGAACACCGTGTTTTCCGCTCTTGCCTGCATCCCGCTCTTCTATGCGGGCAAGTGCATCGCAGGCGTAGGAGCTTCCGCGGCCGCCTGTTGGATCTGGGCAATCTTCCCCAGCGGCGTCATGATGCCATTCGAATGGATTTGGGATCCTTCACTCTCCGCATTTTTTGCGGCGGCGCTGCTCTGGGCCACACTGTACGTTGCGGATAGCCGGCGCGCGCGTGATTTTGCGCTCTATGGGCTGCTTTGGGGAGTATCGTTGCTGACGAATCCTGGCCTGGGGGCCCTTCTGCCCTTTCTCCTGGGTTGGATGGCCTACCGTCAATTCCGTAGCGGAAGCTTTCGGCTGATGCCTCTGATGGTCGTCTTTGCCGTGCTTTTTGCCTGTTGCCTTCCGTGGACGATCCGCAATGCCGTGCAATTTCATCGGCTCATCCCGGTCCGCGCCAATTTTCCTTACGAATTGTGGTCCGGGAATAATGAAATCTTCGACGAACATTCGCGTGCTGTGAATCGCATTACGCGCTACGAGCAGACGCGCCGGTATGCGCAGCTCGGCGAGAATGCTTTTCTCGACGAAAAATGGCAAAAGGCCACGGATTTCATTCGCACCCATCCCGCGTTGTATGCCCAGCTTTTCGGCCGGCGCATCGTGGCCACCTGGCTAGGCGCGGAATCGCCCTGGCAGCTTTTTTCCCGTTCGGACTCGCTTCTCGTTCGTGGCATCCTCATTTGGAACGCGATCACGATGCTCGGCACAATCGGCGGCCTCCTGCGTCTCTTGGCTGCCCGTAACCCCTTCCTCTTTCCTGTGGCGGTGTTCCCATTGGTGTTTCCCGTCACCTTCTACATCGCGCATACTTCTCTGCGGCACCGTCACCCTTGCGATCCGCTGCTGGCCCTGCTCATGGCAGTTGCCCTCTTGAGCGGCCGTTTGACGCCAAGCAACCGGGCATCGCTCGGCTTCCCTGACCCCGCACTCCACAACGCGCGGAGCTAAGAAACAGCCGCCAAAATGAGGCACACTTCCGGGAATTCTTAGCCACGGATACCGGCGCAACGTGAGGCACTAGGCCGGTTTGGCAACTATTCATCCACTTGAGCCCAGTTGGTTGCCAGTGACAGCGAATCTAGCGCGTTCCTCTAAACCCTTATTAAAGTGGCTGTTATGATTGGCCCAAGCACGAGCGGCTCTAGCGATGTGCAGGCTCGGTTGCCATGTCGCCTCCATTGACGATGCCCTCCTGCGCGCGGACGAACTGGTCGCGAAAACAGGGTCAAGCTCATCTAAATGAAAATCGTAGGTCCGCGGGGACTCGAACTCCAGCCCTTTGCTTATCTTGCGGGTAAGACTGCATAGCGCGCGATCACGAGGCCCATGGCCCCGCCGAAGAAGACGTCGGAGGGGAAATGGTTGCTGCCGGTGATGCGCGAAAAACTGATTGCGCCAGCCATGCCGTATGCGACGAAGGGCACCCAGCGATGCCTGCGGTAGCGGTGGGCGATGATAGCAGCGACTGCGGTTGCAGACATGGCATGCACGGAATAAAAGCCACCGGAGTGAAACGGATTGTGTGTGCCATTGAAAAAGCTATCTGTATAAGGGCCGTTGCCCGCGTATTGCATGGGTTGCTTTCTGCCCGTGATGCCCTTGAAGGCGAGGTCAAGCGCGAAGCCGTCCGCGAATGCTTCGGCAGCAAGCAGCGCGGTGCTTTGCGCGTAGGAATCCTTCTTTACCAGGCCGATGGCGTAGATCGAGGCGGGAACCGCGGCGATGAATGCTCCGGTGTTCACTCCGCTGAAGACGCGATTAAAGCCGCTGAAGCTGTTGGTTGTTCGGAAGTACGGAGCAGTGTAGGGGTCGGAAGCGACCAGTGCGGATGTAACGCCCACGATGGCAATGGTGGGCAGCCAGTGTTTGGCTTTGGCAAGTTGTCCGGGAAATAGCCAAATATCCTTCTGATCGGCAAGGAGATTCGCGGGTAGTGTGCGGAGGGAGACTTGGCGCTCAGAGGCAGCAACGGCAGAAGGTAGCGGCTGCTGCGCAGGCGGGAGGGAGGGGGCGGATTCAGAAGGCTCTTGAGAGAATGCAGGCGCTGCGGAGGCGAGAATTGCGAGGAGGAGAGAAGTACGAAGAGCGCGGCAAAATGGTTGCGGCCGAGTCATCGAAATAGCTTATCGCAATAAATGCCTGTTGCGGGTGAGGATGTCCGGTCTGGCAATTTATTAGGGGTTAGCGGGGTGCCCAGACAATAAGTTTTGCAGTATGCTGGCTGGCGAAGCAAATTGCCTTGGCTGAAGGCCGCATGAATGATTCAGGGATAACTGGGAGTCGAGCGTGACAACACGGAGAGAAGTTTTGAAATATGCAGGGCTGGGAATGGGCGTGGCGGCGGCTTCAGCGTTAGGAGTGACGGTAAACGCTAAAGTTGAAGGGAATGTGGCGCAGGCGCCGACGAAGCCCCCGCAGACAGAAGTCACCGATAAGAGCGGCAAGCGGCTGGCAACGGGGGCGGAGATTGCGTGGACGAAGGTTGCGAAAAGGGCCCCGGCAGCGGACCTGACGGTGGACCCGGCGAAACCGGCACAGACGATCTTGGGATTTGGCGCGGCGTTTACCGATGCTGCGTGCTTCACGCTCTCGCGCCTGAGCGAGAACGATCGCGCGAACCTTCTGCATACGATGTTCGGGCAGGATCGACATGCCTTGAGCATGGGGCGCATTCCGATTGGCGCGAGCGATTACAGTGCCGCGGCATACAGCTACGATGACGGTGCGGCCGATCCGGAGTTAAAGCGCTTCAGCATCGATCACGACCGCGATTACATTCTGCCAACATTGCAGGCGGCGCTCAGCGCGAATCGGGAGGTGTTTTTGTTTGGCTCACCGTGGAGCCCTCCTGGATGGATGAAGTACAGCAACTCGATGTTGGGCGGAAACATTCGGCCGGAAAATATTCCCACATACGCGCGATACCTCCAGAAATTCGTGGATGCATACGCGGCAGCGGGCGTGAACGTGCGCGCGGTGACGACCCAAAACGAGGTCGACGCGGACCAGGGCGGGCGGATGCCGGCGTGCTCATGGCCGGAAGAGGACGAGGAACGGCTGGTGGCAGCTCTCGGCCCACTGCTCGAAACGTGCGGCACGAAAATCTGGACGCTCGACCACAATTACAATTTGTGGGGCCGCGTGCTGGATCAACTCACGAAACCCGGCTTCAAGAAATATGTGAACACCGTGGCCTGGCACGGGTACGTGGGAAGCCCGGAGATGATGGGTAACGTGAAACAGAGATTTCCGGACGTGGGAATGCACTGGACCGAAGGCGGAGACGACTACAGGGCCGCTGATTATCTGACGAACTGGAGCAAGTGGGGCGCAACGTTCAGCGGCATTCTGGCGAACGGGCCGCAGAGCATCACTATGTGGAACCTGGCTCTCGACGAACGCGGGCGGCCGAACATCGGTCCG
>Ga0116132_1001928_pt1 | contig 13895 bp, 26 predicted proteins | sample June2015DPH_17_1_2_FD_89735 | JGI IMG/M metagenome (GOLD analysis project Ga0116132, IMG submission 89735) | Peatland microbial communities from SPRUCE experiment site at the Marcell Experimental Forest, Minnesota, USA - June2015DPH_17_150 | ecosystem: Environmental > Terrestrial > Soil >... | reverse complement strand
TCGACGTAGGCATAGAGGGATTGCCTAACGACCTCGGAAACGGTCGTGCCGTGGGCGTGTGTGGCTCGGCTCGCGCTGTCGCGTAGTGCGGGCGGTATTTCGATGGCGAGAAGGGTTCTCCGTGCCCTTTTCGCTACACGTTTTTCAGCGGTCCTGCCACCTTTGCCAGAGACTTGCTGGTGAGCCATCAGCTCTTGGCGAAGAACTTCTCGGCCAATTGCGCCACGGCAGCGTAGCCGACGAGGATGCCCGAGGTGACCTTGGAGTCTGCCGCCGGGGTCGGCGTGACGCCGAGGGCGACGAGGATACCCATCACCAACGCCGCCTCCTTGTGGACGGCGTCGACGATCTCGTGGATGTAGGTGGCGAGCTTCTTCGGAACCGAGACGACCCCCGCTACTGAAACAGTCGGGCTAGTCGGTGTGCCCATCGTTGTGTCCTTTCCGGTAGGAGTTGCCAGACGAGGGCCGCTGCCCCCGCTGAGAGGAAGAGCAGGAACGCTATCACTTCGACGAGCACTAAGGCCAGCCGCCAGGGGAGGGTGAGGAGTCTCATCTAAAAAAAAGAGTCGACCCAGGCGTGGAGCTTGGCCTTGGCCGCGGCGGTGAGGTCGGGGAGCTCTTCTGCGGCCTCGACGGTCTGGACGGCCGGCTTGGCCTCTTCCTGGGCTACGGGCTCGGCGTCGGCCGGGATGTCCTCGACCTTGGCGACCTCCTCGGCCGTCGGCAGGCCTGATGTCGGCGCTTCTGGTACTGGGACGGGCGTCCCGAAGGCCGCCTCTGCGGGGTTCATATATTGCTCTGTCACGATGGTCCTTTCAGGTGTCAGGTAAGTGTGACGGGCGGCGAAGATGTCACGGTCGATCCGACCGCCTTCGACGTTGCCGGCGTACTGCCAGCCGAGGTAGTTGGCGAGCAACTTCTCCGGGGGGTCATGGTCGACGCCGCTGGCAACGACCCAGGAGGCGAGCCAGTGGTGGCACCAGTGGTCGCGGGCGAGGAACCCCGCCGGGCCGTAGAGCCAGGGGATGTAGCCGTGGGCGAGGCAGGCGATCGCCCAACAGTGGCAGGTCCCGGAGCCGATCTTGACGCTCTGAGCTTCCTCCACGTCCAAGACCAGCGGCGCCCCGTGCGGCAGGCCCCAGGCGACGGCTTCCCGGACCAGCCCTTCGAGGACTCCGTACCCCTCGTTCTCCAGCCACCACTCCTCTTTCTGTGACGGAACGACGATGGGCAGCACGCCGCGCACGCCACCGCTTCTGAGGGCGGCGACCTCGGCGTGGGTCCAGGCGTGAGGCGTGGCGCCGGCGATGTAGACGCCCCAGACGTCGTGGCCAGGGTAGAGGCCGGGCTGGGGGACTGCGGAGTCGGCGCCTTTCAGGATCTCCATGTCTCTCCTTAGCTGAGGCCGAACCAGTAAATCGCCGTGACGCTGAGGCTGGCGACGACGATCGAGGCCAGGGTCGCCGTGTCCGCCTGGGCGATCCTCCCGGCACGGAGCCGGTTGGCAGCCGTCCCAGCGTTGGCAAACGCGGTGAGGGTGGTGTCGGCCGCTAGGAGCGAGGGCAAGGAGACATCCGTCCCACTGTAGACCCCGGCGTAGAGGAAATCGTTGGCTGTCAGTGGCGCGCATTGGACGGGAGTGGTAAGGGGGACGGTGTGCAGCCCGGCGGCCCCGCCCGTGCCCCAACCCGTGCCGCCGGTCGATTGGTCGGCGGTCTGGCCGAGGATCGTGCCCAGCGAATTGAACAGCGCCAGGTAACTGTGGGTCAGGGTGCCACCGATGCCGGTGATGTAAGCGAGGATGTTCGTGACGAGGATCTGCGAGGGGAGCGGGATGCGGGAGACGTAGACCGTCGCCGCACTAGGTAGAGCCAGACCGCCGCCGTAGCCAGTCGGGTCGAAGGACCAGCCCAACAGGTCGCTGTACGCCAGCGGAGGCTGAGCGGCCGATGCCGCCTGCGGGAAGCCGCTCATACCGAGAAGAGCCCGCGGGTGCCCACGTCGGGGACGTGGAAGGCGTCGCCGACGGCCTGGTACTGCGTCGAGGCGGTGCCGGAGAGGATGGCGACGTAGATGCGGTTCGGGTGGCGGACGTGGAACTGGCCGCCGGAGTAGAAGGCCACGGAGGGGAGGCTGGCGGCGTGATCCTGGACGTTGCCGAGGCCGACGCCGGTAAGGGTGGAGGGGGCGACCGGCTCGGCGAAGACCACGGCGTTGCCGGCGACCGCCGTCGCCCAGGTGATCCCGCCGATGACGAGCTGGCGGACCTCCCAGGCCCGCCCGTAGGTGGGGCCGCCGAGGTCGAGGTACAAGGGGTCGGAGGAGGCGTCGACGACGCCGGAGGCCTGGAGGGTGACGAAGACCGGTCCCTCCCGCTCGTAGCGCTCCTCGCGGGCGAGGATGTCCCCCAGGTGTTTCTCGATCGAGTCAAGCTTGGCCTTGAGGTCGACCTTGGCTCCGAGGAGGAAGTCGCCGATCGAGAACTCTACGCCTGCTTCCGTTTTAGTCATGGAAGGCTCCCTCTCTCACGATCCGTTCCGCCTCGGCGATCACCGGCCACGACGGCACCCGGAACTCGATCCGGTTGCGGAGGCTGTGACGCCAACGCTTCCAGTGCCAGACAATCGTCGGCCAGGTAGTCCCGTCGTCGAGGGCGGAGAGCGCCAGGTAGCAGGCCACCAGCTGGGCGAGGATCGTCGCCACGATCTCCAGGCGGGCCAACTGCGCCGTCGCCCGATCCTCGGCTCCGATCAGTACCTCGGTCACGCCTCCAATGGTATACCATTAAAGGGTATGGGCGAGGAGCTTGCCGAGCACCTGGCGCGGATCGAAGCGAAGCTCGACCGCCTGCTCTCGATCTACGAGCGCTTCGCGCCGCTGCTCGAACGCCTGGGAGGTGGGATCGTTGGCAAGATGGTCAGCGGCTCGACGCCGCGCCGCATTATCGGAAGGCAAGGCCCTCCCTCCCCTCACTGAGGGCGAAGAGCCGCGCTACCCGATCAATGACTGCACCGATGTCGAGAACGCCATCCGCGACCTCGGGCGCACCGCGGCGGGTGACCGTGAGCGTGTCCGTCGCCACATCACCAAGCGAGCGCTGGAGCTCGGCTGCGACCTGCCGGAATCCTGGCACCTACGGAAAGGGTCGGAATGACTGAAACAGAAGTGAAGGAGGAGCCATCACCGAAAAAGGAGAGCCTCGCCGACGAGATCAAGACAGCGGTGCGGGAGGTCCTGGGGTCCCTCCTGGACTCCGGGTCGGTGACGGTGGAGGACTCGACCGATACCTCGCCCAGCTCGACCAAAACGGAGACGAAGCCGCCGACGCCACGGGAGGAGGAGCGCTCGATGGAGGAGCTGGTCCGGGCGGAGGTGGAGAAGTTGAAGCAAGTGACGCCCTCCGAGCCTACGAAGCAATCCTCGCTCGCCGAGACGCCTCCGAATACGACCAGCCGCAAGATCGAGAAGTACCTCTGGGGGATCGGAAAGTGAAGGGCAAGTCACTCGGGCTGATCATCGCCGGCGGCCTGCTCGTCGGCATCGGGCTCGGTCTCGTCCAGGCTGGGATCAGGGCCGGGCTCCCCTGCGAGGGATGTGAGGAATCTCCCGAGGATTCCGCCACCAAGATCGCCAAGGCCTCGGCCGAGAAGAAGGACAAGAGTGACTGAGCGAGTTCTCCGAATCGTCGAAGAGGACATCTGCCCTTGCGACTGTGACCAGCTGGCCGGTGAATCCTGCCCACTCTGCGAAGTGACGCCATGACGACTGACGTCAAGGTCGACGACCTGCTCTCCGAGCGGGAGGTCATGCCGTCGCTGGCAGCGGCACCGCTCGTCAAGATCGGCCCACCCCAGGAGAGGAAGCGGCGCGCGCCGGGACCTGACCGACCGACGCCCAAGCGTGCCCCCTCCCCGAAGAGCGCCGCGGGGAGGGAAGCCGTGACTCCTTCCCCGCGGCGCCGCCCCGTCGGCGAACTCTTGGGCGAGGTGATCGAGAAGCTGGCAGTCCTCGCCGGATCGGTCAACCCTCCCGGAGCCCGAGCCCTGGTCTTCGCCTCCCCGGCGCTGGGATCCTCGCTCGACGGGATAGTCGCCGGGTCGATGATCGACAAGCGCATCCTCCAGCCGTTGACGATCGGCACGGAGAAGTGGGCGACCCTGGCCTCGGCGCTGGGATTGCCGATGATGGTCGCCGCGTGCTCGCTGCAACCGGAGCTGATGCCGGTCCTCGAGACGCAGATGCGGGCGGCAATGGTCGTCTGTCTCGACGAGCGGGTCAAGGTCCTGAAGAAGCACCGCGGCAAGGAGCAGAACGTCGCCAAGCTGCTCGTCGAGCTGAAGGCGATGGACCCCCAGTTCGCCGACTCCGAGGACCCGATCGGCGACCTTCTGGCCGGGTTCTTCGAGATGCCACCGATCCCGGAAGGGGAGCCCAGTGGAGCGGCCGTCTGAGGTCGAAGGGCTGACCTTCCCAGCCTTCCAGGAATGGCTCGCCAAGTCCTGGGCGCCGGGCGAGCACTGGGCCGTCGTCGCCCCGACCGGCGAGGGCAAGACCGTCTTCATCGGCGCCCTCGCCAAGTCCCGCCGCTACGTCCTCGGCCTGGACATCAAAGGCGGCGATCGGACCCTCTCCTCCTTCGGCTGGCCGAGGATCAAGACCTGGCCTCTCCCTTACAAGTACCGCAAGGAGATGAAGGACAATGAACGCTTGCGCGTCCTCATCGGGGGCACGGATCGGACTCGGAAAGGACGGGTTGAACGCCGTAACCTACTGCGTCGGGTGCTTGAAGACCTCATGGCAGACAAGGGATGGACGGTACTTTGCCCAGACCTTATGGCTCTTACTCATCGCGATCTGGGACAGGCAGATGCGGAGATGCGCGAGCTCCTGATCCTCGCCCGGGACGCCGATGTCTCGCTCGTCACCGACTGGCAGCGGCCGGCGAACGTGCCCGTCGAGGCGGGAGACCAGGCGACCTACCTCGCCCTCGGCTACACTCGGGACAAGCGGGCAGTAGAACGGTTGTCCGAGATGATCGGGCGCTCCTACGCCGAGCTGCGGGGGGCGATGGTGGGGCTCAGCGACTTTCCGCACGGCTTCCTCATCGTCAGCCGTCGCCCCCGCGATCCGCTACTCTTGACCAAGGTCCAGCTCTGAAAGAAGCCTACCTATGACCCCTCGCCCGACCGTCCCCGTCTTCGTCACCTACCGCGACCGGCGGACGATGCTTGACCGCTGCATCGTCTCCCTCGCCGAGCGCGGCTTCGATGACATCACTGTCATCGACAACGACTCCGAGACCCCCCTCAAGCGTGAGGAGTTCGGCTGCCCCGGCCTCGTCTGTGAGATTGTCCGCTCCGACAACTCCCACCGCCAGCTTGCCCCTTGGGCGCTGGGACTGGTGCCAGAGGACTCCTGGTACATCGTCATGGACGGGGACATCGAGCTCGACTGCCCGGACGACGTGGCCTCGGTGCTGATCCACGGGCTCGAGCGCAATCCCTCGATCACGAAGCTCGGGCTCAGTATTCGCACTGACGACTTCCCCTGGCCGCTTCCGGAGCGCTACTGGTACAGCTATTTAATGGAGTACGCCTGCGGGAACCGAAACCGGTTCAAGATCCTCGAAGGTCCAGACCTCGAGATCGACGAGATGAACAGCGAGACCGTCCTGATCTTCCCTGGGATCATCGACGCCGCGGTCGACACCCACTTCGCCATGCACCGTCCCGGGAGCACATGGGGCGGGATCAACGGCGCCAGGACCCTCGCCCCCTATCTCTGCCGCCATCTCCCCTGGTATAACACGGAATACTCTGAGGAGGAGAAGCTCTATTACGCCCGCGCCGGGACCAAGTGGACCGTCGATCACGCCGGGGAGACGCTGTTGAAGCCACGGATCGCCGTCCCCTTCGCCCAGCTGCGAGCGGAGACCGTCGTCGCCCTCCACGGCGAGGAGGTCACTTACGCGCCGCGCACCAGCGATCAGTCCTACTACGAGCTGTTGCGTGACCTCTGGGCCGAGGGGCGGACCTTCGTCATCGTCGAGCAGGACATCGTGATCGCCCCCGACACGATCGCGGAACTTACCGCTTGTGACCACGAATGGTGCGCGATGGCCTACCCCTACCGGGGCGAGGCACGTGCCTGGGGCCTCGCCTGCGGGAAGTTCTCGGCCTCGCTGATGTCCCGCTTCCCGGACCTCATGGAGGAGGTCGGCGGGATGAGTGACGCCAAGCATCCCCCTGGTCACTGGTGTCGAATGGACGCCTGGGTCTGGCAGGCGCTTACCTCTAGGGGCGTCTCCCGCTGCGAGCACCAGGCCACGGTTGGCCACATCGGCGCGCAGTACCCGTCGCACGGGTGTCTCAATGCCCGGTAGCTCGCCGGAAGGGAAGCGCCAGGCCTTGGAGATGGCCAAGAGCCTGGGGCCGCTCGAGCAGATCCTCGACGTGGGACCGGGCGACGGCACCTACTACGACCTGTTGCACCCCCACTTCCCCCTGGCAATATTCCAGGCCATCGAGATCTTCGCCCCCTATGTCGAGCGCTACCGGCTGGTGGAGAAGTACAAAACGGTGGTCATTGCCGACGCCGCCGATGACATCTTCTTTTACACCACGGCTTTCGACCTCGCCATCTTCGGCGACGTTCTGGAGCACATGGAGAAGGCGCGAGCGATTCAGATGGTGAACCGCATCCCGTGGAAGCACGCCCTAGTCTCCACCCCAATCGTCCCCTTCCCGCAGGAGGGTTCCCTCGAGAACCCCTACGAGGCCCACGTCGCCCAGTGGACGACGAAGGAGATGCTGGTGACGTTCCACGTCGAGCAATACTGGGAGGGAAGCGAGATCGGCGTCTTCCTCCTGCGACCATGACTGACGGCCTGTTCCCTGGTTCGGAATTGGAGCTCGATGTTTTGACGCTGATCGCTCGGCTCAGACAGATAGATCGGGAAGACCAGCCGACACATTGGCTATGGACAGATCGGGTTATGGGCTGCGATGTCCCTCGTCTCCGTAGCCACCTTTCCGCGGAAGTCATCGCCTGGGAAAAAACTCACGGATGAGGATCGTTTTCGTCACCGGCGCCTCGGGTTTCATCGGCTCGCGGCTCGTGTCCATGCTCAAAGAGCTGGACTTCGACGTCGTGACAACCCCCGTCGATGATGTAGAGGTGTGCTTCCACCTAGCTGGCTACCACGCCAACCCCCACCGTTCCGAGGACGTCGCTCCGATGGTCGAGGCCAACGTTGCCTACGGCGCGGCAGTGGCGGAGAGCCTGCCCCCGGGGTGTACGTTCGTCAATGCCGGGAGCTTCTTCCAGCACGTTGGCAGTCAAGACTACGCCCCCGCCTGTCTCTACGCCGCGACCAAGCAGGCCTTCGGGGACATCCTCCGCTTCTACAGCGACAGTAAGCGCCTGCGCGTCGTCGAGCTCCACTTCTGCGACGTCTACGGGCCGCACGATACGCGCAGGGCCCCGGACACCCATGCCCCGAAACTCCTGCCCCTGCTGCTCGAGGCGGCGAGGAGCAGCGTAGCGGTCGAGCTCAGCGAAGGCCACCAGCTCGTCAACTTCCTCCATGTCGACGACATCTGTCGGGCGCTCATCACCGGGGCCAGGAGAGACGGAACGTATCACCAGACCTTCCAGGTGGGCGGGAAGTTTATGCGGGTGACGGATTTTGTCGCCCTCGTCTCGGCTGCGATCAGCATGCCCGTCCCCGTGATCTTCGGGCGACGCGAGTACCGCCCCGTCGAGATGTTCGAGCCCTGGCAGTTCGCCCCCCGCCTCCCGGGCTGGGAGCCGCTCATCCCCCTCGAAGAGGGGATACGGAAAGTGTGGGAATCCAATGCCTGATGGCCAAGCCGTAGTCGATCTTGACAAGTACCGCGTCGGGGAGGCCCTCGACCTGGGGGCGATCGTCGCCGACCTCGACCGGGTCGCCGAGATGCAACAGGCCCGCAAGGGGCTCGGTGAGGTCTCCGTCGCCTGGCTCTGCGGCCGTCATCCTCTCCTCGGCGGCGAGTATTACCGCGGGCTCCGGCCGGCGGCGCTCTTGAACCGCCGCTACGACTGGCATACCGCCGTCTGCAACACCATGGGGACGACCGACGACTCCCCCGACGGACCGCTCTTCTTCGTCACACTGAACGGCCACGTGATCACGCCAAAGGTGATCGTCATCCGCCCGGTCCGGGAATGGACCCTTTACTGGACCGAGCGTGCCCAGCGCAACGGGCAGCTCGTGCTCGTCGACCTCGACGACGACATCTGGTCGCACGAGGAGTTCGAGGCGAACATCCGTTCGTCCGACGACCACTACGAGGAGTGGTGCTGGCAGGCTGACGGCTGGCTGGTCTCGGTGCCACAGATCCGCCAACGGATCATGGAAGAGGGAGCGAAGCACTGGGCGAAGGGCAAGCACCCACCGGTCGTCGTCGCCCCCAACTGCTACGACCCGGTAGGCGTCGGCGGCGGACTCCTGCCACGGCCAGGGCGACGGCTCGGCAACCGGCTCTGGCTGAGCGGTAGGATGGCCGCCGACCTTGCCCTCTGGCGGGAGATGGTGGCACCCTTGCTCGATGAGCTCGACCTGACCTTCGTCCACGTCGGCGACTCCACCGACCCCATCGAGTACGGCGCCCACGAGGGGGAGGCCCCGCCCAGCTTCATCGGCGACTGCGGCTTCCCGGCGGCGAGGACGATCCTCCGCCCGACGGCGGCCCTGCCGGAGATGCACAAATCCTTCACCGACGTTTCGATCGGCGTGATCATGCAGGCCGATCACCCCTTCAACAAGGCCAAGACGGAGACCAACGCCGTCGAGCTGGCCTCGATGGGCCTGCCGCTCTGTGCGGCGACGAATCACGTCCTCTACCGCAACGTCCCTGGCCAGGTGGACATCGATCCGCAAGCAGTCCGTAACCGGATCGTCACACTTCTCGATCCCGAGACCTGGGAGATCGAGTCACAGAAGGCCCGCGCCTGGGCAACAGAGGTCGCCGTACGGCGGGAGCGGGAATACCTCGACGGCTTCACCACTCTCCTCCGGAAGCTGCTACACTTCGGTTAGCGACCCCTCGTCGTTACGAGGCTAGAGGGGTCGCGGACGGCGAGGGGTCCTTTCCGAAAGGAGAGGCGTGAATCGCCGAACGTTCGATCTCATCATCGCGGTGCAGATCGGCCTCCTCGCCGTCGTGACCGGCGCGAGGGTCTGGGCACGAGCTGTCCAGGTCGATAACCGCGGACCTGTCCTCACCAAGGTGGGGAAGGTCGTCCAGGCGGTGACGGGCTGATGGCCTCCGCTCCCGCATCGACCGCGACAGTCGCCACGCCGGCGATGCCGCAGACCACCGTCGAACCGGCGGGCGGTCCCTTCGTCAGATACTCCGAGCCCGGCAAGGCCCGGATCTACGACCTGACCGGCCTCGCCTTCGGCGGCCTGGTCAACCAGCCGCTGGTCGCCATCCCGGGCTACGCGGCCCGCTTCCGGATCCGGCTTACCGCTTCCGGAGGCGTCAACGTCACCTCTACCACCGTCGGCTTCGCAGCCGACGCCCCGGAGAACGCCATCCAGCTGATCACCCTGTGGGACGCCCTCGGCACGCCGATCGTCTCCGGACCCGGTTACGAGGTCCTCCGCCTCGTCCCGATGTTCTCCGGCGGCTTCGGCCTCGACGTTGCGGCGGACACCCACAACCTGCCCTCCTACACCGCCCTCGTCTCCGGCTCGATCGGCACCGGCAACTTCAACTTTGCCTCGTGCATCCCGCTGGAGTTCTCCAAGGGCTACGGCGTGCTGGGGATGGCCGACGGCGACGTGTTGCCGAAGCTCCAAGTGCAGTTCAACGCCTCGGCCTCGGTCTACACGACGGCGCCGATCACCACCATCCCGTCGTTGGAGTTCCGGCTGAACGCCGACTACTACTGGCTGCCGGTCGGCTCTGCCATCGCCCCTCCGGGCCTTGGCACGACCCGCCAGTGGTTCCTCCAGCAGGGCAACCCGACGATCGGCTCCGCAGGCACGACGACGGTCACCATCCCCCGACAGGGCGGCTGGCTCGACACGCTCATCTTCGTGCTGCGTGACTCGACCTCGGCGAGGGTCGACTCCTACCCGACGATCATCCGCTTCGCCTTGGATGGCATCGGCGAGATCTCGACCAACCTCGACGAGGTCTACGACGACATGGCGATCGCCTTTAGCTGCGGGGCGCTGATCAACGGGGCGACGAACGTCTTCGCCCGGCCGACCGGCGTGATCTGCCTGACCCGGAAGACCTCGCTCGGACAGAAGGTCTTCGGCCTCTTCGACACCTACGAGGTGGCGCTGTCCACCTCGCCGGGAACGTCGATGACGCTCGAAGGCGCCCCCTGGGCCGCGATCGGCAACGCCCCCGCCACCCTCAACTGCCTGCTCGGACAGGTCATTCCCTCCGGTGCCCTGATCCAAGGGCTGGCCGAACTCTAGGAGGAACGCGATGAGTGACTTCAAGAAAGGGTTCCTCCTCGGCGCGGGTGTGCTCGTCGCCGTCATCGTCGTCGGCTATGCCGCCGGCGTGATCCGCAAGGTGTAGCCGTGGCGTCCTTCCTCAGCCCGGGCGGTTACGGGGGCTATTCCCTCGGGCCTTCGGGTCGCCCGGCGACGACGGCGACCATCGCCCAGTCCCCCTACGGGGCCAACGCCTCGGTGCCCTCCGGTGGGGGCGGCCTCCGCCTCCACCACGCCGCGGTGGTCGTCCCGGCCATCGGCCTCGGATGGCTGATCTTCCTGCGTTACAGCTTGCCAAAGTGATCGTGAAAGGATCGAGATGACAAGAGCTCATCCCGTACTCGTGGGGTTTCTCTTGGGGATAGGCGCATGTTGGGCCTACCACAAGTTCGTGAGACCTCTTCCGGGAGGCGGGGCTACCGGAGCGCTGTCCGGAAGGGCCTGAGATGGTCGGCATAGCCGGTGTCGTCGTCTGGCTCGGCTATGCCGTCTTCGCCTTCGGCTGGTCCCAGGTCCGCGGCTGCAACGCCGGCTTCCTGGCGATGCTCTCGCCCTTCGGCACCCAGCCCGTCTGTAATGCTGACCCGGCTCCGAGCAATGTCGCCCCGACGAGCGGTAAGAATGTCGGCACGCCGGCGAGCAAGGGTCAGAAGGCCGTCAACGAATACGTCAGTAAAGCAATGGCTGAAGCCGCAGGGGCGAACATGGGCGGGCAGTACGCCGTCGTCCATAACCCCAACGGCTCCTGGTCGGTGCTGGCGCCATGACCGGCCTCCTGGCAGCCTGGCTGGCCGAGATCGGGATCATCACCTACCGGGCGGTCAAGCTCAACGCCTCCCAGGGGGCGGGGACGCTGGCAGGCCTGCCGTTGCCCTCGGAGTACGCCGCCAGCTTCCTCTACTACGGAGCGCTCTCCCTGATCCCTCAAGGATCGGGGGCCTCCCAGGTCGGGACGGCGTTGGCCTGGGGAATGACGATCGCCACCTTCCTCAACCTCTATCCCAACTCCACCGGCCTCGGGGGGAGCAAGGGCAACACCCAGAAAGCGAGCACCACATGAGCAAGTTCTGGAGTATCGCCGGACTCTGCGTGATCGGCATCATCATCGCCGACCTGATCACGCACCCGAGCGGTACGAGCACGGCCTTCAAAGGCGTCACCCAGCTGGAGCAGGGTGTCGGCAACCAGCTGCTCGGCTCTCCTTCGAGCACGAAGTAGGTCGACATGGCCGTACGCGTCGCCCTCGGCGGGCGGGGACTGTTCGCACGCCAAGCCCCGGCATCCTTCCCGATCACCCAGACGCCTATCCGTTCGACGGGCGGCTGGTATCACCGCGTCACCGCCTGGTACGGGACGATCCCCGTGCCGGCGCCGGGACCGCCGATCGTCATGGAGTGCCCTCCCGGCCCGACCGCCGGTCACACCGCCGCCACCGGACGGAGCCTCTACCCGGCACTCTCCGTCGTCCTGCCGGCCCTCCCTCGCTCCGCCCCCTGGGCCGGGATGATCCCGCACGGCGTCCCCGGCGTGACCTACACCCCTGCCGGCACCAACCCGCCGCAGGATGTCACCGTCAAGCCGCAGCTCCGGGTCCGTACCGGCGGCAACAGGGCGAGGGTGACTACCGCGCCCAAGCCGCTCTTCCGCTGGACGAGACAGGGAGGCTGACATGGCCGCGACCGTGAAGTCCCCGACCAAGGCCAAGTCCTCCTCCTGGCATGGCATCCCGATCTGGGTCCTCGCCGTCGGCGGGGCCGCGGGTGCCTACCTGCTCTACAAGTGGTACAAGTCGAAGCAATCCTCGACGGCGGCTGCGAGCAACACCTCGACGACCACCGGCACCACCGACAGCGGCGACACGACCGGCACCCAGACCGGAGCCGGGACGGCCGACGGCGGCGGGGGGGGCTGGACCCCCTGGTGGGCCAACCCTTCGACGACCAGTACGGACACGACTACAACGACGCCGACGACAGGCAGCGACGTGACGACACCAGCGACCGGAGGCGACGCGGCGGCGGCAGCGGCGGCGGCAGCCTCCCAAGCGGCGGCAGGGGCTAACACTGCCGGCAACGGCGCCTCGAATGCCGTGACCACGGCCGAGCAGGCCCTCGCCAAGGCCGGCACCGCATACCACGCCAACCCGACGCCGACGACCCTCGCCGCCCTCAACAAGGCGGCGGCGAATGTCAACCTCACGCCTTCCGAGGTACGGCAGACCGAGGCTTCGGTCGGCGCCTCCGCAGCCGCCCAGCGCAACCTCGGCACCAAGGGCGCGACCAAACCCGTTCAGGTGAAAAATACGACGAAGATGACACGATGACCAACTACGAGACCCCCGACTTCGAGAACAACGGCGAGATGATCGGCCAGGGCCGCTTCCTGGCCCCGATCCCGACCTTCTACCCGGCGGTTTGGGGCGAGCCGATGCTCGAGTCCTCGGCCCTCGAGGCTGACGGCGTGGCAGGGCTCGTCAACACGATCACGATGGGCCCGACCGGCCAGGGCGCCACCTTCGCCATGGCCTCCCCGCGGCGCGGCCGCTACCACTCCCACCTCCAGGACGGCCTCCAGCCGGCCCTGATCGTCACCGAACCGCAGAAGGGAGGCTGAGAATGAAACAGTCACGACAGGCGACCGGCGGAGCCGCGGTAAGGCCAGCCTCGCTCAACGTCAACGACACGACGCGGGCAAGCCGAAGGGCGATGGTCCCCGTAGTCAATCCCATCGCCCGGATGCGCCCCCTCGCCCCCGCTGCCTTCCCGGGGGAGTACGCCTCGGGCCACCTCGGGGCCCAGCCGATGCTCAAGGCCCCCCGGGCGCTCCTCTACGGCCGAATCATCCGCGGGCGGCCCTTCGCCTTCGCCCCTCCGGCGCTTGACCCGAAGAACCTCGTCATCGGCCTGCCCAAGCCGAACGGCTAACCATGGCCGGGGAGGATCTCCTGGTCCAGAACGGTAACCGCCACGCTCTAGCTGCGGTTATGTTCATGGGCGGCGCCTACCTGGCCTTCGACGCCATGTCAACGATCAACTCCTCCCCCTGGACGCACGAGACCTTTTCGAGCCCTGAGAAGATGGCCGCTGGACGGGAGTACGTCCTCCAGGCTATCGTCGTGAGCCTTGCCTTCGGAACGATGTCTTCCCTCATCGGCCGAGAGCCTTGGCCTCTGATCGGCACCGCCACTGGCGATGCATATTTGGCCTGGCTCTACTGGCGGGCCTTCCGCCGGGCGGCAGCCCAGCCCACCCATTGGACGTTGTGAAAATGACCGTCTCCACCTCCCAGACCGCCACCGTCCGCCCCGCCACCTCCGGCGCCTACCTCGCCGCCTCGGCCCTCTACAACGCCGGGTTCCGGGGCTGGCCGCTCGTGATCATGACGGCGATCGCCGG
>Ga0116132_1001920_pt1 | contig 13924 bp, 11 predicted proteins | sample June2015DPH_17_1_2_FD_89735 | JGI IMG/M metagenome (GOLD analysis project Ga0116132, IMG submission 89735) | Peatland microbial communities from SPRUCE experiment site at the Marcell Experimental Forest, Minnesota, USA - June2015DPH_17_150 | ecosystem: Environmental > Terrestrial > Soil >... | reverse complement strand
TGGAGACTGGACCTCTACCACCCCAGCCAACTGAGGTCGCAAGCCCGGTCGAGGAAGCGGGAACTATACGCCATGAAACAGGGGCTGGAAGCCCACGACCTTCAGTCGTGGGAGGATGTCACGGATACTGCCTGTTCGTGAATCGCCTGCCATAACAAGTATGGCCTGAAAATGGGCCACCGCCTTGTCCAGGAGTAGCGCGTTTGCGCGCGCGGGCTGAACTCATATGGGTGCTGTCAGGGGAGAGTTCAAGGGCATCGAAGGCAAAGTCACGAAGGTCTTGCCTCGAGAAGGGAGGCTCAACGTGGAAGGAGTCACAACCCATATGGGTGCAGCTCATGTCGGGGCTGCACCAGGCCGTGGATGGATTTGAACACTAGACTGTGCAAGTCCGGGCGGGCCCGAACTGATTCAGGCCATGAGGTGGTATCGGGCTGGAGAATGAACCGGTTGAGCCCGACAATTGAGACCAAACGGCGCCGAGCCATGCTGGGCTACTGGCCTGAGGACCCCCACGGCGGCCGAGTTTGGAAGAGTCAGCACACCGAGAGCTTTTATCGTATCTGCCCCAGGTTGGGTCACGCTTGAAGTTCCTGGAGTTCGAAGGCGAAGTCGAGCGGATCATCAAGGAAGCCTGCACGTCGCTTGGCTACGGTGAAGTCGAAGTCGAGGTCGCCCTGCCGCCAAGCCCCTCCTACGGCGACTTGTCGAGTGCCGTCCCTATGCGGCTGGCTAAGGAGCGGTCCGAGAGGCCCGCCGACTTGGCCGTAAGACTAGCCGCAAAGGTAACGGAGCTCCTGAAGGACTCCAAGTACGTGGGCTCCGTCACCCCCCACCGGGGAGGCTACCTCAACTTCTCCATCAAGTACCCGAGGTTCTTCTTCGATTCAATAAACGCCATAATCTTTGAGAAAGACTTCGGCTCGAGGGAGAAAACTGGAAAGACCATCGCGATTGAGCACACAAACGTCAACCCGAACAAGGCACTTCACGTGGGGCATGCGAGGAATCTGGTTCTCGGCGATTCGCTTGCCCGCGTTATGAGGTATCTGGGCAACGAGGTCCAGGCGCTGAACTACATCGACGACTCGGGGGCCCAGGTGGCGGACGTGATCGTCGGGTTCAGGTTCCTGGGAATCACTGACACGCCGCCGGCTGGGGTTAAGTTCGACGTGTACTGTGGTGATAGCGTCTACACGAAGGTCAACCAGGAGTACACGAAGGACCCTGGCCTCAAGGAGAAACAATCGCTTGTCCTGAAGGAGATCGAGAAGGGCGAGGGAGAGCTCGCCGAGTACGCGGGAGGGATTGTCAGGAAGATACTTGCTGACCAGCTTGCTACTTGCTGGAGACTCGGGGCCAGGTATGACCTCCTCAATTGGGAGTCCCAGCTGGTTCGCTCGGGCATGTGGGAAGGTATCTTCGAGAGGATGAAGAAGGAGGGGTTGGCGAAGTTCGAGACCCAGGGGGAGAACAAGGGGTGCTGGGTCATCCCAGACCCCGAGACTGGCGAGCAGAAGGTCATCCTCCGCTCCGACGGAACCGTGGTCTACGTGGCGAAGGACATCCCATACGCGGCGTGGAAGATTGGCCTTATCGATGATCCCTTTGGCTATGAGCTGTACTCGGATGAGCAGCCTGGAGGGGGGAGGCTCTACTCCACCACGCTCGGTGGAAGCAAGTCCGGCACTAGGTTCGGGGGAGCAGACGTCGCCATCTCGGTGATCGATACCAGGCAGAGCTACCTGCAAAGGATTGTAGGTAAGGCCCTCGAGAGGCTCGAGAAGGGTGCCTCGTCAAGGTACCTTCACAGAGGGTATGAAGTGGTGGCGCTCTCCAAACGAACAGCGTCTCAGCTAGGGTTCGAAATCGGCGCGGAATTCGCTCACATGTCGGGACGTAGGGGGCTCTACGTCAATGTGGACACAGTGCTCGCCGCTCTGAGGGAGAAGGCCAGGGAAGAGACCCGGAAACGGAACCCCGGGGACACGCAGGATTGGGTTGACGACGTCGCCGAGGCGGTTTCGGTCGCGGCGCTGCGGTATGAACTTCTGAAGCAGGACCCGGACAAGCTAATCGTCTTCGACGTCGAGGACTCGCTTCGGTTCCAGGGCGACACGGGGCCATACCTGCTCTACACGTACGCTAGGGCCAGGAGGATACTAGAGAAGACGACGGGGCGACCTGTGATGAATATCGAGAGCGCTGCAAAGCTCTCGAGGCCACAGGAGACCAGCCTGGTCAAGAAGCTCTCGATGATGGACATCTCTGCAGCGACTGCGGGCGAGTACCTGTCTCCGAAGGAGATGGCCCGGTTTGCCCACGAACTCGCAGTGGCGTTCAACGATTTCTACGAGAGCGTCCAGGTCAATAGGGAGGAGGACGCGGCGCTCAGAGACGCCAGGCTCGCCCTCGTGGACGCTGCCAGCAGGGTCCTGGCCGAGTCGATGGAATTGATTGGCATTCCCCGCAGAGAGCGAATCTGAAAGCCAGAGATCCTGCAGAATTGCCCTATGGTGAGAATCTCACTGCCGCTCAAGCCACCTCCTGTAGCGCCAATGAGGGGCCAGAAGAATGAGCCTCTCCGGCCGTGGATCAACTCGGGGTCAATGTTAAATCTCCCTCGCCGATTCGCCAACCATCGATGCCAGGGTCACAGAAGATACTCCTCGCAGCCTTGGACATGGACGGCACTGTTCTCGAGCACGAGAGCAGTTGGGTCGCTCTTCATCGGTTCTTTGGCACGACCCAGGTGGGAGAGGCTTCGCTCAAGTTGTACACCGAGGGGAAGATCGACTATATGGAGTTCATGCGGAGGGATATCGCTTCGTGGCCAAGGGGCGTTACCAGGAGCGAGATTCAGAAGATCTTGTCAGGATACAAGATACGAGCAGAGGCCCGGCCGACCATCAACGAACTCAAGAGACGGGGGATCAAGACCGCCCTCGTCACCTCGGGGATTGACATTCTGGCCGAAGAGGTCGCGAAGGAGCTGGGCATCGATTACTGGTTGGCCAACGGGCTCAGTTTCGACGAAGACGGCAGGGTCCTCTCGGAAGGAGTAGGGAGGGTCGACCCGACAAGGAAGGACTTGGCCTACTTGAAATTCCTGGCGAGGATAGGCATCCCAAGCAAGCGGACGATAGCTGTCGGCGACACGGTGTACGACCTTCGCTTCCTGAGATCGGCGGCTCTCGGCTTCATGCTCGCCCACACTACAAGAGTGAGCGATCCCAAGATAATACACATCAAGAAACTCCACGACATCTTTGACCACATCTAGCGAGGTTTTTCTACCCACTTCTGTTCGGGTCATCCAGATACAAGAAATGGAAGAGAACCTACTTCTGATTCCAGGGCCGACAAACCTCTCTAGGCGAGTCAGGAACGCGATGGCTGGGCCTCAGCTTCCCCACGTCGGGTCGCGGTTCTACTCCACCTTCAAGGAGATAGTCTCACTCGCGCGGTACGTTTTCATGAATGGAAAGGCCCCACAGTTCGTGTTTACAGGTTCGGGGATGATCGGTATGGAGTCGTCCGTCGTCAGCCTCGTTTCACGCGGAGACAGGACGCTGACTCTTAGCACAGGGTACTTCGGGCGAAGGATGCTACTGCTCAACCAGGTTCACGGCGCCAAGGCGGACGTGCTCGAATACAAGGACGGCGCCCATGCAGACCCGGACGACCTGAGGAAGGAGCTCAGGAGGAACAAGTACAAGGCCGTCTTCATGACGCATGTCGACACCTCGACCTCGGTGGCCAACCCAGTGCGCGAGCTGGTCGAGGAGTGCGTCGAGGCGGATGTCTTCTCGATCGTTGATGGCGTCTGCAGCATCGGAGGAATGCCGCTCGACTTCGACAGGCTCGGGGCAGATATCGCGTTCACGGCTTCACAGAAGGCGCTCGCAGGGGCCCCGGGGGCCGTGCTCCTTGCCGCCTCCGACCGAGCCCTGGATTACATGGCGAAGCGCGAGAGACCAATAGAATCGTACTACATGAACCTCCTCAGGTGGAAGTCAGTCATGGAAGACCCAAGGATGTACCTCGCGACCCCGGCGACCCAAGTCCTTCTGGGCCTCAAGGAGGCGCTGCTCGAAGTGAAAGAGGAGACCCTCGAGAAGCGATGGGCCCGCCACAGAAGACTGGGGGACCTAACGAGGAACCAAGTGGACAGATGGGGGTTCAGATTCGTCGCAGACGAGGGCTTCAGGGCGGATACCGTGACCTCCTTCTGGGTCAAAGACGGCACCGCCGGAGACATCCAGAAGATGCTTGAGGACAAGCACAAGGTTGTCGTGGCAAGGGGGATCTACGAGGCCAAGGACACAATGATAAGAATCGGGCACTTCGGAATCCTCACGCCGAATCGCCTTGCGTCAGCGCTCCATTCCATGAACGAAGTCCTGGACGACTTGGGCATGGGGAAGAGACGGCTGCCGACCGCCGTCCACTCGTGAAACCTGGAATCCTTTTATCTTCAGCAGAGGCGCGGACCAAACGCCGAGCAGCCCGGTCGTCTAGTGGTCAAGGATGGGGGCCTCTGGAGCCTTCGACCTAGGTTCGAATCCTAGCCGGGCTATTGACGACAAGCTTGAAAGGAGCCTCTATTTCGACAAATCAACTCGATTCGGGTTAGATCATAGCCCGAACTACTTGGGGTCCCCGGGATTTCAGGTTCTTCGCGGTTTCCTAAGTGCAAGCAAGGCGGGAGTATAGAAGGTTGCCAAGAGCAGCAGGATCAGAAGCATCTGCGAGATGCTCGCATGGTTAGCAACTCCTTGTATCGAGTACGCGGCGATCAGGCCCAAACTCGTCACACCATGGGCTTTTATCATGTCCAGGTTTGCGGGCGCCAGTCCAACTGAATCTTCGTAGTTCTCTCGCAACGTTTGCATTGATCTCAGGGCGAGAGGCAACGACGCGAATGCGAGCAGTGCTGTCAGAGGCAGCACTCTGGACAGCACCCCCAGCGTTATGACGATGTAGGTGCAAGCCCAGCTTGCAAGGTACATGCGAACGCCGGCCCCCTTTCCGTACTTTGCTACGAGCGTGAGTTTTCCAGCCAGTCGGTCCTCTTGGTAGTCTGGGATTTCGTTTATGATTATCATTGAGAAGAGCATTATTCCCAGCGGCAACGCGGCGACGAATGCCTGTAAGCTCAATTCTTGGGTTTGGACAAAGTAGGATCCCAAACCTATGGTTGTGCCGAAGTTCAGGAGCTGGCCAAGCTCTCCTAAGCCGTGATGGGAGAAGCTTATCGGCGGCGCAGCGTAAAAGACAGAGCAGAAGACGCCAACCAAACCGAAGACCAAGACAGGTAGGCCTCTGGCGACCGTCAAGTACACTCCAATCGCGACTGTCGTGGAGAAGCAGATGACGCAGGCCCTGAGCATCGCTGATGGGCGAATTAGTCCCTGGCCAAGAGTGCCACTGCCGCCTGAGTAGGGATTCTTTTCATTAGGCCTCGACCTGTCCACTGAGTGTTCGTAGTCGAAGTAGTCGTCGGCCATGTTCAGCGCTATGTGATTGATCACCACCCCGATCAAGACGAGAAGGAAGTAGAACGGGTAGAACTTGTGGGTCACAGCCAGGGCCACCGCGGCGCCCAGAGTCGCAGGAAAGATGCTCGGGGGAATGAAATGGTAGCGAAGAGCATTCCACCAAAGGCGCATTTTGGTAGGTTCTGAACCAGGCATTCCGCAATCCGCCAAAGGTCTCGAAGGTGATTTAGCTTTAGCAGCTGCAACGGAGTCATCCTCCCATGAGCTAGCGGGGGCGAGCAGGGGCCGTTGCCGTGATCATTACGATATCTGTCTTCTACACATTGAGAATCCATGGGCGAAGGAATTCGCCTCAGTATAAAGCGGCGAATTAGAAGAACTTCAAGTAGCATAGCCGGGCTACGGTTGAATCGGCAGGAGTTTCCTAGTCTCAGGATTCGCTTAGAAAATTGAGCGCATCCCACCGAGCCCGCCTAAGAATAACTTGATTCCAGTCTTTCTGTTCGAAATAAGCTTGAATTAGGTGATTCAGTACCGATGCTCAAAGTGGACCCAAACTCCGGGGCAAAACCAGGACTACAACACTAGTGCGCGCTTGCTTGCGGTCGCCGGTCGCGTGCATACCACGACTACGGTTTTCGCAGTCTTGCCTCAGCGAGAAGAAGCGCTGGCAGGGCGAGCGCCACAGCCACCCCGATTCCTAGGGCAAGCGGGAACTCGGGAACAACGGGGACACCCCCAGTCGTGGAAGTTGAAGCGGTGGTTGTGCTGCTTGTGGTGGTGCTCGTAGTGGTGGAGCTGCTTGTGGTGGTAGTGCTCGCTGTCCCCACAGCGATGGGGGTCCCTGACAGGGCAGAGACGGGTATCACTCCGCAGATCGAGTCGCCTGGGAAGCTCAGGGGTGCAGCCTGCGTCCAGGGTCCGGACGGGGACTGGTAGTAGTCCATCGTGGTGGCCCCGTTGAAGGGCGTTATGCAGACCTCCGCAGTGCCGTCGGTTGCACCGCTGACTTCGACATCGTAGTATGCAGCCCCGCTGCCAAGGCTCAGGTCGGCCCCGCTGGACGGCGGGGTGTCTCCGTATTCCGTGGCGTTGATGGTGACAGGACCGGTGGCCGTCGTCCCAGTGATGCTGACGTTGACGCCGGTGTCGGTCGAGACTGCAGTCAAATTCCCGCCGACCGGGGTGCCGGTGCATTCGTCCTCATCCGAGGCGGTAGAGGTGCAGGGTGCAGTGGCGGTGCCCCTTACCCCCACGGCGATTGGGGTCCCCGACAGGTAATAGACGAATACCTCCCCGCAAATCGAGCTGCTCGTGAAGCTGACGGACGCAGCCTGCGTCCAGGGTCCCGACGGGGGCTGGTAGTAGTCCATCATAGTAGCTCCGCTGAAGGTTGTTATGCAGACCTGCGCGGTGCCACTGCTCGCACCAGTGACCTCGACGTCGTAGTAGGCAGCCCCGCCGCGAAGACTCAGGTCGGCCCCGCTGGAGGGCGGGGTGCCTCCGTCGTCTGTGATGTCAATCGTGACCGAGCCCGTGGCCGTCGTGCCAGTGATGGTGACGTTGACCTGGATCGTCGAGGCTGCAGTCAGGGTTCCGCCGTATTGGCCTGGGAGCGGGGTGCCGGTGCATTCGTCCTGATTCGGGCCAATGTGGTTGCAGGGCGCAGTGCCCATTGTGGAGGTCGACGTGGTGGACGATGTAGTCGAGCTTGTTGTAGTGGTGCTTAGGCAGAGAACTGTGAGGGACATCGTGGCTGAATCGCCGACATAGGAATCAGTATTACTGGAGACAAGCAAGCTGAAGGTGGCGCTGGTTGGGCACTTCCCGGAGATGCTCTTGTGCAAATACGCGATATAGAAATTAACGGTGGCATAGTCTCCCGCGTCAAGGTCGCTGAGATAGCACCAATGATCAGTATAAGTCACTCCTCCGACAATCTGAGTGCCTTCCGAGACAGAAATGCAGTCCGAAGCGCTGAATGACACTTGGAAGATATCGTCTCCGGGAGTAATGATTTCGATTATCGGTGAGGTGGAAAGGCATGTGCCAGGTTCCTCAGAGATCATTACGTACCCGGAGGGCATGGTGGACATGGTGAAGTTCGAAGGATAACTAAGAGCATCTATCGTCAAAACTGGAGCGGTGTCTTCGCATCCTTCGTCTAGTGCGCTGGCAAGAGATGGTCCCGTGAAGTTCCTACTCGGAGAGGGCGAAGCCTGGCTCGAAGCGAGACCGGGCAGGACCAGTGAAGAAAGCAGGACAACACTCACCATGGTCGGGAGAACGAAGAACGTGAACCCCTTCCCTCTCGCTAGCAAGGTTGCCCAGCACTTCCCCGCTCGTTTTCTGTCCCCCGCACCTTTTATCCAGGCCGGCGATTCTCGATAAGTGAGAATTGCTCTGCCGTTTCGATTCTGCTCGCACAAGAAATAGAGCTTCTGGACTCAATAGTCTGGTCTAGGCCCGGCAAAGATCAATCCGTGAAGCGATCACACAATGGACTCTGAGAAATGCGCCATGCGGAGAAGCAGCATGGTTGGGGCAGAGGTCCTAACGATATGAGCATTTGCTAGCCCACGTTATTCCCTACTGCAGATCACTGAAGAAGTCGGAGTCGACATGGGCTAGGCTATATCAACGCCTCCGAACCGCATCCGGAGCGAGAAAGTTGGTGAGGGTGGTCGGTCACCTCAAGGAGATGATGATCGCCAGCCTTTCAGACCCGGATTCCCGGCGAATAATCAGAGCCGTCATGGTGAGGCCAAAGTCGGCGGTCGAGATCGAAAAGGAGCTTGACCTGCCACAGAGCACGCTCTACAGAAAGATCTCTGACCTGAAGGAGTGCGGCCTTCTGATGGTCGAGAAGTACGCGATTAGCTACGATGGCAGAAAGGAGGCGTTGTACGCGTGCCCCTTCACTGAAGTGCGTTTCAAGGTGGGGCGGGAGGAGATCGAGCTGGAATTGATCGAGACGAAGGAGAGCCTTGAGAGGAGATGGTTTGCGCTGTTCTTCGCAAGGCAGGACTTCAGCTAGCCTGAGCTGCCTTCACCCGTCTCCGGAAGCTCGAGTTGAGCATCCACAGACCGGCAACGAAGAGGAGCAAGGCCAGAAGTGAGATTGCGGCTTCCTCCACATCGATGAGGTTGCTGGGCGATTGAACGTCGAAGTATAGCTGCGTCACTCTGAAGACGAAACCGACCACGAAAGCGACTACTATGACATACCAGCCGCGCGGTGCGCCCTTGGTTGTCCTTGTGATAGCGAAGGCGTAGTAAATGCAGAGAACACTGAGCACCACGATGGCCAAGGCTATGTCGTCCTCGAATCCCCAGTAGAGCAACTTACCTGAAAGCGCCTGCGCCAGTGAGCATGCAGGTCTGCTTTCTTAGAGTTATTGGGCACAATTCTCTGGAGACTACGAATGGTTGCGGACAAGACCGTTAGGGTCTGGGGCGGCGCATAGTCGGTCGGTTTCAATGAAAGTCCTCAAGCGTTAGGGTTCGATGACGCTCTTCCCATGTTTTGGGAAACGGCCACCCGTATATTACCGAGAAAGAAGGACAACAAGCAAGTTGGCTGCGGGAGGGCATGACTACAGGCTTGCCACCGTTGTGGCACTTCTCCTGCTGCTCACGCCGTGCTTTGTCGTCCCTTCATTGGCACGCGCGCGGCCATGCCTACACCTACAGCAAGGGCTGGCTCTCCTCGTGAGCCGCTGGGAATGGTCTCTCGAATGACACAGTGCGAATCGTGCGCCTCGAGGGCATCACTGAGCAGGAGCATGCTGTCTCTGCTGGTGGTATCCCTATTCGTCCTTTCTGTCATCCCTGCTGCGGGTGCGGTGACGATACCGGCCAAGATTCGGGTTGGGAACGATCCCATTGGCGTTGCTGTCAACCCGAAGACAAACACCGTCTATGTTGTCAACTCTCTCGACAACACAGTCTCAGTAATCAACGGGAACACGAACTTGGTCGTCGCGACGGTAAAGGTCGGAAGCGGACCCTATGGCGTAGGAGTCAACCCAAAGACGAATCTGGTCTACGTTACCAACGGCAACGACGGCACAGTCTCGGTGATCAACGGGAAGACAAACTTGGTCGTGGGGGCAATACACGTTGGGCATACTCCTTCTGGAATAGCAGTCAACCCGTCCGACAATATCATCTACGTTGCCAATTGGAATGACAATACTGTCTCCATGATTGACGGAAAGACGGACGGCGTTATCGCGACGATAGGCGTCGGAAAGAATCCCGTTGGCGTGGCAGTCAATTCGCGCACCGACCTGGCATACGTCGCTAATACCATGGAGAACACCACCTCCGTGATCACGGAGACGATGTCTTCGAGCGGGAAGGGGGGCGCGGTCACCGCGACGATAAAAGTTGCAGGATGGCCCTGGGGTGTAGCGGTCGACCCGTCTACGAACGTAGTCTATGTCACTACCATGTGGGGCTGGGTCTCCGTAATCAACGGGAAGACCAACTGGGTCGTCGCTACGACGCCTGTCGGAAAGAATCCCATAAGCGTTGCAGTCAACCCGAAGACGAACCGGGTCTACGTTACCAACTTCGGTAGCGACACGGTCTCGGTCATCAACGGAATGACAAACCTGATCACCGAGACGATACCTGTGGGAGTTGCGCCTCCGGGCAAGGCATACTGGCCCTATGGGGTGGCAGTCAATCCAAACACGAACACCGCGTATGTTGCCAATGAGTACGACAATACGGTATCAGTGATTAACGGAAAGACCAACCTGGTCACCGCGACCATAGGCGTCGGAAAGAGTCCCTTCGGCGTAGCAGTCAACTCAAAGACGAATACCATCTATGTTGGAAATGCCGCCGACAACACGGTCTCGGTGATCAACGTGAAGACCAACCTGGTCACCGCGACGATAGGCGTCGGAGAGAGTCCATCCGGTGTAGCGGTCAACCCGAACACCAACAGGATCTATGTGGCTAACACTGTCGACGGTACGGTATCCGTGATTAATGGGAAGACCAACCTGGTTGTCGCGACTGTGAGCGTTGGGCACAAGCCCGAGGGCATCGCAGTCAATCCGTCAACGAACACCGTTTTCGTTGCTGACGAGGGCGACAACAACGTCTCCGTGATCAACGGGAAGACGAACTTGGCCACTGCGACGATAGGCGTCGGAAGGATTCCCTTCGGAGTGGCGGTCAACCCTAGCACGAACAAGGCGTACGTTACCAACTTTAACGATAGTTCGGTCTCGGTGATCGATGCGAAGACAGACTTGGTCATCGCGACCGTAGGCGTTAGGAGCGGGCCCTCGGGCATAGCGGTCAACCCCAGCACGAACAAGGTGTACGTCGCCAACTATGCCAACAGCACGGTCTCCGTGATTGACGGGAAGACCAACCTGGTCACCGCAACGATAGGTGCCGGAAAGGGTTCTGGCGCCATAGCAGTCGACACAAAGACAAACACTGTGTACGCCGCTGACTACGATGTCAACCTGGTTACCGTGATCAACGGGAAGACGAACTTGGTCATCGAGACCATAGGCGTCGGGAACGCTCCCAATGGCATAGCGGTCAACCCGTCGACGCACAGGGCATATGTCACCAATTCTGGTGACGGCACAGTGTCCGTGACTTCTTTGGCAAATCTCTAGCGACTGCGGAATCTCCGGATGCGTGTGTTTCAAGCGGTCCTTGTTAGTTCCTTTGGTTCTTTCCATTCTTCCCTGAGAGTGCTGTGGAGAAGAGCTCCAGCCCAGTCTCCTCTCACGAAGAAGCTCCTGCACGAGAGACAAGATAATCGAGGTGGCCTCTTGAGGATTCTCTCTAATGTGAAACAGCGAAAGCGAGAGGAAGCTGGTCCCACCGGGCTCGCTACCACCTTCAATCAGCCCGCATGTTGGGGAGCCTACATGGGATAACAAGTCCCGGCCATGGCGCCTCTCTCATGTCGCCATTATGACTAACGCACGCTGCGCGACAACGCTTGACTTTGGAGCATCCGGTCGGAGAGATCCATGGAGAGCCTGTCGGCGCAACCCCTGCATGCCCTCTTCCGAGAGCCATCGGTCTCCAAGACCACTATGTTGCCGTCTGCATTCTCTCCTCTTTCGTGTTGTACCACGAGTTTCTTGCCACAATATCCACACCTCGCCGCCATCGCCGTCAGCTGTGCTGTTCTTGTCTTCATCCATGCATCACCATGGCGAGACCTCCTTGAGGTTCGACGAGTGCTTGACTCTCTGACATTCTACTTGCATCTCGCAACGGCGCTCAGGAGCAGACTCCTGTCACGCTGCGTGAGGCGAGAATCCAACATCACTTGGCGTTCGATGGCTCCGAGACCCATGAGGTCGTGAGCGTGCTTCAACATGCGCTCGTAGTTGTGCCTCTGCGCGAGTGAGACTGCTTCCTTCAGATCCTGGTCCAGCGCGCGAGAGGTTTCTTGCTTCTGCAACGATGCCTGCATTTCACTTCACCAGCGGTCAACAGGCCGGTCGCGTATTTACCGAATTTCCGAGATTATCCCGAGATTCTTAGAGAATCTTTGCTCGGTGTCTCCCGATTTGGACTGACGACTCCAACACACAGCTCTACAGCACCTCGAAGTCTGACCAAGCTGCAGGCTGTTGTCTTCACCGGAGGCTTCAGACCAAGGCCTGCGGTCCCCTGCACACCGTTGCGACAAGCATGTCTGCTCCCAATCATGGAGGCTTCATGGGTGGAATCTGTAGAGATTCTGGAATCATCTCGGAAATCCAGTAAATACGAGGTTCGTTCCTGACTATCTCGACGAAAGGATGAAGACAAGAACAGCACAACTGTCAGTAGTAGCAGCAATCGCCATAGCAGCAGCCCTATTCGCATCTCCCTGGGTCATAGCGGCCGCATCGACCGCTTCAACCTCCACTACAGCAACGACTTCGACGGCGACATCCACATCCAACTCAACAAGCACTCAGAACTACACTGGATGCCAGCATGGGCAAGGCTTTGGACGGGGATTTGACCGTTCGACTTTGCCCGGGCCTTCTGGCCGCTTCGAACTCCAAAGCACGGCCAACCTAACGGTCGGACAGACAATCACGGTGACAAGCTCACAGGGCACATTCCAGGTCATGGGAACACCTAGCGACAACGGAACAGCCTCGGGGACAATCACCTTCACAGTGACATCCAAGTTAGCCGAGGGATACACGCTCTCAATCACCAGCGGCAGCCTTGTCGTGGGGGGAACAACCTACACAATCTCATCAGGCACAGCGCAGACAGGACGCTTTGCTGACGTCATATCAGGGCAGGGCACGACCACACCTACAGGCCAGTTTCTACTGCGGGGCACCGCCAGGGGCAGCTTCGCGGGGACTATTGGTTCGCTACTCCTAGACTTCAAGACGGGATCAACCGAGTACGCAGTGGCTCTGACGGGCACGGTTCAGAGCTGAAGCTGCAGCCCTCGGTCCCCTTCTTTTTTCTTCCAGACTCAACTGAGCAGAGCGGTAGTGGGCGCGTATGGTGAAACCGCTGGCGGATACTCTGCTGCCGGCCACGCCTATGTCTTCAACGCCAAGACCGGCGCCCTGGTCCAGACGCTGACCAGCCCCAACGCGCAACTCGATGGGTACTTCGGCTTCTCAGTCGCCATCAGCGGGAGCCTCGTTATGGTGGGCGCGTGTACGGAAGCCGCCGGCGGATACTCAATGGCTGGCCATGCCTATGCCTACAGCAAGGGCTGGCTCTCTTCCTGAGCCTCTAGAGACGGTCTCTTCGATGACGAAGTCTACCGCTTCCCTTCCCTTTCTCTTCTGAATCTCAGCCTCGTTGCCGCAGCACAGCGGGTGCCATCCTAATCCGCTTCCTCAACTGGTAATCCTTCAAGCAAGAGAGAGGTTCTTTGGAGCCTGAGCTGACCTCGCCAGTGGCGGAGGCCTGTTGAAATCCGCCGGCTCCCTGGAATCCACCTTCAGACCCTGTTTGGGTGCGGGCCCCACCGGATTCGAAGCTAGTCGTAGGCCATGGCACACGGGAAGGGCCCGAAGCAATGCTACTCCGTTTGCAGAGCGATTCTCACGCGAGGATCTTGCTAATTCCATCGGACCTCTCGGGACAAATCGAACTAAGGCGTGTGAATCCTAGCCGGGCTATCTGAAATAAGCTCAGAATGGACCCCATTCGGTCAATGAAGACTAATCTAAGCTACTCCGTCACCAAGGCACCCAGCGACGAGGTCTAGCCAGACAGCGTAGCTTTGAGACTATCGGCGATTTGTTTCTAATGTCGCGCGTAGTAGTTGGCCACCGCCTTGAACGATTCCTTCGGCTCCCACGGCAAATCCGGATATGTCACTCCGTGCTCGCCCATCGGACCTGCAAAACCATCCAGAACGTGGGGGTCGAGGTCCACCCCCATCATTTCCCTCGCCCCAC
>Ga0116132_1001892_pt1 | contig 14107 bp, 19 predicted proteins | sample June2015DPH_17_1_2_FD_89735 | JGI IMG/M metagenome (GOLD analysis project Ga0116132, IMG submission 89735) | Peatland microbial communities from SPRUCE experiment site at the Marcell Experimental Forest, Minnesota, USA - June2015DPH_17_150 | ecosystem: Environmental > Terrestrial > Soil >... | reverse complement strand
TGTCTGCTGACCAATAGCTACCCCTTTTTTATTTGCCTGCTAGGTAACTAACCGTAAAGCTTGATCCGCCAGCGGTAAGAGCTGAGACTGACGTTAATTTAGCATTTTGGCTGTTTGTCATTTGTATTTTAGAAAATGAAAACGTGGCTATGAGACCAGTAACATTGTTTACGTTTACATGGCAATCTGTAAACGTGATGTTTCCGAAATCTGGCAGGGTGCTAGTTTGGTTATTTATAGTTGGTCTTTCCACTATCCATTCGCCTGAAGAACGGGTGGAATTGTAAACAACATTGTTGCTGAAGGTTTGCCCGGTTGTTGCATCGCTTATTTGTATGCTCCACTGATTTGTGTCTGAATTAACTATATTTCAACACATATACGAGTGTGTTTTATACATTCCGTTTATATTATTGCGCGCGAATGTATATCCGATGATAAAAATGAACGCAACAAACGAAAACGAAAAAATCGCAAAGATCGACATTCCACTGAAACGCGCGGATGCACAGATATGGCTGTTAGGTTTCAAGGAAATAAAAGAGAATTGGCTAACAGAGGTTAAAGCTGAACGGACGGGAAGCGAAAAAACCGCAAACATCTATCTTGATATAATCGCGTTGTTCTGTCGATACATGAACATGACGCCTGCCGAAATTGTAGCGAAAGGCACGCTTGAAGTTAGAAAAGAGGCGACAGGCGATTTACAGCGAAAAACGTGGGCTGATCAAACATCGCTCGCGTTCTTCACATGGTTGCAGACGCAGAAAGGCAAGTGCGGAAAACTTTGGACGCGTACACGCGCAAAAACCGCTTATGGCACCGTAAGATCATTCCTTCGTTACAACGGCTTCACGTTCAAAGGAAAAACCCCGATTGCGCAGACGCAAACCCATACTAAACTGCCATCGAACGAGCAGTTGGCAAGTGCATGGAAAATAGCAACGTTCACGCAAAAGCTTGCTGTTGGAATTTTAAGATCGACATTGTGGCGTCCAGAAGACGCGTTAACATTAGCGTTCGGAGACTTACAAGAGCAATATGATCCGAAGCGGTTTTACATCGAGAAGGTCACGGAGAAGGAACAGCTTCCAGTCGGCGTTTACTTAACAGCGGAAACAACGGAATTGGTACGGTTGGACATGCGGAAGCGTTTCGGTAATGAAATCCCGAAAGACGCAAAAATCTTAGATTACAACTATAACGCGTTGCTTGGAATTGTGCAACGGTTCGGTGAGTCCGTCGGATTAAAGCTTTCACCGAAATACTTCCGCAAAATGGGACGGACAAGATGCGCTCCGATAATCGGTCAAGACGCACTTTTCAAAATGGCAGGGTGGGCGCTTCCAGGCGTCGGGCGCAATTACATGTTACCGTCTCCCGAAGACACGTTAAAATCCTATTTACGGATTGAAGCGTTGTTGACGTTTGAGCCGAAAGCTGTAAGCGATAAGGATCAACAAATCGAAAACTTTCTTATGGGCGCAATTGCGCAAGGATTATTAGCGCCTGAAAAAGCGGCGATGGTAAGGAACGTATGGCGCATAAAAGCGTTATCACCTGAACAAGTAGCGGTTGAAATTGCCAAAATGAAAAAACAGCTTCCAACACAAGGCGGAGGCTTAAACTTCCAGCAGCAGGCATCGGATCAATTCGCAAAGATTTTACTTGACGCGTTAAAGCAAGTAAAACAAGAAATGAACAAAACCTAAATTTCCCTTTCTTTTTTCTGTTTGTTTTTCGCAAAATTTTCCTATCTGTCCGTTCTGTCCGTTCTGGAAAGGCTTTTATGCGCGACTGCATCTTTAAAACTGTTGACTTGAAAAACGGAAACCTTGCGATCTGCGTCTCCGACTTTGCGACTCCGAAAGTACGTTAACTTGAACGTTTGTTCAATATCCGAAAGTACTTTGCAATTGAACGTTTGTTTAGTTAATTTTATCGAATATCTGTTCGAACTTTCAATAAAAACTTCGAACTATGAACATTTATTCAAATTTCAAGGGAAAACAGAACAAAACGCGAACGAAATCGAACTTTAAAACTTGCGCATCTATCCAACATAACGGAGTTATTTTTAACGTTTGTTCATTTTTTCATGGTTTTTCTGCAAAAGTGTACAAAAAGAGTACAAATGACGCGAGCTAACCGCGTGGTAGGTCGAAGATTTTTGAAAATTTGTTAAGATTTTTCGGTTAAAAATGAACGTTCGTTCAATGTTCGATAAAATTCGATGTTTTTCGTTCAAAAGCACGTATCCGCGCCCATGCTTCGAAATCGCTCGAAATCCATCGAAGTGACGCTTGTTTTCATGTGGTTTTGATAGGTTTTGACGCGGAGACACGCGAGCAATGCGCGGTCTGCTAACTTAATCTCTATCTGCTTTTTATGGTTTTCCGTTTGAACGAACAAAGAACCGCACCGTGTTATAGACAAGTCGCGGTATGTCATCTTCCCTTGTCGGAGTCGCGATTTGCCAAACCTCTTTAGGAACGATCTTAACCGCGTATTCTGCGCTAAAAACTTTTGTGTCAAAAACTGCGCGCCATAACCCGATTATTCTGTCTTTCTCCATGTCAACGTCTTTCAGCAAGAATAAGGCTTGAAAGAAAGGTGTCATGTTTTCTCTGTTAAATATCTCCTTTAACTGTTCTTCGGGTAATGTTTCAGCGAGAAGTTTAAGGTCTTTAAGAGCGAGGGTTGCGTACGTCAAAAGTCTTTTATCATATTCGGTTTGTGTATGTTTGTCGTAACCTGCCTTTGTTTTGCTTTCAACATATTTCTTCATTCGTTTCGTCAACATGTTTTTTCCTTCTGTCACAATTTTTGTGTTTTTTACGTTAATTAACACGCGAATTGTTCATATAAACGTTTGCAATCATGTACATACAAACACGAAAACAACAAACAAAATGAAGGAACATCAATTTGAGAAATTTAACTATCCCCGTAAGCGATGCAATCTTTGACAAATTCAAGGCTATTCAGGAACAGCACGATTTCAAAAATCAGTCGGATTGCTTGGAGTACATCATAGAGCAAGTAGCGACAAAGGAGATTGAAAAGTGATAGTCTCCGTTGCTAAATCGCTTTTAAAACAGGAGATAATCGATTTATCCACGCATTACGTTAGATATGGTTTCGCGGATGGACATCTCGAAAATCTCTGGGAAAAAGCTTACTTAATGCGGAAGGAAGGAAAAATTGATACAGAACTCGATGCATTCATTACAACAAACTTAATCCCGTATCTCGCTAAATCACATGGCATTTATCACGCATATCTACCCGAAAACGCTGATCTTAACGATTTTTGGATTTTAGTTGGGAGATTAGCGTCGAAGCAGGATATTGACGAGTTTAAGGTTTTCTGGACGGTCACCTTAGCAAACGCTAAGAACTTGCATCCTAAAACGGAAATTGGAATAAAGGAACAAGAAGAACTTTTAACTGACATTCCAAATGAAGAAAAAGAGAGTTTACGACGTTTTGCATATCTCCCAATGCAGCCGATGACTGACGCGAACGATCCGAGAAACCAACAATTTCATAATTTTTGTATCGACGTTGCCAATGTCATTGTGGAAAGTAAGCGTATTGTGATTGATTTACCACGTCCGCAGGGCGCTTCGTGGTTATCAAGTGAAGAAACACGCACAGGTGCATAAAAAAATGAATGAAAAATTAATCGTGAACAACCCACAAGAAATTCTAAAAATTTCCAATCTTTCTCCTTTGATAAACCCGATTTTACGGTCAAAGACGAGTAATAGGGAAAAGGCAGAATTAATAGAGGCTGTTTGCGGCAACTTACAATTGTTTAACGGCGTGGCTAATAAACCGTCCGAAATTTATAAAATGGCTAAAGTGACGGTGCAAATAGGCGACCTTACAAAACAAATAATGAACATGGAAGGAACAGACGAACAGAAAGCGGAATTTATGAAGTTCATTTTTGGCGATTTGCAAAAACAAATTGATAAGAACGCGGAGATTGACGAACAAATTCGTCCTATATTAGCTGAAGAATTCCGAAAGCAATTTTACGCGCTTCCAGAAATTGCAGCTCGAATGAACCTGTTCGAAGTCGCAAAATTAGACACGGAATTCAAAACCTTAACCGCTAACATCAAGGAACATTTAAGTCCTGAATTTATAAGTTCGCGTCAAGACCGACTCGTCACCATGAAAACTCGAAAACTGTTAACTGAAGCGGTAGAAAGCGACAAGGTTAAGAAAATATTCAAAGTGAGTCCTGACGACCCCGAGGCGCTAAAAGCGATCACGGAAACCATGCTTACGGAAGCGCGACAACGGAACGCGGATTTAAAGCGGAAACTTGGAGAATTATTGCCTAATCAATTTGTTTACGCTAACCTTTCAATGTCCGATAAACATTTAGTAAATTTTCTCAGGGAGGCGATAAAGATTGAAAAGTGAAAAATCTGGATCAACCGCTTTCCGAGCTGAAACCAGCGACGACGAGTCATCAAAAATTATGAAAGTTTACGAACAACAATCGCCTTACTATCAAGGCGAAACAGGACAAACAGATCAGCGTCCAGTAATGGGTAAAGGCGCAAAGATGGATGTTATTCAAAAGTTCAATTTGGACGTGGAGAAACATCAAACAGCGGATAACGTAACCGACATAAGCAAAAAGCAAAGGGAAGGAAATAAAACCCTTCCGTAAAAAGGCGCAAAAAATGACGACTGTAGCTGATTTAAAAAAGCAACTTGCTGGATTAAGAGCAACCATCGAAAAAATGGAAGGAACGATACAAGAAAAAGAAGAGTTTTTCAAATTAATAACGAAAAACGAAAACGCTGAAATAGCAAAGTTTGAGTACGAAGAAGCGGAAGTGAGACGACAAACTTCGTACATTGTTTGAGTGATAAAAGATCGAGACCCATCGACCAGATATCACAACGAGCTTTACGGAGGGGAAATCCGTGTTTCTTCTCCGTAGGCTCCAAAAGTAACGCGCGTCGGAAACGCGTTATCTGGAAACTCCAACGTACGCTTTTTTGGTGTACGTGGTTTCCAGCAAACGCTTACAAAGGTCAAAAATTCGACGCAAAGACAAACGGCGCGAAACAAGGTCGGGGTGTTCGGTGCGGGAGGCTATTCTTCACTTCCGCATCGGCACCCTTAGGATAACAACATAAGAGATAAGATAAAAATGAAAAGGAAAAGGAAACAGCTATATTATGGCTGGTGTGGAAAATGCGACAATATAGTCATAAGTCGTTTTCCATTCATCGGTTTATGTCGCTGCCGTAGCGTCCACATTGTTAAACTGAAACGGACAAATTTAACGCTGAATGAAATCCGAGAAATAACGCAAAAACCGCAATGCGTCGCAACAATGGAAATTCCAAAAGAAACTCCGAAGGAAACGCGACAGGAAATAACATACGTGATTTATGGAGCCGAATAAAATGAGCGGTGGAGAAATAGACGACGTCGCGGGGAAGATTGACCGTGCTGCTGGACAATTGGATCAGGCTGGTGGCGTGATTAAAACTAAACCGCGTCCAAAACCTGTAAAATCAACAACGAAAAAGGCGGTGAAGGAGAAATGAACTATGAATTTCTAATGGCTTACCGTCCGCCTTTATCAGCGGATCAGATTGCAGAAATAAGCGACGCAATAACAAAACTTGTTAATCAAGCGGTCACAGCAGCAGATACTAATGCTAATAAGCGTGCGGAAGAATTGTTACAGAAAGCGGAAACGGAGACACAATGACGGACGAAGAGGTGAGAAAATATGGATATAAAAGATGGAAAAGCGTATCAAACGGAAACGAGTGATGGAAAATTCACCTTTAACCGAATAAAGAAACCGACCGTTAAAGGCGGAGTCATCTATAACATAATAGAAACAGAAACAACCCTTTTCAAAGGAGACTATTTTCTGCCTATGTGGGATAGCACGGATCATCTTCAATTTGCATGTCAAAAATGCAAAAGCGCAGCGGACGTTTTAAGGATTAAATTCGACACAAAATATGCTGGACCTCCAGACCCAAAATACGTTATGCTCTTTTATTTAGGCTGTCCAGCTTGCGGACTTTCAGGTGTACGTAAGATTTACTTGGATGTTAATTTAGCGAAGTGGCATAATCAGGTCGCGTTTGACGGAGAGAAACTCTACGTTTACGGCAACGAAAGAAAGCCAGTGCAAGTTTTAGATGTTGAAATAAAACAACCTGAAAAGGAAAAATAAAAGAGATTGAACAATAATGAGTGAAAATGTTAAGAATAATAGGAATAACGGGAATAATGGTGAGAAAAAGGTATACCCCTACCTCTGGAAACCTGTAACAGACAAGGACATAGAAGAAATATTGGGGGTTAAGATACCTCAATTACATAAGGCGCATGGAACCGTTAAACGAATGGTTAAACTCGAAGAAAACGAAGAAAACGAAGAACAGAAAAGAAAAGTTGAACAGTCACCTGGCAAGATAATAGACAGACACGTCATTGAACAAGCAAACGAAAACCTCTATTACGTTTACAGCTTAGATAAGCGCGGCTTCGCTGTTCCTGAAAACGTGAATAAGACATGGTCAACCTTTGCAACGTCCGATATAGTTTACGTTCCACTTTCCCGTTTGTTATGGCGTCCGCTGCCAATGATGAACCTTGCCTTTGAATATGACTTCACAAACATAGCGATATTATACAATGAGGTTAGACGGTTTCTTTTTGATCACGTAGATTTCACCAATGATATAGAATATGACCTTTGCGCGGCGTGGGTTTTACACACATGGAGACTGGAAAACTTTACTGTTACACCGTACATTTTCTTTTACGGCCCTGCAAAGTCAGGTAAGACAAGAGCGATGGAAGCGTTAGGCGCGTTATCCTTCCGCTCCGTACTTGCTAACTTCTCATCCGCTGGACTGTACCATATAACGGAGCAGTGGAAACCAACTATCTTTCTGGATGAAGCTGAAGTGTATTTGCGAGGCAACGATCAAGGCGACATCTTGAACTTTCTTAACATGGGTTACAGACGCGGACAATACGCGATCAGAATGAGGGAGAACATGAAGACGGGACGGTTTGAGCCTGAACCCTTCGACGTTTTTGGAGCAAAAGTGTTGGCGGGAACAAAGAATTTACTTGCAACGTTGTACTCACGCTGTTTTCCCATTATTATGACCCGTGCCACACGCGATTTGAAACGTTCAATAGATTACGAGTGGGCAGACGAAATACGCGCAAAGTTGGTTATGTATCGGTTTCTTTCTTTAGCTGACGGATCCGAACCCGTCTCTATACCCGACGATTTCCTATCCATCGTTAAAGACGGAAGATTAAGAGAGCTGCTATATCCCTTGTACGTTGTCGCTCCCGAAAACGTTAAACTTGTCTTTATCAATTACGCTTCGCAATTAGACGCTGAATCTGAACGGGAAGACGAGTTAAGCGTGGAAAGCTACGTTTACAACGCTTTAATCAGCGTGCGTAAGGACAGGAATCTTGTTCCATTGTCAGAAATCGCGGACGTTGTTAACGTTAGTTTAAAGGAGTCGTTAGGAAACAAAACGGTTGCTTCCGCGCTTAATAGGCTTGGGTTCCACAAGATATTAGTGCGAAATCGCGTTCACATCGTTTGGAATGAGCAGCTTGCAGAGCGTTTAAGTAAACGTTATCCTAAACGCGAAATGATGGAAGACATTAAAGACGATTTTAAAGGCGAAGAAATCAAGGATAGTTATAAATCATAATTGTTTTTGACTCTGGGGTATACCCTTTTTACCCCGTTATTCCTATTATTCCTAACATTCCTCACAAGCGGGAGGTGAATATATGGTTAAGATAAAGACGTACACAAAAGAGATTTCTTCAGCTAACATCCTTTCCATTGAGGCGGGAACTAACACGCCTTGCGGTGGAGATGCGGGTCACGGTGGAGAAACAGTTTTCAAATTGAAAGACCTTGGAGCAACAGCTTGGCAGCTCAAATGCGATGATTTTAAGAAAGATCAACCGAAAGAAATTGAACTTACACTCTTCGGTGATACGGAAGCGGAAACCTTCATTGAAGCTTTAGAATTTGCTGTTTCTACTTTAAAAGCTCAACAGAAAAAAGTTAAATCTTAGTGTGGAGCGCGTTTTTCAGCCTCCACGTATTTTCTTAATGCAACATCAACGGCGTGAGAGCGATTTCTAAATCGTTGAGTTTTAACTTGTTCATCGATCCAACGCACCAAGTCCGGGTCAACGGTGACGGATATTTTCAGTTTCATATCATTCAAGTATTGTTCGACTCCTTAAATGCTTTATCGGGTAAACTCTGCTTCGCAAGTGTTATATACTTTATCCTACCAAATAGAACTCGTCATGTCAAAAACGAATTTGAAAAGCCGAATTGACGCATTACCGCTTGATCTGCAAGCGCGTTTAGTCGCGGATACGCAGACAGTCATTGAATACGAGCTTTTACCGATTTTGGAGACAGACGCACGGAAACGAAATGGAACCGAACGAACCGAAAGGAGGTGTATAAATGGATAAAAACATCATAATCGCGGGAGCAATCGTTTTAACCGTTCTTCTATTATCGCTAAGTTTCTTTGCTTTTCTATCAATTCAACAGACAGATCAGAACAACCAACTAAAAACCCAAAACACGGCTTTACAATATAACGTGGAATATCTAAATGGCACCGAGTTTTTAGTGTTAGAAAACGGTTTACTATCAGAGAACGGAAGCTATTTACAATCTCAGATAGGCAATCTCCAATCACAATTGCAAACGGCAAACGGTGAAATCGCTAATCAAAGCAACACAATCACAGGCTTTTATCAATCACAGGAAAATGAGCTTAACAACCTGCAAGCAGCTTTAGACGCTAAAGCGTTAGGTTCTGCAACCTCAACGCCGACGCCGTCTCCAACACCGTATCCAACAGCGACGCCGACACCGCAAACATTAGTCATAACTGTTTTGGGGCTGGAAAATCATCCGTCTAATTCAACAACAACGCTGGTTTATCTCCAAAACAATAATCCAGAAACGCTGTATAACTGCTATATTCTAATCGACATAACGAGCGAGGGTTACGCGTCCAGCGGGGTATTATTGATTGACGGAACTTATCTCCCCGTTGGAACATACGCTTTCAGTTTAAGCGACATCGGAGCTTATCAAACGCAGACGGATATTTTACCTATAAACTACCTGACGCTTTGCACTGCTCAGTATCAAACGGAAGCGTTCGGTTCGCCTTCACCGTAAAACCGCTCGCGCGCTTTTTCATTCCTTTTTTCGTTTAATTCACATTTTCTATTTTTTCGATTGAAAAACACACATCAACGTGTGTATATCTATATTTATAGAGGCAATCATCGTGTCTCCTGGAGACACGGCTATGCTGGTTAATCTTACAGCAAAACTTGGCAGCAATTCATACCAAGCAGTATAGGTGTCCTGCCCATTTACCACATCGTGCTCCGTTCCAACTTGAATTAAGCTTTTGTCCGATTGACCGCCGATTCCAATCCAAGCAGAAGAATAGCCGTCACCTGATGAAACGTTAACTTTCGGCACTATCCATGAAGCGTTTACACCCATAACTTCAAACTTGGAATTAGAATCTTTTTCAATGATGTATCCAGCCCAGCTTAAGCTTGAAACGCTTTGACCTTGAGGATAACTAGCAAACAATGACGCCAAAATCGAGAGCAAAGATAAAGATAACACTAACAAAAGAACCCAAACAAGAATAAGAAAAACCGCTCTGGTCCTAAACTTTCTTTTTTCCTGCAAAAGCAATTTTCCTCAATTTACCGTTAATAAAAATGAATCACTCTCGCTAGAAAAAAACCACTTCTAATTTTTATAGATATTGGAAAATAGCCAAACCCCAAGAAGTTTGAAAAAGGGGTTAGTTAAGCATCTTAGGACGTTTTTGTGTGTGTGCTCAAGCTACCCTCCCGGTCTACTAGATGCTTCTAATATGCTTCAAATATGATTCAACATAGATGTGCATAGAACTGAGACCGCGCACTTTGCATGCAGAATGGTGCTTTTCAACATAGAAAAAGCTGTTTTTTGATGTAGAAAAAAAGCACTAAAAAGAAAAAACAAGAGCTAAATATACACAGCTAATTAAATTAGAAACCAAACCGTGCCAAAACTACAAATACCCAAAAATATCCGTACTAACTAAGGTGAATATTCAAATGCTTAATTCCCAGAGGTTACAGAGTATTTTTTATGTTTCAAGTGAAACCGATGCGCGCTGGCGATTTTCCGTTTGCAACTAAATTAGCCAACACTATGAACTGGAACATGGCAAGGGAAGATTTTGAGTTTATGGCTTCGCTTGAGCCAGAGGGTTGTTTTGTTGTTTTTCAGGGTTCTGAACGTTTAGGTATAGCTACAAGTATCAGTTTCGGGAAAGTAGGTTGGTTTGGCAACTTAATAGTTAAAGAAAGCACTCGGAACAAGGGTGCTGGAAGCCTTCTTGTAAAGCACGCTGTTAACTATTTGCAAAGCAAAGGCGTCAAAACCATTGGGCTTTACGCTTATCCAAACCTGATTGGCTTCTACGGCAACTTAGGCTTCGAACGTGATGAGGATTTTTCGGTATTGCATGCGGAATCATTGGGTTCTTTGACCGCTGAAACTCTGCCCAAAATTGGAACGCGGCAAATTCAGGCAGTAGCCGAGTTTGATAGCGGATGTTTTGGCGGAAACAGAAAAAAACTGCTGGAATTCATCATTTTTGAAAAGGGCAATTTAAGCTATTATCTGGCTGAGAATGATGAGGTTGTTGGATATGTGGCCGCTAAGGTTTACGAGAAAATGGTTGAGGTTGGACCATTAATATGTCAGGCAGGTCACGTTGATGATGCTGTTTCTCTTCTCAAAGCGGCTCTTGTAAAATTAACGGGTTTAAGCGTTTACGCGGTGCTGCCCAAAAAAGAAACTGCACTTGCGGACATGCTTTTTAGTGTTGGTTTTAAGGAAGATTTTAGTGTGTCAAGAATGTTTCTAGGTCAAGCTGTCTCAAAAAATTGTATATACATGGCTGAATCTTTAGAAAGAGGATAATTTATGAGTGAAGATTACTGCAAGATTTTACTTGAAGATTTTCTTAAGAATTCTTGGTTAAGCGTAAAAGTCTTAGTTGAAAAACTAAGCAGTTTCAAAGAAGAGAAGCGTGCCAAACAGGTAACGTTATTTCATTATGTTAACGGTCAGAAAGTAAACGTTCAATTTGAGGGCAACCGGTTTTTTTTAAGAGGCTCAGTTGAGTACACAAATCCCCAGCTAACCGTTGAGGAAGTACAAGGAATTATTGGCACGCGCCTGCTTGAGGCTTGCGGAAACTACTTTGAAAAATACGGTTTACATGAACCAAACAGTGGCGACATTGCTCAGCTCTTGGAGATATTGAAAAAGCCGCCTGAAGACTGCATTGTTCCTTTTTTGCTGAACACTGACGATGTAGAGGCAGACCGGTACTCCATGAATCCGCTGAAACATTCCATTGTGGCGAGTGGGCAAAGCGCTTTTCCAGCAGCATACGTTAAAACTGACCAGCTAAAGGTCGATGAGGCGTTCGTTAAAAAGTATGATGGCACCTTAATCTCTAAAGGTGAAGCAGAACTAATAGGCAACAGCCTTAAAGACGCTAATGGTTCTTACTTGGATTTGGTTGATTCAGTAAAGTACAAGCAGCTTGAGCCGCTATCTGAGTTCTTCGGCATGAACCTGTCACTTTACGCCCTACGAATGCCTCTTTCAACCCTGCAAACGGAAGGAAAAGACGGTTTACTGCATTACATTATCAGTGAAAGCCACCGCGATTACGAGGCTATTAACGAAGCTTACTCTTGCATGGGCAGAAGCATGACAAAGCGAACAACGCTGCTGACGGTGCCGCATTCAAAAAAAGGCTACGGCTCCAAACGGGTAGCCCGCGGCAAAATACACTTTGAAGATGGTAAACTGCTGGATGTTACCGTCAAATACAAGACTACTAAGCTTTACCCCAACGCCATTGACACGGACGATGTTGCGGTTGCCCAAGCAGATGACAGTTTCACTGTAACAGGAGAAAAACTTGGCGATTACAGTTTTTCAGAGACACCCTCATCACCCCAATTCTTCCTTTACTCCATAGGTTCACCTGAAGACGCAGCGGTTTGGCACGGAGTCGGCGCCTTCGCTTCTCCACAACTGCTCCAAAGCTATTCGTCGGCCCGCAAGGCTTGCCGAGAAGGAAAGCTAATTAAAAATCTGAACCAAAAATATAACATTAAAGCGGAACTACCATTGCAGTTTAACCTTGCCCCCGAAGGCATATGGAGCCACCCAGTTCACCGTAACATCGACGCCAGCATCGGAACCGTAGATGACCTTCCAGATTTGGCGCATAGAGGAATGAAGATTGAGTATCTTTCAGCTTTCAAGTAGGAGCAGTTGTGTGCTTTGTCGGCTATAGAGTATGCGGTATTTAGGATTTTTCGTTTGTTTAGGAAACTTCCTTTTAACCCACTTAGCATTGTAAACCGTAAGGTAATTTTCGCAGAATACTTTAAGGATTTTGGCAAACTTGATGCAGTGAAACGTATTTTTGGCGAAAAAACCGAAGAAGTCCTCCGTCACCTCAAGGTGGAACTCAGCTGGATTTTCGGCTACATGTACGTGGACGGCTCCGACGGGCACCTTACAATAAGCAAAAGCTACCTAAACAACGGCAACAGAACTGACATTTACTTGGATTTAATCCATGAATTGTGTCATGTCAAGCAGTTTATGGATGGAAGAGAACTCTTTGACCCCCGGTACGATTATGTGGAGCGACCCACCGAGATTGAAGCTTACCGTTATGCTGTCCAAGAAGCAAGACGGCTCGGACTCAGCGAGGCGAGAATCTGCTTGTATTTGAAGACTGAGTGGATGAGTGAATACGACTTTAAACGGTTAGCAAAAGCAGTTAACGTCTCATGTTGCTAATGCCTCATGGTAAACATTGAGCATTTTTTGAGCGCAAATGTTCCACGTGAAGTTCTCAGTCACAAACCTTCTGCCGTTAGCGCCCATTTTTTCTCGCAGCGACTGGTCTGAAAGCAGCTTCATTATGGCATCTGCCAACTTATCGGTGCTGCCCCGCTTCACAAGCAAACCTGTTTCGCCGTTGCAGACGGCTTCATTGACTCCGCCCACGTCAAAAGCAACAACTGGCTTAGCTGATGCTTGGGCTTCAAGCAGCACTATGCCTTGTCCCTCCTGAATAGACGGCAAAGCAAACACGTCAGCGCAATTATACACTGCTGGGAGCATATCCTCTTTAACATTACCCAGAAACGTAAAGTTGCCTGAAAGATTCGCAGCCTCAAGTTTTCTGAGTAGCTGGTTTCTTAATGGTCCTTCTCCAACGATTATAAACTTGGTTTCCTTGTATTCTTTTACAATTTTTTTGGCGGCTTCAACCAGAAAAGGCAACCCCTTCCGAGGGATCAAACTGCCGACAAAAAGCACACAAGGCTCATTCTCTAATCCGAATTGCCTCTTTACTGCCGCTTGGTCTTCAAAGGGCTTAAATTTCTCTGGGTCAACGCCGTTTGGAACAATCCGAATTTTAGCCGCATCAACATTATAGAACTGCTTAATTTTCTCAAGCGAATACTGGCTTATTGTGACTATTAGTGTGGCTTTTTTCGCTGTTTCCTCTTCCAGCTTGGCAAGTCTATGCATGAAATAGTTAGCAATTCTGCCTCTAAATGACTGGTACCTGTTTTCTCTTGCTTGCTCGTACTCGTCGGCAAGGACGCCGTGAATCGTGTGCACAAATGGTTTTTTGATGCCATGGTTATTTAGTGCTTTTAAGAGTCCATAGCCGCTTACCGCATGGGCTTCATAAACATCAGCGTCAATAGCGCCTGCTTTTTTTGCGATGCTTCTGTTGAAGAACCAGTTATCTAAAGGAAAAATTCTGTCTGTTGAATAGCACGGAACAAAACTTACGCCGCCAATGATAGTTGATTCTTTGAAGCCTGCCTTGGTGCCGCTGTAAACGGTGATGTCCACTTAGTTTTGCAGTCGCTTGGCAGTTTCGATTATCCGCT
>Ga0116132_1001886_pt1 | contig 14123 bp, 7 predicted proteins | sample June2015DPH_17_1_2_FD_89735 | JGI IMG/M metagenome (GOLD analysis project Ga0116132, IMG submission 89735) | Peatland microbial communities from SPRUCE experiment site at the Marcell Experimental Forest, Minnesota, USA - June2015DPH_17_150 | ecosystem: Environmental > Terrestrial > Soil >... | reverse complement strand
TTGGAAAAGTGATCCGCCCCGAACCAAGGAGTCTTGGAAGAACCGTGATCCGGGGGATGTTGTTTCGTATCTACAGGCTAGCAAAGAACCAGGCGGACAAAGCCGCCGGCCAACGGGGCCTTGCGCAAATAATCATCACCAAGAAACCCTGGAAGAGAAGTCCTGACGCCGGAGCTGCGCCTCCCCGGCTGCCGGGTTGCACTTCTCTGAACTTGCGGGCCTCCCATGGCAGATATGGTAGGCCCGTGGGGACTCGCTTGCCCTGAGCTTTCGAAGGGAACCCCAGACCTCCGCCGTGTCAACCCCCAGCTAACCACCATGCGGAACAACTTACGCAGTGCCCGGGACTGCCTAAGTACGCATGAATACGAGTAAGCCGAAGTTTCCACGCTACAGAAAACGGTACGCATTTTCTCGCGGCTCTGCAGGAAACTTCCCGTGTCGATACAGGAGTTCTCACGCACCAGAGTCTTGCTTTACGGAGTCGTTGCAATCGGTTTCGCCGCATCATCCTTGATTAAGTGAACCCGAATGGTCTTGATCTCATACGGCTTCGCGTGCACGGTGACGCTCGCGCCCTGTACCGCAAGCGGGCCACCGAGGTCTTCGATGAGATTGGTTTCCGAAGCAGATTCGATGCCCGAGGAAAAGTGCAATCGGACATCGGCTTCCTTTCCCGCCCATTCGTAGAATCGAACAATCAGGTCGTCACTGTCCTCGGCCTTCTTCAGAGCCGTAAGCACGACGTTTTCCCCTTCAAGGGAAAGGAAGGAGTGCGAAGCTGGCAGTAGTCCTTGATGATTCGCAACAGCGATTGTAAGCAGGGGATAGTTTAGTTCGTAACCTTGCTGGACGGCGTGCGCCTCACGCCAATTTCCCGCATGGGAATAGAGCGCGTAAGTGAATTCGTGGTGTCCTTCATCGGCATGAGGATCCGGCCATTCGGGGGAGCGCAGCAGGGATAGCCTTAGGACGTTGCCTTTCGCGTCATAACCGTACTTGCAGTCGTTCAGCAGGCTGAACCCATGTTTTGCATCGGAGAGGTCGGCCCAATGAACCGCCGGAACTTCAAATTTGGCCTGCTCGGCGGGGGTGTTGCGAGTCGTGGGGCGTTCGATCGAGCCATAAGGAATTTCAAAGGTGGCATTGTCATTGTGCGCGCTGAGCGGAAATGCCACCTTCAGGAGCACATGCTTTTCATTCCAGTCCGCGCTCATATTCACGTCCACGCGTGGCGAGCCAGCCGTGATCGTAATGTCCTGGACAAAGCTGGAGTGTTGGAAATGTTTCTTCACACGAAGGACAGCGCGCAGAGGTCCGGATTCGACGAGTTTCACCTCATCTGCTTTGTCAATGTCCCAGTGTTCCTTCTCGAAATCAGCGTCGATGTTCCAGGCATCCCATTCTTTTGGTTTGTCGCGAAATGCCTGAAGAAGATTTCCGCAGGTTGCGTTCCTCGGGCCACCGGTGTCGGTTTCGGCGGGCGCGAGGATTTCACTATTCGAATGTTTGTCGAGCAGGCTGGTGATGCACCCGGTTGCAGGATCGAGGGTCAGGCGAACCAGCGAATTTTCCAGTGAGTGCTCTGTGGCTTTCACCTCGGAAACCGCAGAAACTGCCTTCGCAGCACCCCGGACATAGAAAGTCGCGTATCCAAGAGATGGGGTGGCGGCGGAAAGCAGCATGTGCGCCTGTTGCGTGGATTCATCCATTCGAATCATTTGCGCAGGAATTGCCTTCCCGGTGCTATCGAACACTTGGACATTGGCGGCAGGAGAAGGAAGTTGAGCTGCAACCTCCACAACTTCGGTGCGCGGCCAGGCCAGCGGATTGAAAACAATTACTGGGACACCCCTGCCAGCCGTATTGACGCGAGCGGCAATCTCTTCAAGCGATCCATGCAGGATGCCTTCTTCAACGCTATCGACACTCTCGAGTGTCCTGATCGCGTCAGCATAATTCACGGCGATCCCCGAACCGGGGAAGATATCGTGAAAGTCCTCAAATAGTAGGTCTTTCCACCCACGATCCAAATCCTGTGACGGATAGACACGCCCGAAGGGTATGCTCAGTGAAGAAAATTTCTCGGCATTCAGCAACAACTCTTCCGTCTTTCGGATGTGGCGTTTTGTTTCGGCTTGCGTCGTCAGGACTCCGCGGTGGTATTCGAAGTAAAGCTCATCCTTCCAGAATGGAACTTTCATCGAAGGAAGCTTCTTGCCGAGATCCTGAAAGAACGCAGAGGCGGTGCTGAACTCAAGCTTCGGATAAACTACGTTCGGATTCATCATCCGGACCGCGTCATCCAACATACTGCGGGTAGGGCCCCCGCCATGGTCGCCGACTCCATAGAGATGGAGCATCTCTGGATTGTCTTTTGTGTTGTCACCATACATCGAGGGAGCCCAGAAGGAGAGGTCCTTGGCGAGTTGAACAGGATTCATATCTGCGGCGTAGTTGCGCGGGAAGTACGTCAAAAGATGGCTGCCATCCGGCGACTCCCACCAGAATAGGCGATACGGAAACTTGGTGAAATCCTGCGCCCAGAGCAGTTTCTGCGTAACAAAATAGTCCATTCCCGATTTCTTGTAGATCTGGGGCAGTTGCCAGTTATAGCCAAAAGAATCTGGATTCCAGCCGATCTTCACATCCACATTGAATTTCTGCCTGAAATAGCGTTTCCCGATCATAATCTGGCGCACCAAGGACTCCCCTCCCGGCATATTCAAGTCCGGTTCAACCCACATGCCACCAATGACCTCCCACCGGCCTTCTCTGACCCGCTGCTGAATTTGGCTGAACATGCTGGGATATTTTTCTTCGATCCACGAGTACGCCCTTGCCGAAGACATTGTGAACTTGAAGTCGGGGTATTCGCGCATCAGATCGAGAACGCTGGCAAACGTGTTACGAGTGACCTCCACGGTTTCCGTCCAGGGCCACAGCCAAGCCATATCAATGTGGGAATTCCCGACAGCGCGAACCGTGAATTGTTGCAACCACGGCCGCAGTGTTTCCAGTTTTGTCTGTGACAATCGTAGGGACTGATCGAAACCCAATTGATCACCCTTCTCCAGCGGCCTAAAATCGATTGCGTTTACCGCCGCTGCAAGTTCTTGTTCTCTCTCGGCTTTGCCCTCGGTATAGGCCCCGATCATGAGCTGCGCCGAACGGATTTCCTCGCGCAGGAGGTTAGGGTCGGACCGGTCATTCGCGGGAATAATCTTGAGTTCGCTGTAGTTGATTTGCGTTTGCACTTTCTGGCAGTCCACCCGCACCGCGATAAGATATTTCTCCCCCGGGACAGCGCTTTCCGTCAGCGTAATCGGTTGTTGCAGATCTTCATCGGTTCGCGCGACCTGCGAACGGTTGGAAAAGACTGTGATCATCATCGAATCCCAGCTTTCCAGGTGCAGGCGAAGTTCGATGCGTGCGCCCCTCACCGCATAGCCATTTATCTTCTCGGGAATCTGGATCCAGCGGCGAAGAACCCGGGGCCCCGTGTTCCACGGTTCGTGAACTTTGACGATGGGCCACGCGGCATCATCCACAGAAGGATCCTCGGGGTGAGCGATGTCGTCGTGAAAGCGCCACTCTGGTGCCGCTTCGACCGTGAGCGACGCCAGGCGATCCAGCGTTCCCTTGAACGGATCCGGTGGGCTCTGTGCCTCCTGACACTGGCAGGTGGCAACAACCACAAACAGCAATGGAGTAAACAAAACAAATAGTCGTTTCATCGAGGAATCACCTCCTGGATTGACGATTGGCGTACGCTTGGCGAGATGCGCAGATCCACGCCAGGACAGAGTGCCGTCCAATCTTCAACAACAATTGAACTCTACACCCAATCGCTGGCGGCTTTACGTGTCGCCGCTCACAAGAAAGTACTCAGTGTAAATCTAGAGCAGGCATACACCAGCTTCGCAAGCTTCAACGGTACGGAGAGCGGTACGGAATGGCTAAAAACAGGATGGCGAAAACGCGGTTAAGTCCATCGAAATCAAATGGTAGGCCCGTGGGGACTCGCTTGCCCTGAGTTTTCGAAGCGAACCCCAGACCTGGCCGACCAGGTCGGCCCGCTCTAACCAACTGGTGTGGAGATAAGCGCGCAAATCATGCGGGACGATTTCCAACGCTTGATTTCCAATTCGCGGCGCCGCGCCTCCAACAAAGTAGCAAACTCCTCTTTGTGAACAAGCTTCCACGGGCCACGACCGCGAGTCGATGGTGTGTGGCCCCGGGCATGTTCGGAAAACCTGCGGTCCAGATCGTCCGTGGAACCCACATAGAATTTGCCGGAGGTTTCGCTCTGCAAGATGTAGAGAAAGGCAGCCATCGCAGGAATGGTAGGCCCGTGGGGACTCGAACCCCAGACCTCTACCGTGTCAAGACGGAATTCCCGTTTCGTCCTCACTGTTTTCAATCGGCTACGAGCTTTCTCAGTCGTGCAATTAGGGTTGTTTGGGCTGATTTGGGATATTTCTGTGCAATGCTCTGTGCAATAAAATGTGCGTCGGGATGCTGCTCCTTTCGTCAACGACTAGCTTGGTTCGATCTCACCTTATCCCTACGGAATAACGGGCAGAATGACACGCGAGGCGTACTCACCCGAGTGGTGAATTGTGTTTTCGGCCCCGATCCACTTCACTTCGTCATAATTGTTGCCACCGGTGTTGAGGTTCCGGTCGAAACGGGGGAAATTGCTGCTGGAAATTTCCAGGCGGATGCGGTGGCCGGGGCCGAAGTAGTTGCTCGTCGCCTCCATGTCGATCTTTACTTGATATACCTCGTCCGGTTTCATCCAAACCTTATTGTCCCAGCCGTCCCTGTAACGAGCGCGCAGAATTCCTTCTTGGACATTGTATGCTGTGCCATCCGGGTAGACGTCTACGAGTTTGGCTGTGAAGTCGGTGTCCCTGGCAGAGGAAGATACAAAGAGGACCGCTTGGATCGGTCCGGTGATCTCGACTCCTTGTTGCAGGGGAGGGGTTGTGTAGACCAGGACGTCGTTACGGGCCTCGACGCTTCGCTGATCGAACGATCCCTCCGGAGCGTCCGGCGTCCCTGTGCAGCAGACGGGCCCACCGCGTGATGGGACTGGGGCGCCCGGATCGTAGACATACTTGTCCGACAGCTCTTCAGCAGGTTTCTGCTGACTCAAGGTCCCGTCACTGAAGAGGCTGTTGGCTTGACCTTTGCTGTGAATGTAGTAATTGGTGAACTGCGTTCTCTTCAGGGGCCATTCATTCTCGCCCCGCCATTCATTCTTGCCCATCACATAAATCTGCAGCTTGGGCATTTTCGTGACACCGTTGTCGACGCCCTTTAGCCAATATTCAAACCAACGCAGGTACAAGCCCCAATAGTCCAAGCGTGCGTCGCCGAGATCGCGCTCCCCGACAACGGTGTGCTCGGTAGCCGTCTCTGAGCGGCAATGGCTAGTGGGTGAGATGACGATGAATTGATTGTCACGCCCGCGCGTGCTCACCGCTTTCCTGCTCATGAGATTCATTTGATAGAGAGTCTCTTCGACGCCGAAGTCGTACCAGGAATCAACCTGAAGAGCCGGGGTATCGAATTTGTCAGAGTCCTGGAGATAACCACGATCCACCCACCAGCGGTCTCCGGGGCCATGAATGAGCAGGTTCTCCCAGTCGGTTGGAGGAGCTCCAAATTTCTTGAATGTGTCGACCAAGGGCAGCGCCAACCACATCTGGTGAAAGTCGGCCTTTGGCATCTCAGGCCCGGGATGGAAGATCTCCTCGTACTGGGCCCAGAAATCATCCGCCGATCCGGGCGGTGGCCGCAGGTAAACCTTGCTGCCCTGGTCCCACATCCAACCGATGCTCCCAGCCAATTCGATCGCACCGCCGTTAATCGAGCCAAAGCCCTTGCTCGGCACGCTGCTCCCCGCCGCTTGAGGGATCATCGCTGTGAGATGTGGATTTCGTGCGCGAGCCTGCATGATCTGCACATCGCCTACGTAGGAACAGCCGTACGTGCCCACCTTGCCGGTAGACCACGGTTGTGTCGCGACCCACTCGGTGGCGTCATAGCCATCTTCGGTGTCGGGGGTCGAAATTGTGTATTCGCCCTGCGACTCGAATCTTCCACGGGTATCCTGAGTAGCAACGATGTATCCTTGACCCGCAAAAAGCTGAGCTGGCGATCCTTCGCGGCGGTAATAGATCTTGTTGTAGGGAGTGCGGATCAGAATGGTCGGAAGCCTGGTTCCCGCACCCTCCGGGAAATAGAGATCGGTAGAAAGTCTCACACCATCACGCATAGGGACCCAGACGCTGCGCACCAGTCGGACCTTATATCTCGGCCCCGGAAGGGGATATTTCTGGTCTGGCGCCTGCCCTTGCAGGGGAGAAGCTGCTGCCAACAGCAGGAGTCCGGAGGTCAGGTAAAGAGCCACGGTTCGGTACATTCTTCCTCCCGGAATGGCCCACGATCTTAAGCTCGCAAAGCTTGAGAATCGCAGAGCGTTGTCTTCATTGCGGATCGCTCCGCATCCTTCGGCTGAGGTTCGACTTCCCTTCCGTTGTCGGATCTTCCGCACCAACCGATCACGCCACCGTCGAATCGCGGCACGGGATGCCCTGCCAACCCATTTGTCGGTCCCATGGCCCGGCTGAGCGTTCATCTTAGGCTCGAATGACGGCGCGGGGTAAAGGTCGAATTGTGAAAGGATCAGAGCTTCTTTGTGGAAATGCCTGCGGGCTGATTCCTCGGTTAGCGTACCAGGCGGAAGGACTTTGATGGCGACCTCGCGGGCCAAGTGCTCGTTATGGGCGCGGTAGACTTCTCCCTCCCCGCCACAACCGATCCGCTCGATGATGCGGTAGTGGGAGAACGCTCGTCTGATAAGGGAATCTAACGAGCCGACCTGGTCTGGCATGGGAAGATCTCCTCCCCAATCACCTTCCACGGCGAATCATAGGCTTGCGCCTATTGCAGGTCAATACAACTCTGTCCAGAGATGGGATCACTTTTGTTCGTGTGCCTCTAGTTCCCGGATGACGGCCCCCGAAAATGAATCACGGAACGTATCCGCGCAAGCACTCTGCGCCATTCTAGAGCAGCGACCAGACTACCTAAGTGCGTGCGAATACATACAAGAAAACTTTTCAACGCCACGGAGATCGGTACTGAATAGCAAAAAAACAGGGTGGCGAAAACGTGGTTAATGAGGCCAAGCTGGCCGCTCAGAATCAGGTGATGGAAGCCATGCTGAAGCTGGGGCTGGTGAACTGAGTAGGCGGAATCACGGGCTGGAATTGCTCTGCGGTGGGCCGAACGGATCACGAGGAAGCATTGACAACGTTTTCCCGAAGTAGACCCGAAGTTCTCGTACGGCGTCCCCTAGAACCACCCGCTCTGCCGCTCAGAGGCCGAGAGAGGAACGTTCTTTGTTCGTGGGACCGGTAACCAATGGATGTGAGGCACGTCTCTATTCTCTTGCCGGACGCCCGACCAAGGAGCAGTTCATGCTCCACGATTGCACGCTGGAAAAATCCCTGGGTGCAATCAGCGGGGCAATTTCCTCTCGTTCACTTCGTCGCTTCGTCCCACTCTTGCTCGCCGCGATGCAATACCGCCGCGCGATCTTCTGGAAGAATCCAGTGTTCTTTCACGAGTTCATCCAGCGCGTTCGTGAACTGCGCCAGGTATTCCTCCCGGCTCGGATAGCGCTCCTCAATTGCTCTCCGTGGATCACCCTTTCTTTGACGCTCGGCTGCGGTTTTCGGAAATGGAAGATACGACGCTTCGAACGATACCCGCTGGTCGGGCGCGCCAATCGAGGGATCGCGCAAATTCCAACTCGCATACGTGGCCAGCGGCGCGCTGAGTTCCGGCACGCGGACACCGTCGCGCTCGTTACCATCGGCATCTACCTGCGGCACAAGCGCCGGGAACGGCTTCCCAACCTGCGGCGGCTGCACGCTGAGAATCCCATCGCGCCAGTTCGGGCCGAAATCCAAGCGATAACCCGAATTCGCTTCGTGTGGCTTGTTGACTCCAGGAATTGCCGGAAACGCGTACTGAACAAGCGGCACGAGCGTCCCATCGGAAATTTTGGGATAACTGCTCGGCGGTGGCAGAACGCCGCTGCGCACCCAAGCGTCCATATTCTCAATCATGGCCCGCCAGAAATATCGGATCGGTAGAGGCGACTGCGGCTCCTGCCCGAGCAGATCGCCCGTGCCTTTTTCCGGAGGAAACGGCCCGGAAAAATGCTGCAGTCCGGTGAAATGGTAGATGCGAACGTCCGGCGAGATTGTAGCGTCGTGTTCCCCATCGGCGCTTGTGTGAATCAGCGCACACGCGCGGCCCCAATATTCATACGAAGTGTTCGATAAAAAAATCCTTGGCACCACGTGATCGGCCTTTGCCCGGTCCAAGAGTCCGCCCGTTTCTCCGGTAACCGGATCTTTTTCCGGCTGATCGGTGAATGGGAAGATGTCTGTCGGAAAGAAAACGGACGAAGTGGGCTGTGCATCCCGCGAAGGTTGCGCGAAGCGGTAGTTAAAACTCCCGCGACCCGCCCCGGCTACGTGGGCCAGCACACCGTCAAGCGCCATTCTTCCTTTTTCATCCGCATTGAAGCCTTGATAGAGGAAGTCGCGCAGAAAGCGCCCGTTTTGCGAAATGCCTTCCGCATAGACACGCGCAGCCGGAGCAACTGCATCCGGTGTGTGCTTCGCATACGACGCAAAATCGCGAACCGCTGCAAACCCCGTGCCCGCCACCACAGGATCGGCAACTACATAAATATATTCATAGATCTTTCCGGGCTGAAAGCCGCCATTTAGGTGAATGTGCCTGTCGCTTGGAACGAGTTTGCCGTCCACGGTCTGTGCAAACTGCCACTCGCTGCGCGAAATCGCCGTACGCGCTGCGTCGCGCGAATCTCGGACGGTCAGCACGTTGCGCGGATCCTCCGGCGCGGAAACCGGGTATTCCACGCCGCCGATGTTGCCCATGATCAGGTGGCCCAATGGAATTTCCGTCATCACCTTCGACGGCATCAGGTCGCCCCGCAACATCCCGGTAATGGACTTGCCGTGATCTTTCGCAATCGGCGCAAACAATCGCAGCGCATCCGCGCCATCCGCATCCCATTGCCAGCCCAGACTCACGATGGTGAAGCCCTTGCGTAGCAGCCACGCGTCTCCCACATCGCTGGCCAGCGTCCAGTCGCCGCCGTCCACAAGTCCAATGATCCGCCCCCGTCCACGGTTGGGGACTTCCAGCAGCATCGAACCATTTCCTTTTTTCAAATCCTTTGGCCGCACCACACAGAAGTCGGCGGAAAATTCCACCTCTCCGTCCTTCAGGTTCACCGCTTTATCAAGATCCAAAATCCGCAGGTTGTGTGGATTGGCCACCGCCAGCGAGAAATACACGCGCCCGGTGATGCGCTCATACGCACCCACATCCCCGAAAGTCTTGCCGTTCTGAACATCTGTTCGGGAAGTGATTTCCACGCGAGTGACGCGTGCGTCGAGAGGCAAAAGACCCAAAATAAAAATCAGTGTCAGGGTAACCACAATGAGTCGGAGCGACATGCGCGGCAGCATAGCACGGCTTTCTTCGCCAAAACATCATGCACAGGATGGAATTGAAAAGCTAGGCCTGTGGGGACTCGAACCCCAGACCTTTACCGTGTCAAAGGCCAGCTAACCAATACGTTGAACAACTTACAAAACTATCGAGACCACCTAAGTACACTGAAATACGCTTATGACGAAGTTTCAACGGTACGGAGAACGGTGCGGAATTTTCAGCGACTGATGCCAAACATTTTTAAGAAGGCTGCATCACGCTCACGATCAGGAAGGGCGGCCGTCTCCATCCACTGTTGTGTGTCCGGGCCAACGAGGTACCGAGTGTTGGGGGACTCGGCCGTCAATGCGTGGTGCACAGCCTCGACGACATGAAGATGGTCGGCGGCACCGGAGTCAACTTGGGGGAGGAGGTCTCGCAGGCTCATGTACGCCCGTTCATACAAGGCGCGCTCGTCCGGACCCAAGGAGCCACGGCACTCGGTCCAATTGAGAGCCGCCTGCGAGCGGATGTCGGTACGTGTTGTCCCGGGCTCAACTACGGACACGTTGATATCCCATGGCAGAAGCTCTGCCCGCAGTGCATCACTCAGGGCTTCGAGCGCAAACTTTGAGGCAGAGTAGAACGAACTAAATGGGAAGCTGCGCTTGCCATTGACTGAGCTTATGTTGACGATGCGGCCTCGTGATTGCCGCAGTAAGGGAAGAAAACGCTGGGTGACCGCTACAACTCCCATGACATTGACGCGGAAAAGCGCATCAATGGCCGCCAGAGGAGTCTGTTCGAATGGTCCGAACAGGGCGACGGCAGCGTTGTTAACTAGGCCCGAGAGTCTGCCGCCTGTCGTCGCCCGGCGTACTTCCACTTCGGCAGCCGTGATGCTCTCGGCGTTCGTGACGTCGAGGAGGAGCGGCCGCACATCGCCAGAGGCCGCCCGTAGAAGGTCTTCACCATCCACCGCCCGGCGAACACCGGAAAAGACCGAGAAGCCTTGCCGGGCAAGCTCGAGGGCCACGCTGCGCCCGATGCCCCGGGAGGCCCCGGTAACGAGAACAAATCCGCGATCAGCCATTGAGAATCCTCCGTTCCGAGCGTGCCGTCTAACGCTGGCGATAAGCTGTGGGCGGTGTAGGCGACCATCGACTTCATCGCGTTGTTAGCTTGCAGGTCGCTGCATCCGTATGATCGCCGCCGAACTCGGTTCATCGAAGGTGCTCGTCGAACCATGCGGCCACCCGGCGCAGGATGTCACGCTTGTGCGCCGGATCCGCGATCCCGTGCCCTTCGTTCGGATAGACTACAAGACCCGTCTCGACACCGAGCGTCTTCAGCGCATGCCAGAACTCGAAGGACTGCGGTGCTGGAGACTCCGCGTCGCGCTCGCCGACCAGCATCAGCGTTGGCGCCTTCACCTGCTTGACGAAGTTAATCGGCGTGCTCCTCGCGTACACCGCAGGATCGTCGTACACCGACGCGCCGAAGAACGGAATCATCCACTGATCGATCAAGTTCTGGCCGTAGTAGCTTTGCCAGTTCGCGATGCCCGCTCCGGCCACGCCCGCTTTGAATCGCGTCGTCTGCGTCACGGTCCATATTGTCATGAAGCCGCCATAGCTCCATCCTGTGATGCCGAGGCGGTCGGGATCGATCGGACGAGTGTGGATGACCTCGTCAACACCAGTGAGGATGTCGCGAAGGTCGCCGTAGCCGAAGTCTTTGACGTTTGCGCGTGTGTAGGACTCGCCCATGCCATAGCTGCCGCGCGGATTTGGTTGGAATACGAAGTACCCTGCCGCTGACATCGGAACCATGCAAAACCACGTGGCCGGCCAGCGCGGCGTGTGCGCGTATCCAGGGCCGCCGTGCACTTCAACGATCATCGGATACCGCTTCGACGGATCGTAGTTGCGCGGGTATAGCAGCCAGCCCTGCACGTCGAATCCCTCGTTCTTCCAGTGAACGCTTTCGGCCCGTCCCCACTCGACGTGGGCGCTGGTGTTGAGATTCGTCACCTCCGACCAGCGCCCTATTGGTCCGGCCCAGACTTCCGCAGGCTGGGTGTACGACTCGCGAATCGTCGCTACGTGACCTCCGCGCACATCAACGGAGAATCCCATCAGGCGGGGCGAGCGCCCGATGTATTCGTCACCGCGCCAGATTCGCTCGAGTCTGTTGCTCAACGGATTCAGCGAGAAGATCGCTGACCCGCCGTCCTGATGCGCGCTGAACAACAGTCGATCGGGCGCCACCCACCGCAGCCATGTCGCGGAAGCCTTCATATCAGGCGTCAGGTTGCGCGCGACGCCGCCTGCAGCATCGATGACGTACACGTCGCCCGCACCGATGTCCTCGTCGCTCATGAGGCCGCCGATGAACGCGATCGAACGACCGTCCGGAGACCAGGCCGGCCATTCGATCTGAATCTGCGGCTTCAGAATGGAACGTGTTGCGCCATTCGCGGCGTCGACAACCCACAGTTGCGCCACGTACCAGTTGTCGTCGCCAGAGCCGAAGGCGGCGGTGATCGCCAAACGGTCGCCGGTCGGACTCCAGTCGAAGTCGTACACGTACAGGTCCGGGCGCGTGAGCTGACGCACCTGACCCGACGCGATGTCGACGACGGCAAGCCGCTGCGCAAAGACCTTCTCATCGATCACGCCGGTACGAGCCGCCGAGGCCACCAGGGGCCCGGCCGCGCGCGGCGCGTTCTCAATGAAAAGAAACGCGATCAGCTTCCCATCCGGAGACCACGCTGGCGACGTGAGCGCGCCGGCAAGATTTGTCAGACGCCGCGGTTTGTCGACAATCGTCGTCTCGTATAGCTGAAACTGGCCCTGCCGCTCGGCGTCGTCCAGAAACGCGATCTTCGATCCATCGCGTGACCATGCCACACCGTGCGCCGCCTTCGAACCCACCGACCCGGCAGTCACCAAGCGCATCGCGGTCGCCGTGGCGTCAATCGGCGTGATCCGAATTCCGTCGGACACCCACGCCACACTTGCGCCGTCAGGAGCGATCACTGCTTCCTCGATCGGCTTGACCGCGAGGAGATGATCGAACACGGTATTTACGTCGGCCGTCTGCGCCGACATGACGGCCACAAGGCTGGCCACGCCTATGAGACCGAGCCAATATCGTTTAGTGCTCTCTCGCTCGGCTCCACCTCCGCTAGCTGATGCCTCGATCTTGTGACGTCCTAACATGAGGCCGGCCTCCTTTCGTATTGCCAGTGCCTGAGTGGCGGGGAGATTGCGAGATCGTATGCAACCTAACTCCTGTTGTTTATGCTGACCTGGATAAGGCCGGTCCCGGTCAGCCTAACACCGAACCACAGGCGGAGGGCCTAACTATCCTCACGCTACTTTTTCGGAGCGGGCTTGGCCTTGGTGTATTTACCCTCGAACCAAGGTGTCCACGTATTGCCATCGGCAGAGATTTCGGCCTTCGCTATCGCGCTCATCAGATCAGGCGCAAGTATAAAGGTGTCCTTAAACAGATACTGCTTCCCCGCGACGACAAACTTTCCTGTATAGGTCCATGTGTTTCCATTAACGGTTAACACTCCAGAATACGTGTTTCCATCGCCCTCGTACCCGCTAACAGTGAAGTTCTTGTTCACCGGGTCGTACCCCGTGATCTCAAGAGCCCCCGTCTCTCCCATAGCTCCCTTTTCCGCCCGCCGCTCTTGGAGAAAGAACCCCCCGAGAGTCATCTGATCGGTCGCGTCGCCAGTGAACTTGCCGCCGGGTCCCAGCGGTCCGGGCTTGTATTCCAGTTCGTACGTCCAATGGCCCACAACAACAGCTAGCTTCTTGAGCTCAGGAGCGGGCGTTTGCGCCCGCATTGCCGTGGCGAAGCAAACGACCAGAAGGAATAGCAGAATATTGAATCGTCGCATGATAACCCTCCTTTACTGAGTCCATGCCCTTCGCGAGTTTAGGGTGTTCGCCTCAGAGGGTGGTGCGTCCAATGGTGGGAGGTGCTCTTCGGTGAGGCGACGATGGCCTGAGAGGAAGTAAACGCCGACCCCGTCGGGAAGTGTTACTTCCGGGGAGGTCAATGGCAGAGTGTTACTCCAAAGCCAAACTCAAGTCAACGTCTAGAGCCACCTCTAACCAGATAAACTGCTATCATACGCGACAACTAAGCGGCGCTTACGTGACGAATGGAAACTAACTGTTGAAGCAAGGAATCAGGAGTTCGGAAGGTTTGCTTGCGGTCAAGTCTAAATCTCACGCATGCAACGGCCCTTCTGATATGATTCGCCACAGAAGGTGAATGGGAAGGAGAACTTCCCATGCCAGACCGGGTCAGTTCGTTAGATTCCCTCATCGGACAAGAGTTTTCCCATTACCGCGTCATCAAGAAGCTGGGCGGCGGCGGGATGGGTGTTGTTTATGAGGCGGAAGACATCCGCCTCATAAACAACACCCATCCCGCCGCCGCACAGCTTCTTGATGACGCGGTAATGGGAAAACTCTTGTCCGATGAGGGAATCTAACGAACTGACCCGGACAAGAGTTTTCCCATTACCGCGTCATCAAGAAGCT
>Ga0116132_1001875_pt1 | contig 14186 bp, 20 predicted proteins | sample June2015DPH_17_1_2_FD_89735 | JGI IMG/M metagenome (GOLD analysis project Ga0116132, IMG submission 89735) | Peatland microbial communities from SPRUCE experiment site at the Marcell Experimental Forest, Minnesota, USA - June2015DPH_17_150 | ecosystem: Environmental > Terrestrial > Soil >... | reverse complement strand
AATTAAAATTATAGTGGAGAAGGTGAGTTAAATTGCCATTCAGAGGCGACCCCATGAGTTACGCAACTCCAAAGCAACCATTCAAATTTGAAGTGATAAATACTCCTATACGTGGGATTGTTCAACAAAGTTACGGTATCTATGTTATCCCGTCATTTCAGCAATTAATCACGGTTCAACGTCAAGACCCTTTGCTTAATGAAGCCATAGTGATGATGGCTGAACAAATCATGGGTGCAGATTTCTATTGTACAGTTGATAAAGATGCGGCATTAGCAGATAAATATCTTGAATACATTAATCAATGGAATGAGAAGAACGATTTAAGGGAGAAATTATTGGATGGTGCAGGTCAACTTTATGGTCATGGAAATTTCGTGGTTAGGCTTGATGCGAAATTCGGACTTAGTATTGTACCATTAGAAGCTATCTGGCATGCTGTTCCAGTTGGAACTTCACCATTAGCCCCAGACGGCACAAGAACTCAAGATGCTGACCCATTACAAGAAGCATACGACATTGAACTTCATCCAACTTATCAAACGGAAGGAAGCACCAAAATATTAAAATGGAATCAATTTTACCATTTCAGAAAGAACGTACTTGGAGCAGGCTGGCAATATAGTTCAAGCAATCCATTTGGCTTGGGCTTCGTAGCTGGAATGATTGCTTGTCCAGTTGACAGCAAAGGCAATATCAGCCCAAGTTACCTTGATATTCGTTACGGATTGCGTACTGCATCATTCGTTGCAACTATGAAATTTGCAGTTGGCACAATGTACATCGGATTCCCTAACATGAGTAACGAAGATTTTGAAGCGCAAGAAGTAGTTGAATCAATCAAGAAAATGAGTCCTTATGGCGGCAAATTCATAACTAACGCCGATGTTAAAGTTGACCTTGCTTTGCCAGCTAAATCAGAAAGTTATCAACCTTGGATTGAGCAGATGGAGAACGAAATTAACGCTGTCATGGCTGTTCCAAGCATATCTTTGGGTAGTCAGGAAGGCAAGACTAATAAATCAACTGCTTTCACAAGAGAGAAAATATTTGAATTCAAAGTTGATGCTTACCGTAGAGTATTAAGTAGTGGTATGGAGAAGATTTGGAGTACAGTATTAGACCACGCTTTCGGTGAAGGTTCAGGTGCTAAAGCCAAGATTTCAATGATATTTGGCAAGAATACAGGTGATTATACTCTTGAAGGAGTTATTGCTATGGTTGGGGCTAATATATGCAGTCCAGAGCAGGCACGTTATATATGCGAAAAGTATTTCAAGTACGAATTTGTTGGTCCAGACCCTAAGCCATTGCCACAAGGACAGCAACCACAAGCTGGTGCTATGCCGAAGACCAAGACAAGTACAAGCCTTAAAGATGCGGCTACTACGGCTCAAGACTATGCCGAAAAGAAAGGAGTAAGTGGATAATATGGAAGAAGATTATATTTCATGGGTAGAAATAGATGGTAGTCCATTAACATTTACTTATGTAGAAGATATGGTTCAAGTTGCGATAGATGAGGATGCTAACTTTGCGGCTATCTACGATAGAAAATCAAGTTATGTAGCAACTATAACTATTGAACCACCAACTATATTAAGCGAAGATTATGCTGTGTCAACTAATAATTATGTTGAGCAACAGGTAACAAGTAGTATATTAGGGAAATATATCGTAATTCAATATGGTATAGGTGAAGCACCAACTACAGCAAATATATTTAAAGATGGTGTATTAATTCAAAGTATAGCGGCTGGCACAGAAGTATGGATTAGTCCAAATGGTAAATACATATTTATAATTACAATCAAATGCTTACATATTTATAAAGGAGTCGTAGGGATAACTGAGGGGCTTACAGAAAGTGAACAAGAGGCTCTTAATTTACAAAGATTAGAGAACTTCACAGAAGAGAAGGTAGCAGAATTAACAGGGTTAACAATTTCTACGGTTACTCCAATAGAAGGTGACTACTCAACTTGGACATTGAAGAGTTATTGCCCGATAACTGGTAGCGGTGCAACTAAAGTATTGGCTTTAAACGAGTATGCCGTGCTTGCTTTGTCGGCTGGTAATGAGTTGCGTAAATTAAATTATGATACAGGCGTAATAACTTCTGCATTCGGCAAATTAGTATATTCATTAGTATATCTTAGTCCATTTAGTGTAACTGGCAAATATTTTGCGACTACACATGACAATGATAATATATACGTTTATAAAGACGGCGTATTGCAACAGACGATAACTGTCACAGGGTTAGGCGAAGGCTGGATTTCAATCAGTCCAAATGGGCAATACATTGCTATATTTTATGGTAGTGGATTAATGATTTATAAAGGAAGTGCATAATATGACTCAAGATTTCAGTAACTTACCAGCAGAGCAGGCGTTACACATCGTTCATTGTGTATTCTGCAATACGGCTGTTGAAGAAGCAGAGACAGGCACAAGTCCAGACGGCTTGACAACTGGATTATGTAGCTTCTGTATGTGCTATAACAGCTTCGATGAAGTAAAGTTAGCATGGTGCAGGATACTTGCGTGGCTTGACGCAACATATAGAAGTGCGGAGAATATGTAGGTGATATGAATGGGCAACAAATTACACAGAACCCCAAATAAATTGAAAAGAATAATAAATCGTAAGGCAATGAGAAAATTCAATGATATGTCAAATGAAGATAAATTAGCATTTCTTACTGCCCAACTAAATAATAGGAGAAAATAAATATGAGTAAATTAAGTCCGTTTGGAAAATTCGTTAAAATGGCTGTTGATAAGGTAGATGCAGCAGTAGTGGTTAAGTTCGATTGGAAAGATGCCATCTTGGACAGTGCAATACTGGCTGGCATATCATTCTTTGCATCACTTGGCGGAGCAGTATTATCAAGTTGCAGTAACCCGTTTCTTGCGGCTGGATTTACTGCTGGTTCAACGTTCTTTGCTACAATGGCAATTAAAAGAGGATTGGTGAGTAAATAATGACAGCAATCTCAAATGCATATCCTACTATGGAGCAAATGTATGATAGGCTTGGAATGGTTACTGGTGATGGTAAAGATACTCAAATACAATCGGCGGCTGTTACAGCAAGTAGATTAGTTGACACATTCTTGAAGCCTTACGTTACTGTACCTTTAACTGGAACAGTTCCAGACCAAGTAATGGATTTGACAGCAGATATTGGCGCATCAATGTATAAACGCATATTATATCCAACAGAAATGCATCTTCTTGGCAAATTAACCCCTGATACTCGAAGTCAAATATCAATGGCTACGGGTTGGATGGCACTCGGAATCAGCAAGTTGCAAGAGTACATTCGTAGCTTCTACACTTTAGCTCAGACTGTTGGCACGACTCTATATAACCAGAATGTATTCAATCAACTGGCTAAGGATGGCATAATCACTACTAAAGAGGCAAGAGCATTCATTAATGCGGCAAATATTATAGTGAAGACTGAGCAAGAGACATTAACTAAGACAAAGACTGAGACTGATACGCTTACCAAGACCGAAGTAGGAAGTAAGATAGGCGTTGAAAGCCTAACTAAATTGAATACTGTTAGGGGATATGTAACTAAGAAGCAGAATAGGATTGGTTGCATAGAAAGCGACCCGTATAGTGACGGTTACAGGGAGACTCCAGATACAGGAAATACTTAGGTGGTGATAAAATGGGAAAAGGAATATATAAAGAAAGACAGCCAATAGTTGATTACGTAGAGATAGTTCATACAGACGGCTTAACAGGTAAAGTTACCAGTCACAGATGTAATATGGGCTTGAAGCATAGAATACTTAAATTCTTCCATTTAGCACATAATTGCATGACTAACTCAGGTACAGGCGGAATAGCTGACATCGTTAGCTTAATTACAGGATTAGCCGCACCAGCCGCTTATGTTGATATTGGCATCGGCACATCCACGACAGGCGATGCATCAACTGATACTAAGATGGGAGAAGGCGTTATATTGGTAGCAGTTACTCCAACAGTCACAAGTTCGTCAGGTGCATTGAAAGACCAAGCTAACTGGACTCACGTATTCAGCCACGCTAACGATTCTGGATTAACAGGTACATCGGCAATTAACGAAGTTGCAATTGAGAACGTAACTAACGTAGCAACTACAGGACACATGCTTATGCACATTGCAGGCGCAACCAATTATGGAGCAGTAGATAACTGCATCTGGGACAACGGCGACACTTTAAGCATAACGATAGTAATCAAATTCGAACAAGGCGCATAAGGAGACTATTACTGATGATTGACATAACAGCTACAATATACAGTTACCTTCATAGTGGAACATATTGGGTAGAGACTAATCCAGCATATGCGTCTTTAAATTTCAAATTTGACGAGTATGATTCTAATAATCCTAATTTGCAAATCTTATTGGAAAATCTGCCTGATAAGAAATCATTTGTGCGTGAAGATTTGCAGAAGGTTGAGCACCGATGCAAAATCAGCATTTTCGTTAAGCCTGTTGACCCTAAAGATGATACTATATCAAGTGCCGCCAAGACTGTATTTAATAATATGAAGACCCAGATTGACAAGATTATAGCTCATAATCTGTTGACTAATTCCAGCTTTACTACATTCGTAAATACTACATTAGATGGCTGGAATGACGGGTTAACTTTGCAGAGGGGCAGAGGCACAAAGAACTTCAAGATTAAAGATGATGTATTGAAGAGTGATAGTGTTGGTGCAACAGTAATTTTCCAAAGTGCACAGATAGTCACTTGCTGGTATTACGTGTATGTCGGAGCATCAACTGACGGTAGCAAGCAACCGATATTCGTTAGAAGCATCAGCTTAGGCAAATCAAGCGCAACTTACACATGGTATGGCATAACAGACGCTAAATGGGAAGATAATAATCCTTGGGAGTTGATTGAAATACCTGCTGGCGCAATGGTTCGTCAACATATTCATCCTGTACATTTGGAAGGAGAAATAATATGCCGTGACTTCGCAACTCTTTATACGGCGTTATACAATACTGTAGTTAATACTGACAGCAATAATGTTGACCATAAAGCAATTGATGCCAACGGCACAAAATGGAACATAGGTTATTTCGTTATGGTTATTGCGGCTGGACAGGCAAGCAGTATTACAGCAACATTTGCCAATCCAAAGATTAAATCAGTATCATTTGATTCTGCACAATTAGGCAAAGACAACATGATTAAAGTTAAATTTACAAGTGAAGGAGTCCAATATTCATAGGTGATATTATGTTCAATATACATCAATGGTATTTAGAAAATAAGGAGAAAGTGAAGGCTCAACATGATATATATAGAAAATCTCATTTAGAGAAATATAGAGAATATACTAATAATTATAGAATATTACACCCTGACTATATAGTTAATTGTAAAGTTAATAGACAAAATATGGCAAAAAAAATAAAATCTGAACTTTATCAATTACTCGGCGGCAAATGCGTAATATGTGGCTATGTAGGAACTGCATTGTGTATTGACCATGTAAATGGCGGCGGAACCAAAGAACGAAAAGAGAATGGTTCATCAGATTATCGTTATTATAGGAAAATATTGGGCAAAATTAAGGCTGGTTCTAAGGATTACCAACTTCTATGTGCTAATCATAATCTTGAGAAAGAAATGAGTAGGAGATATAGTTAATGTCAGACGAAATGGACCTTCATGATGTAAGTATGCTTGCACGTTCAATGCGTAAGTATGAGAAGTTAGCTGACGAAATTGATAGGAAGAATAAAGAAATGGAACAGAATATCAAGAAAGTTGAAGAAGTTACAATGATATTAATTAGTACAGTCCACGTTGCCCAAGCTATGAGCGTTATATTGGGTGCAATGGAAGGTGGAGTTGGGGCAGTAGAGGCAGGAGTAGCAGTAGTCAGCATTGGAGCATACGGCGGAATGGATGTATATTATGCTTCACAATTAATGTCAGGGAGTTGATAAAGTGTGGCAATCGAAAGTCATCCTAAAGAACGAATTAAGATTAATGGCGACCCCGATATTAGTGCAGACAGCATAAGCACTGAAATTATTAAGCGTGAGAACGGTATTGACCAATGTACTCTGGTAGCTAACGATGACGCTGGCAAAAGTTATCTTGCAACACATTGCAATTTTCATGATGAAATAACGGTTGAATATGGATACCCCGATGAAGGCATACCTTACTTTAAGGAATTTGACGGTTACATAATGGAATTAGACCCGTCATTTACTAAAGCTGGTGAAGTATGCAGGGCAGTAGCTTACGGTCAAGGTTACTGGATGAGGCAAGTCAGGGTTAACGCCAATTATGAAAGCATAAGCGTTGCTACAGCTTTAAAAGTATTATATTATACTGGTGCTGTAACTGGACCTGATAATCCAGACATTAGCCCTTGGAGTTACGATGGATTTAGCCCATATATCAATGAATTACCTAACAGCCCGATAAGCGAAGACTCAAGTAATGTAGTTAATCCAGTGGTCAGTGATGTGTATCTACTTGATGTAGGAGACCATTTAAATGCATATATTGGTCCATTTACAATAACTAATTTGCTTACTTTAAAGAATGAAGTATTAACTACGTGCCATTTGCATATGGTTGCCAAAGTAACTGCTGGTACAAGTTGCAATGTTCATTTTCAGTACAGCCACGATGGATTTATAAGTGATATTAATGATTTTCCCATTGATGAAACGGTTAATTCTTTTAGTTATTTAAATTATTATATGAATGTATTAGGGCAAATAAGTACCATAAAAGACCTTGAGAATTTACAAATTAGATTCTGCATTAGTTCTTATGTTGGATTAACATCAGTTAAAATTTCAAGCGTGTACTTGCGTGTGGAAGAATACCAGACGGAGACTTTACGCCACATACTGGTTGGTCCAAACGAAGCATACGGCGGATTACCTTTTAATCATGGCTTAAAAGTTGATTATATTGACCACATATTAGGCTTATGTGACCCAGCTACAGGAGCATTAGTTGCTGGCACACAATATCCAGTATTGAATACAGATTATGTGTATGGTCATCTTGACACTGTTGACTTGGGTGGGGTTAAATTCCCATTTTACGATGGACTTTCAGCTTTGCAAGAGTTAGTTAAATTAAGTAGTGCCGCAAGAATACTTGCTGGCGATTTAACAGGACTTCAATGGATAGTTGACGTTAACTGCAACTTGCTTATTGCACCTATAAATCAACATCATGTGCAGGGTAAAGACTCAAGCCACTACATTGACACTAACGGCGGCTGGAATGACAGTATAACTCACGTATTGGCAGTCAGGCAAGACATGATTAGCGAAGCGTTCAAGACTGAAATTTGCAAAGCCAATTTAGTATTAATTAGCGGCGTATTCAAAAGCCCTAAAATTGATGATTATTATACTGATATACGTAGCCTTGATTATAGCGACATTGGCTTTGAATGTGATAATACAGGCTTATATATTGCCACATGGCGACAATACCGTGATTGGATAGTCAAGAAAATATTGCCGCCTGACGATGATTATGATGTTGACACAAGTGCAGACACCATGAGTTATGATGCAACTAACGCCCAATACGGCAACGTTGCTTTAAAAATGAATAATCATAAGAATATTCATGTTGCACAATTCGTATTGAAATATCCAATTAACATAAGCAAATTCATCACAGATAATGGGTTAACCATAGCGTTTGCCTTTAAGCATGGCGGCTACACTACTAAGCAAATGGTAAGATTATATAAGGCTTTAACTCAGGCAAGGTCAGAAGAGATTCAAGCTGAATATCCATCTATTTACAGCAGTTGGGAAGCCGTTGAGATTGATTGGCAAGGCATAGACTGGTACAGTTACTTCCAATGTAACATGACGGATAATGGTGACGACAATTGGGGTAGTCAAAGCATATTAGTTACATTAAAGGATTTATCAGGAAGTGCCAAGTGGAATCAGCATGGCAACATAACGTGGGACCAAGCGCAATATATTGGCATAGTATATACTAATACAGATTATATATCAAGTGGAGTTGCCAATTGCTGGATTGATAACTTAGTAATTAACGGTAAAGTAATCAGGGGTGCGGCTGATACAGACAAAATAGATGATTATGGTTGCAGGATGTTAACCATTAAAGACAGCATTGCACAGGAATACAGCTTAATTGTAACTGATGATAGTGGTCCATTAGCAAGAATAGCACTTTATGAATTGTCACGCAACAGGTTAAATCTTACTACTGGCAAAGTAGTAGTACCGATGGATGTAGGATATTCTTATATGGCTGGTCAATTGATTAATATAAAGACTGACGCTTGGACAGGAGACGGCAAGAAATTCAGGATAGTTGAATTAAGGTTCGTATTCAGCAAGAAAGGTGCGGCTGTAGAACTTAGCCTCACAGACGACATTTGGAATTCAGTTCCATTGAATACATCAAGCGAATTCAACAAGATAGTAAAGATGACTGACCCAGACTACCAGACACGCACTTACGCATCATTGAAATCAGGAAGCGACTTTGATTACTTATTAAATAATATTTTAGTTAAAGATTACGCTGGAACATGGGGTTGATTTAAATGCCAACATTAGATGTTATTTCAAGTGCTGGATTAAATGTATATGAAGGAAGTTAAAGAATGGCAGAAGACTTATATAAGCGGTTAGATAATAATATGGTGGTGATTTATTAATGGGAAATTATAAAGAAAGAGTACCAATAGCAGATAAAGTAGTTATAGAGCATTATAATGGCAAGACTGGCAAGCTATTGCAGGCTTTATTGAAGAGAGTATCAGACCAAGCCAAGGAACTTGCTGAACTAAAGAAAGGAGTTAAGGCTTAATGACCATTAAGCAATGCGTGATTTGCCAGTCAGAATTTGACATTAAAGGCAAAGCCATAACTTGCAGTCCCGAATGCCATCATCAATTGAACATTAACAGAAGCAGGCTATTTAATGAAGCAAATAAAGATACAATTAAGATTAAGAAATGCAAGCGTTGCGCCAAGGAATTTGAGGGCAAAATAATTGGCGGCACTAAATTATGTCCAGAATGCCTCAATGATAAGGCATGGCTTACCCAGCGAACCAAGCCACGCAAGGCAAATTGCAAGCGCAAGAAGATAATAACCAGCCATAAGACTGTATGGTATAAATATACTATAAGCCCCAATCCAAGTTATATTGCAAATAAAGAAGATTCAAATGAGAGGCTTATTGCAAATGCCAAATACGAATGCCACAGATGCCATAAGATATTGAGCAAAGATGCAAGGATAAGCCACCATGTAATATTATGCCTTGATTGCATGGCATTGACTGATATAATTACAGGTACGCAATTTAATGATAAAGTGTTATTAAAGTTAACTAAAGAATATATTAAATATGAGCAATTAACCAGAGCAAGCAGGAGCAGAGTTGATGGCGCAGTAGTTGGCATGGGGCATATACTTTAGGAGATAAATGATATGAGTGCCACCCAAAGCCAAGACCCAAAGTCAAGGGCATATGTTGATACTGCCCTAACTGACGGTGCAAATGTTGACGGCATATTGATAAATTATACCGTTATTGCAGTTGATAAGCTGGGTGGTAAAGATGTTAAATCACGCAATAAATCAATTATTAAATTATTTAATGACAAATTAGGTGGCAAAGATAGTAGAACCAGACTTGCAACTCGAATAAGGTCATTTACGGATAAAGCAGGTGGCAAAGATACACGTTCACGAATAACTGTCAGGTTACGTTCATTTGCTGATAAAGTTGGTGCTTTAGATTCTAAATCACGGTTAACAGTCAGATTACGTAGCTTTAACGATAAATTAGCTGGATATGACACACGTAGCAGATTAGCAACCAGAGTCCGTAACTTTAGTGATTATCTTGCTGGTCATGATGTCAAATCAAGATTTAAAGGAATGGCGCATACTTTTAACGACAAGTTAGGTATGCATGATACTAAGAGTAGATTCAAGACTATGGCTCATACATTCCATGATTATGTTGGTGGATTTGATGTTAAGTCAAGGGTTAAGTCAGCGTACAGGTCATTCGTTGACTACTTAGGTGCTCACGATGCTAAATCAAGAGTTAAGCAATTGTTTAAGCAATTCAACGATAAAATTGGTGCATTAGACAATTACAGCCGAGTCAAATCAATCTATCGTAACTTTATTGACTATGTTGGCGGTAGCGATTCATTCAGCCACTTTAAATCTATAACTCATATATTTTACGATTATTTAGCAGGTTCAGATTCAATAATTCATTTCAAGTCTATGACCCATGTATTCTATGATTACTTAGGCACTAAAGACAGCATGACTCGTTCAGTTAATAGATTTAGAGTCTTCATACAAACAGGCGGCTTAAGTGATAAAGTAACCATATTAAAGAATTGGGCTAAACGACTATTCAAGGAACACCCACGCCAGCGTATTTCAACTGATTAACGGATGATTATGAGTTAGATTCTTCATTCGCCCATCAGATTTCATATGGCATCTACGGCATAACCATCGGTAGTCATTAACATCTCTTAAATATTTACCGCTTATATTAGCACAATCTCTTGGTGGTTGCTGATGACATTCTTCACATAAGTCAGGCTTAGGCTTATATTGTATAATCCAAGTATGAATAGCTTGAAGTCCAGCTTTATCGCCTTTCCACATCGGATTTCTCTCACCTAACTTTGCTTCTCTCCTTCCATCATTTCCATAACCCATATTAGGATGTAATCTATGATTACGATTAAAGACGTAAATTCTCATATATTCTTTATTTGTCATACTTTAGCCTCTGTATAGTAGTGCACATACTCACTTATAAATGTTATGGTCCAAAGCAAAAGATTAATACCAGTTAATTTATTTCTTAACTACTAACAATCCATAATGGTCACATTGCTCATTATCACAATAAGCGGCTGGTACATACAGGCTTCTATAAGTCCTTAATTCATATCCACATCTTCTACATCCCGTCTATACCTAAGCCAATCAATGTTACTTGGTACAACAGGCGTATGTAACCATATTAGCCACTCTTTATAGTCCTTATCATCATCAGTAGTAGTAGTTCGATGTAAGTAGTGCTTGTTATTATGCTTGTTATTGTTATTAGACTTAGACTGGTACTGAGTCAATGTGGTAACTGACAACTTACTTAACCCAGAAAAAAACGGCGATTTCGGCTTTAAGTTACTCAGCCGTTTTAATAGGGCATATAGGCGGCTGTGGATTAGGTGCTTGCAATACGACTTGAAGTTGGATTCGGTAGCCGTTTCCTTTAGTTCGATTAATACTATGCCATACTCGTTGATTAGTTGCTTTATGTAGTCGCTAAAGTTGGCGTAACTTACTACTAATACCCACATTTGCAAATGCTCTGGGTCCTTGCGCCAAAAGTAATTTAATTTATTAGCCATTATTTCGTCATTGAGGAAAGTCGTTTCTTTGGGGTTGGTGCATTCATATAGGGCTATTTGCTTGATTTCGCCGTCAACTATGTGGCTTTTCTCATTTGGGTAAATGCGTGGGTTGAAGTCGTTATGTTCATAAATGCCGCCTAAGCCCATAACTTTGTGCAACCAAGTTACCGCTTTCTCAAGGGGTATTCCACTCAAATATAGTGCTGGATTATTTGGCGTTAACATTAATTATTCATCCTTTTGGTTAAGTAACTGCTTAATTCACTCATTGGCTTAAGTGATTTCCATGATTTGCCTCTTGCATTACCAATTTCGTTACCCCAAAACCTGCTTTTTAAATCATTGATTTTGCTTCCGTATTCCCAGCCTAATATTATTCTTCTATGTTCGCCTTTAACGTTAATTATTTTTGGTGTATGCTTCAAGTTATACTTAACCCAAAAGTCGTCTGGCGTAGTGTCCAATTTAACGAATACATAAATATCATAGACTTTCTTTGCTAATTGCTGGTCGTTGACTAACACTTTGCTTTGCAACCCCGTTTCAGCATTGTTAAACCTGTAGTGGCTTGCTTTAACATCAATTAAAATATTATTACAGTTAAAATCGCCTTTATCTGGATGAATCAGTTGGTTATCCTTTACATACGTTATATTATTTGCTTTCATCCATTTTTCAGTTGCATCTTCACCAATCTTCTTTAGCCAAGTATTCTGTGCTCCCCTGTCAATTTTACAACCTTCATCGTTAAACGATATTAAGTCTCGTTCAAATTCCGCCCAGCTAATATCCTTATCATTAACTGTATCTTCAACCCAATCTTCTTCTGAGATCATTTTAATCACCTAAATATAAACGGCGGATTAATTCTGACAAATTTTCCATTTACTATCTTTAGGCTTTTCTTATATTGTCCAGTCTTATTATAAAGCACAAGACCACAATTATCACATACAATTTCATCCATGTCATAAAGCACAATTTTATCACTTTTACATTCTGGGCATCTTATTTCAGTCATTTCAATCACTACCTTTATCTAATAATATCGTAGTTAATAAACATTTCCATAATTGACCATATATGGTTTTGCCGCACAGGGCGGCAAATACACATATTCTACAAATATGTTTGTCTATACATAACGATAATTTCTTCCTAAATATATTTTCAATCATTTATTTCACCTAAATACAAAAGTGCCTAACTTTCTTTTTTTCTTAAAGTATTCGTCAAAATGCAATTTACAGTAACATACGCCATCTTCATTTCCAACTAACATTTGCATATGATGCTTATTGGTTAATATTACTTTAATAGTAGATTCTCTTTCGCACCATCCGAAATCTTTAGCATTCTTCATATCAATCTTGGCTTTATCGCATATGCAATGTTCCTTATAATGTCCATGCTCTATTCTTTCAACTTGATTGCTCCACCATACAACCTTTATCTCACCATTATTTATCTTCCGTATTAAATCATCTTCATATTTCTGCTCTACTTCTGGGTCAAATATTGTACCCATTTACGCCACCGCCTCAGACTTATCTAATCCTTTGACTGCCTTCGCCCACTCAATCGCTGGGTTAGTATCATCGTCTGGCTTAACTGGTAGCTGGCTTTTGATGTCGGTTACGTCTAAGTTATAGTTAGTTAAATAATTCAATTTATCATCAACTGTTGGCAACGAGTTAAATTTCTTAGCTGACATTTGAACTCTATTCTTAAAGTATTCTGGGTGCTCTCGCTTCCACCGTTTAACATTTTCATTATGCTGCGCTTTATGGTCAAGATACCATTGGTGCATCTTTTCTTTAGTGTATTGTACCATTTTATTCACCTGTTAATATATAATACTTTATCTTATATATAAATCTTTCGGTCTAAGTTACTATTCGGTTAAGCAAGCAGAGGTGATAACAAATGAGTATGGTGAAAATCAAATGCCAACTCACCTGCCTAACCAGTTGATTTAATGGTGCTTCACCTATTTATATTTATTGGTCACTATTAACAATCAATTATATTACGCAACTACTTAACTATCTTATGCGTTTCTGTTAACTTGCGTATGTAGTGGTTGCCTCAAGTTACTAATTAGTTATTAATTAAGTATCAAGTTACTAATTAGTTAAGCAATTAAGTAATAAGCCACTATTAACAGACAGGTAACTCGCATCTAACTACTAATTAGCTAAACAGACGAGCATAACTAACTACTAATTAACTAAACAGACGAGCATAATTAACTAAGCTAAGCTATAACCTAATGATTGGCTACAATTATGGCAGTAGGTGTTCGGGCTTCATTGTGGGTTTAAATGATTTAGCATAAATTATGTATTTTTTGAGCAAGTCACGGTCTATAAGTAACGATTGGCTACTCAATTTTGGGTAGGTATGCCAGTTAAGTAATACAGGGCAGTATTATACAGCCCAACTAACTAATACATGACAAACCATCTGTTAATTTATGCCTTGGCAAATTAACTATTAAGTAATTACTTAAATTACAACACCATTATTTAATGTGCGCTTGCTAACAAGCAACACTACTAACCAATTACGACTCAACCTAAGCAACACTACTAACCAATTACGACTCAACCTAAATCTATTACTAAAGCATGCTTAGTCACTACAAAGGCACTAACTAACCTATACCATACACTATTAATATATTAATTATGTGTTACTAACTGATTGATATTATT
>Ga0116132_1001818_pt1 | contig 14520 bp, 33 predicted proteins | sample June2015DPH_17_1_2_FD_89735 | JGI IMG/M metagenome (GOLD analysis project Ga0116132, IMG submission 89735) | Peatland microbial communities from SPRUCE experiment site at the Marcell Experimental Forest, Minnesota, USA - June2015DPH_17_150 | ecosystem: Environmental > Terrestrial > Soil >... | reverse complement strand
TGCCGTGACGATCGCCGGACTCTGCCAGGTGTTCGCGCAACAGCAGTGCACGCCGTCGAAGTCAAATCTGACGCCACTCTCGATGTTCTTGCAGGTCTTCAATTGTGCACCAGCATGACTTCCGGGACGATGCCCCACGGCACGCCGGAGCGGACGAGGTGCGCCCCGAAGCTGTAATCCGCCCCGGCGGCCGCATTCTCTGCGACCGGCTTGGCGTGGAACTTGGTGAAGCGCGAGGCTTTCACCAGGAACGAAGTCTTTATCGTCCTTCCAATCTGCATCTCCCAGACGCGGTATCCGGAGCCGCCCGATGCCGCCGGACCGACGACGGCGCCGCCGCAGACGACGAATTCCCAGTTCTCCCGGTAAGCGGCGCTGAGCATCCGCTGGCCGAACTCCGGCACGTAATAGGTGTCGTCGCAAGGGAAGCAGTACCAGTTGCCGCTGGCGTGGTGCCTGATCGCCCACTCCGCGGACCAGTAGCAGTCGGAAATCTTGATCTTGTTCGCCGTGCGATAGTAACGGAAACGCTGGTCCTTCATGCCCGACACGGTGGACCGATGCCTCGACGCCACGTCCTCGTCCACTGAATTGTCCGTGACCAGCACTTCGAAGTCTTTGTGAGTTTGCGCGGCGAGCGAATAGAGGCAAACGGGAAGCAACTTGGGACGGTTGAAGCAGGAGACGACGTAACTGATGTCGGGAGAGTTCACGGCGTCACTCGATGATCCCCGTCCGCAAGGCCAAGGCGATGGCCTGAGAAGTGGTGCGGACTCCGAGAATCTCGCGGACGATCTGCATTTGGTTGCGCGCGTAAACTTCGCTGTGGTGCAATTCTTTGACCCGCGTGCCGTCTGCTATCGAACGGAGCCAGCGGCGGTCGCGCTCGCTCAGTTCGAGGCGGAAATTGCTCTGGGGGCCGTAGACGTGATTGATAGTCGCGCTCATCGCCCTGTCACCTTTGACGGTTTCAACCATTGCAATCATGGATGTATTCGCCAGCGCGGCAGTAGGCTTCCCGGCGGCTGTGGACTTTGCCGAATTCGCGGCCGCACTTCGAGCAAACCACCAGGAAGCCGAACGCGAGTTGAATGAGTTTCAGCACAGGCCCGCCGCCTTCCTGAAACCATCCGGCAACTGACCAACCGGAACGGATGGCCAGTTTGCTTCGCCTGGATTCCGCTTCGTGCTGCGGTCGTTCAACGTGGCCACGAAGTTCCCATCGCCGTCCTTGGTGACTATCGCGCGCGAATCCCGCGCTGGCTTGATGAACGCCGCGTCTTCGATGAACTGACACTTCTCGTCCCACGGATGAGTCAAAGCGTAATCCGTGCGGTAGATCAGGTTCGCCCCCCAGATGTAACCACGGTAGTAGCTGGCCTTCTTGGATGCGAAATCGTACCAGTATGCGCGGTCGTATCCCGCAACCTCGGCGCCGTTCTGCATCAGGGCAACCTGGTCTGATATACGGTGCGGTCCGCTCCAGTCGTCGGCATCGAAGTGAACGATGTATTCCCCACAAGCTACCTTCGCGCCAAAGTTCCGTTTCTCGCTCAAGTTCCTTCCGGGAAACGGAAAGTAGCGGCAGTGGTCGATGCCGGTCAGCAGGTCGGCGATCGGCTCGTCTCCGGAGTCCACAACCACCAACTCGCGGTCCTCATAGTCCTGCGAGAGATACGAAGGGATGGCCAGAGTACGGGCCAATTCGCGAATGTTCCTGTGGCAGAGCAAGACGGTGACCAAAGGCGTCACGCGGCCACCGCCATCTGCTCCACGCCGGCGATGCGGCGGAAAGCGGCCAAGGTCATCATCCGGATGGCTCCCGACCTGAACACTTTGTGCGGCCATTCGACCTGCTCAAGCCTAAGCAGCGGTTCGCTGTAGCACCTGCAGTTCCAAATGTTTCCGCTGTTGTACGGAGCGGGAGGATTCTTCTCTCCGAGCAGCCGTTCCGGCGAGGGTGGATCATTCCAACTGACCAGCACGCCCTGCATCTTGCGGTGGGACAGACGCACCCGTTCGTCTTGCGAAGTCCGCCACACGTACCAGTTCAGGTCCAACTCCTCAGACCGCGCCTGCGTCAGCGCCGACTGCGCCTTGGCCGTCTCGGTCCGTGCGATCCTGCGCGCCTGCCAGCGGGCGATGTGCTTCAGCAGCGATGGCTCGTCCGCGGGACGCTGGCCCTCTACCGCTCGCCTCTGTTGCTCTTTCGACGCCATCAGCGCCACGTTCTCGGGCAGAGTCTTGATCAGCAAGGCGTTCTGTTCGACCAGCTCCCGAACCCTGTCACCTACCGGCCCCTGGAGTTCCGCCTGGAGCATCCGGTAGATGTCGCGCCCGCGCATCACTTCCCTGCTCGCCTGGCGCCAGGTCCGCGCCGTGTCGTGGAGGCGCTGGAGGACCATCCGCTCCGCCGCTTGCCAGCTCCACAGGTCGAGGAACCGTTCTCTGTCCACGAGCGGCACGCGGAACGAGCGCTGAGCGATCTCGAACAGCAACTTCGCGTATTCCTCGGCGGCGCGTTTAGACTGTTGCCAGTTCATTAGTTTACTTTTGAGGTTAGAAAGGTTAGAATAGTAACCATGACTAAACAACGCACCATAAGCAAGCAACATACGGGGGCAGCAGGTGAATTAAGGATTTGTGCTGACCTCCTCTTGCGCGGTTACGAAGTGTACAGAAATGTTTCATCTTCTGGTGTCGACATAGTCGCTTATAAAAACAAGAGATTCTACCGTGTCGAGGCTAAATCGACACAAATGGGAACGAAGGACAAGAACAGCAATTGGGATATCCGGGCTACAGCTAACGACAGTCATGGGAAAATTCGCTATTTGGTTGCTGAAACTGGTGATGATTACAGATTCGACAATCTACGATGCACTGGCGTTCAAGATGCCGACAGTCCAGATTTTTCGAGGTCATCAAATGTCTAGCCTTCTCGTTAAAAACGTGACTAAAGAATGGCTTCGCGAGATTAACTATGCTGCGGCAAAAGCAGACAAGACGCAAAGAGATTGGATAATCGAAGTTCTCGCCGCTGCCAGTTCTGGCATGGGAAACTTTAAGCAAGTCGGGCCTAATACATGGGTCAGTCATCAGGAAACGGCACCACACGGCGATAAGACTTGCAAGCACGGCTTTAGGACGTGCAAAGCCTGCGGGTTCAAAGACGGAGCGAAACAATGAAAAACAAAACTGTAAATTTGCCGTTAGATCACGCATATTTTTGTCCGGCTTGCGAATGTCTTTCGCGAAATAAAGTATGCACTGATGGTCATAAACCTTGGCAGACTATCAACATGCGCAAATTCCTCATGCGCTTGGCTGGCCGTCTCATTGCTCTGACCGATGGCTACTCTGTAACCGATGTCAATCTCATTACGAACGTTCACGATGGCAGACCATTAAAAATTAACCAACAGCGAGGATTCTGTGTAACCGTTAAGCTGTAGACAGTTCATGCCGTTCGGCCTGTATCTCCACGGTAACAGGTTCCAGGAAGTGCTCGCAACGCTGGTTCTTGCAGTGGTACGTTCCTATTCTACCCAAGATCAGCATCCATCCGCAGTCGCAGAACAGCGCCAGGTGGGCGACGGTCACGCGGCCTTGCCTACGATTCTCCAGTTCGGAATCCTCGTTTTCACCATGTAGCGCACGGCATCGCATTCGTCGTCTTTTTGCTTGACCGGTTCCTCGACCCCGCGTCGGGCCTTTTTGTCGTCCCAAGCATAAGCTGGAAGTTTCGAGATCGTCTTCGGGCAGCGTTCCCTGGAAAACTTGATCTTCCTCAGAGCCATCAGCGAACTGACCATGCGTATCCCGTCGGCCACTTCGTTGTCCGCGTCCGTGTGCCAGATGCCGCGCAGAGTCAGCTCGGCTTCGAACGAAGCACATTCTGGAGGGACCAGCACAAGGGCATGTGGCAGCGGATGACCGGGAGCGCCTGCGCGGTTGCCACCCTTCATGAAGTCTTCCAGGTCATCCGCGTACTGCCCGTCCGTCTTCTGGCGCATCGTCTCGCTCGACTCCCAGACGTACTCGCGGTCAACCCATACCGTGTCCCCGTCATCTATCACGGCCAGATAGACTTGCGGGTGGGCAACGCCACAGTCTACGGCGATGGTTTCCTCCCCGACACCCTGACCAACCGGACACGGCCCATCGTAGCAGAGGGCATTTTCGTCCCAGCAACTCCCATAAATTGCTCCCTCGGCTACGATCCACAGGCCGAGGATGTACCGCTGATAAAACACGCCCGTATACGAACGCCGCAGGAAAGCCTTCGTGTCTTCATCCAAATGCGGGTTGTCGTCTAGCCCGAACTCGATCACGCGCATGTCTCCGTTCTTCACCAATCGGTCCATGATCTCTTTCACGTGGTGGTAGGGAGAATCCGTGTTCGTCGTCCAGTAAGCCCTCGCCCCTGTCGGAGACATGCGGTTCAGCGCCATGTTGATGAAACTGGCCGGGTAAGTGACGACCTCGTCCGCGTACCAAATGCCGACCGTCATTCCTCTGACGTTCCGCTCAGAGCCTTCGTCCTTCGCACCCATCACTACCCACTTCGTCCCGAGTATCGACAGTTCCCCAGATTGCCGGTTGTAGGTGTAGCGGCTGGTTCCGACGAGATCGAACAAGTCGTTGAGAACGTTGCGGAAGACGGTTTCTTTTGTCGCGCCAGTCAACAGCCGCTGGCCCTTTACATCGTAGGCGCACAGGCCCAGGAACTTGGCCATCATCGCCCAAGTCTTCCCGCTGCGCACGGCTCCCTGGAGCACAGTGAAACGGGAATCGTTGCGCGGATCACTCCTGAGGAACTCTATAGCCTTGTCTCCGCAGCGCAAGAGCTTGTAGACCTCAGTGAAGCCTTCGCTCATTTCCATCCCATCGCGTTCTTCACTTCCTTGGCCAAGTCGCGCTGCTTCTCTGATGTCCCAGATTCAAAGACGCCGGTGTGCTTGCCGAGCAGTTCTAGGCTGCTGCGCTTGTCGGACAGTTTGAACTTGGTTTTCCTTACTCGTTCAGCATCGTACCCGTGACCTTCGACGTATTCTTCGACCGTGATCTCCTGAATCGCAGCCGCTCGGTCGCGATCGAGTTCAGATAAGTCCACGAGAGCGCTGCCCTGCTCCGTCACGCGGATGTAGTCCTTCATGTTCGAAAAGCCCAGCAAAGCGAGTTCCCGGATGATTCGTTCAGATGTGATTTCCAGTTTGTCCATCTGCCGACTGCGGAGACGCTCGATTTCGGCCGAGATAATAGCATTTGATAGCAGTCGACTGGACTGCTCTTGAGCTGCCTTCGGAGCATAGCCAGCGCGGATAGCTGCTTGCGTACCATTGAGGTCGATCAGATACTCACGCACGAATCTGGCTTGTCTATCGTTGAGACTGTTGTGGTTTCGTTTGGCGGCCACATCTAATTGCGTAAGTTGCTGAATGCGTTAAGACTTAGCAGCATCACGAGAACGCTTTGACCAGCCAGTCGTACCAGTGGCGGTGGTGGGCGGGAACCTCAAGGGGCGCCTCCACCTCTCCGCTCTGCACCTGCGCCGCCTCCGGCATCTCGATCGGCTCCGCCGGCAACTCCACGTTCGGCAAGTCGGGCGCGCCGTGAATTTCTAACTCCACGTGGTGCACGTCGTTCCCGAGCGGAACGACCTTCTTGACGCGGACCTTGCGGGTTTTCTTCTTCACCATTTTCCACCTGCGTGCGTAATTTTGAGGTCGGTCGAACCGTCGGCCGCATCAATGACTGAAGTCACCATCCAGAAGAACCCTTTAAGCCCCCAACTGTCAGACCAGCTGTTCTGGATCAGGAACGCCGGCGGGCAAGCAGCTGGGCGCAGTGTGGGAATCGCGCCGAGGTCGTAGCCAACGGCGAGCACCTCGTGGCCGCCCAAGACGGATTCAGTCGACACGTTCGGGTTGTAGATGCCAGTGGCCGCGACTTCGTCCGACTCCAGCGAATCGTAGACCGTGAAGCCGACCAAAACGGGCCACGGCACCGGATCGCCGAGCACAGACTGCATGACCTGCGAGCCCGTCAAGCCGTGGTAGGCTCCCATGCGATACAACCCTGCGGCCGCGTCCTGCGCCGCGGTAGGCTGCGTGATCTGCCCGGCGACGTAAGGGTCGAGCGCCAGCGGGCAGAAGCCCTTGAGGATCGCTACTTCGCACGCCGTTTCGCCGTCGGAACCGGCGTCGCTCGGGAAATTTCCGTCTGTGATCAGTTCCCATTCGTAAGTGTACTGCGCCGAGAACTGAGGGTTTGGCGGAGCGCCCTTCGGGAGCCAGAACTTGGCATACTTACGGAATATCCATTCTCCCGCCGAGGCGCTGGAATTGCCAGTGCACGAACCCTCGGCGCCCTGGTTCTTGATCGGACCGCACCATGAGCGCAGGTCTACCACGGAGGGGAGATTGAGAGAGACGCGGGACAGCATCCTGTGAGCGGGAAGCGGCTCGGGTATGCTGCGGTCGAAGCGGTGGCCTTTTGCGGTTACGATGACAGCCATTTACGGCACCCACCAGAACATGACGTAGGTCGCGGCGCCCGCCACCATCAAGAGAGTGACGACGAACGCCGCGAACTCGCGCTTTGTCAGTTCCTGCATTCGGCTACTGGACGCTGACGACGAACGTGCTCGCCGGACCCGCGACGACGTTCACCGGGCTGTAGGTTCCGGTCAAAGTGCCCATCACCGGGCCTGTGGCCGTCACCGTGATCGTGTCGCCCGAGACGAGCGCGGGCGGGGTGGCCGGAGCCACGACGCAGCTCATGCCGTCGGCAGCGACCGTGAGTACGATGTTCGGATCCGCGCCCGCCCCCGGCGTGGTCTCGCATATCCAGGTCGGTACGGTGCCCGCGTCGAACGAGGTCGGCAAGCCGGCCGCGTCCACGATGCCCGTGATGGTTCCCGTCGCCGTGCCGTTGTCCGGGATCGATACCTTGAACTTCAGTTTGAAAGTCTTCGATTTTGCCATGTCTGAATCTCCTTTTCGGTTGAGTGAGTTTACGTCGACCACTTCAACCTGAAATGCCACGGCTGGAGCGGAGGGAGGAGGTGTCTTGAGAATCGCCAGTATCTCCGCGATGTTCGAGGAGTCTGCGTTCTCTTGGGTAAGCACGGACTGCAAATTTGCAGCCACGGCCGTGTCTGTCTGGACGAGCGTGGAAAGGGCCGAGGCCATCCCGGCGTCGGCGTTGGCCAGGGCCGTGAGTTCGACGTTGCCAGCATCCACGGAGGTTTCGAGCAGGCGCAGGCGGTGCTCGATTTCGACTTGGTTGCTGTTGATGACTTCGCAGTAGTGGAGGATTCGAGTCAGAACGTTCTGGACCCAGACGGGTTCGGTGGGTTTGAAGACTGGCTCGGGCGGGGTTGGAGGTCCTGGTACGGGTTCGCTCATGCGAACGCTCCTTTCGTGAAAGCGGAAAAGTGTATCGGGGGCCAGAACATGCGGCCATCGACGATCAGGTAGCAGAACTCGCCGCAGACGAACACGTCGTCGAAGTAGCCGACCAGTTTGGGCAGCGGCTCGTACTCGGTCTGCGGCGTCAGTTCTTCGGACATGCCATCTCCGGCGGCAGGAACAATCCCTCGGGGTGCCCCAGCCTGCTCCTGCGCGGCCACACGCTCCCGACGTGCTCGAACTCGAACATGCACAGCGACAGCGCCGTCTTCATGGTGTTCACGCTGCAGTGACCCGTCACCTCCCGCATCTGGCGATAGGACAGGGGGCCGCACTCGACGAACGCGGAGAACAGCTTCGTCTTCCAGTCGCCGAGGCTGGGATGTGCCCCGCGGCGGACATGAGAGGTCGGGTGCAACTCGCGCCAGGCCTGCTGAATCTCTTTGTCGATGTTGTAGGTGCTCAGCGATTCCGGAAACATGATCGGCTCACATTTAGAACAATAACGCGTCCCGTTCTCGACGAACATGTTCAATCCGCACAGTTCACAAAGCTTGCTGTGGACTACCGTGCATCCCAGAGGGACCGTATGCTCGACCTCCGCGAAGCCCTGGAACATGCCGAGCGTGAAGGCTTGGCCCGTCATCGGAACAGTATGAACACCGCCCACGCCCAGAGCCACAGGAGGAACGCTTTCATTTCGCCCTCTGCACTCCGACCTTCATGTCCCGCAGCTTCTCCTCGACCAGCTTCTCGTATGTCTTCCGCCAAGCTCCGTCCCGCATCAGCATCTTTCCGTGCTCCACTTGGTTCGTCGTGTACGGCTCCGGAAACTCCAAGATTTTAGCTTGCGCCACCGAGGAACTCCCTGCGGAGTTGACACACCCAATCGAGTTGCCAGACGGCCAGCGCGACGGGGTCGTCGATGATTTCCATGTGCCGCTCCAAAGCATCCGAGGCCGCCTGTATCTCGCTCGCGCAATGCAGAACACGCTCCAGATCGGGCTTCACGCTGGCTCCGCCTGCAAATTTGCAGCCCAGACCTGACGCCGGATCGCGGCTCCGTTCGACTGACGATATGCCTCGGGATAACTTAAATCGAGGTTCTCCGGCCTGCGCGGTGGCAAAAGCTTGGGAACGGGGCGCGGCCCTGCGCGGAACTGCTCTTTCACCTCTGCCCAGGCGAAGCGGCCGAGGAGCACTATGCCCAGCTTCGGCTGCGACGGCTTGACGTACTTGGCCCAGCTGACGTTGACCAACAACGCGGCGAATTTCGGGGACGTTCTGTGCGGCGGGAGATCGGGAAGAGAGTCGGAAGGCTTGGAAGGCAGGAGGTAAACGGGGAGCCGATTGTTGGCCATCAGTCTAGGGCAAGTAGGGTACGGGGATTCAAGTTGCGTTGAACCACCAGCTTCTATCGAGGCCGGAAACGCATGTTGAAGATTCGATTGAATAATAATCACAAATTGCCCCGCTGTAAAGAGTTATCTCAGACGCCGCTACTGGCAAGGGGTTTGCCATCGGTGACTATCAGCTTTTGTTCCAAAAGTCTTTCCGCGTAATCCGCAACACAATTGACCAGTTCGGGAGGGATGGTCGCCGCCCGCGCTTTCTGGGTGTCTTGCCGTTTTTGCGATTTGCTCGATCCGGTTGCGAGAATCTGTTCGCGGTTCCATGCGCCGAAACCCTTGTTTATTCCTTGCGGCATCAGCGGCGGTACGCCCGTTCCCCAAAGGTGATAGGGTCCACAGTGATGAACGGATCTGCCGACGAAATCCTGCGCCCGTCGCACGTTCTCAAGAATGTATGGCACTCCGCTTTCTTCGCAGATTGACCGCGTATGATTGAACAGGCGAATTCCCAACTCCGGGTAAGGCGGGTCTGGATGAAAATGCCGCATCCCAAAAACGGCGAACTGCTCGCACGGGGGAGAGGCGCAGATGAAATCGAAATCCTCCCAGAATGGACCATGCTCATCCCAGATATAGGTGGCTATTTCAGAAGCTGAATTTCTTGGCGCGATTCGCAACACATCGGCCATCAGAAAAATACAGCTTTCCGGTATCTCTAGTGGCTCAATCAAGTCCACTCCCACACACTCCCATCCCCTCGCCGCAAACGCCCGCGACCATCCCCATCTTCCTGAGAAGAGGTCCAAAAGACGGTACTTTCGTTTTCCTCCGCCCGTCCTCAAATCCCCAAATCCTTCTCAACCGCTACTGCTCCGCTCCGCGCTTGTGACGCGTGGCGACGTGTTGCATAAGTTCCTGGAGACTTTTGGCTTTGACTTTGCAATGCTTCGAGACTCCGCAGATGAACTTCACGACTCCGCTCCCGCGACCAAGACTCCTGGCATCGCCGTGTGCGCGTTCGTTCGCTTCGTTCCTTTGTCTGCCCTTGTTTTGCGAACATCGACAGGCTTTGATGCCTGAATCCGCTGCTTCAGGCGAGAGTTGGCGATGCCCATGATTGACTGAACGACTTCAAGCGGAGCCTCGTCCACCCAAGCCAAGAACCTTGCCTCCGTGCTGATTTTCTTGCTCATTGTGTTGCCTCCTAAATTCGCTTTGATCCAGCCCGACCATTGCACAACCAGCAGGAACATGAATTTATTTTATGCCCGTCTGAGTCAATGATGCGGTCATCCCTTGTTGCGCTGCCCATCCCGCGCCCGTTCGTCGAATGGTCGAACGTCGGAGCCACGATGCGGTGATCTCCTCGACTGCAAATCCCATTCTGGCGGTCGTGCATCTCCATCGTCCGACGCTTGTATTCTGCTTCGCCTTTTGCATTGTCCAAACAGACCTCGCGCCCATCGGGATATTTGCGGAACGAATCATTCACGACCTCGAAGCGCAGCGATGTGGCGAGCCCCTTGTACTTCTTGCGCACACGGCCCATGAACGGAGTTGTCATTGTTTCGTTTCCACTTCAATCGCATCCAGCCGCTCGCGCAGCATTTTGTAATCCGTCAATGCTCCCTCTATCGCGTCTTGACGACTCATGTCGGGATCGCCTTCCTTTTCGCGGTAGTAATCACAAACTGAATCAATCGCGGCGAGTTGGCTAGTCGGGAAAACTACGTTCTCAATGTCCTCCAGATGCAAATCAGGAAGCGCTTCGTTCACTTCTTTCATGCACTGCGCTTTCTTTTTCTTGGACGCAGCTTTAACTTGTGGATTCTTTCGATGCTCCCGTGAGGTCACTTTCTTGGCAATCAGCTTCGCCGTTTCAACCGGCATCTGACTTTGTTCTTCGTCTGTGAAATCTGGCGAGAGATTCTTGTGCAGGGACATGTAATCCATAATCGACCGAGCACTCTTAGGCGCTGCGTTTTCTAGCCAGTCAGTCATGGTTTTATAGCCGCCGTGCTGGAAAAGTTCCCCGTCTTTGACCATCTGACAATACTTCGCCAGTTTGGGCCATCCTGTGACCACAGACTCAACCCTGCGAACCTCGCGGTCGATCGCTTCAAACTGTTGAGCGGGGTCAGAATTGGTTGAGAGAAAAGGTTCCAAGCCTACAAGATTCGACTGCAAATTTGCGGCTGGCAGTTCTAGCCTTGGATTCTCAGGGACGATGATCGCAACAGCGTGACGCTTGCGCTTGAGTTTCATTCATGCTCCAGACACACCGCAATCCTCGGGGGATTTAGGGGGTGTGGCCCTTGATCTTGACTCTTGCCCCTTGAGGCGGATAGGTACTCTTTTACTCCCCGTTGACCGGGACGTATGCGTTTTGCGCCAGAACATCTGGCCCGTTGCCCGGATTAAGAAGCCTTGTCCGTCCCATAACCTGACCCAAATGCGCGGCCCGTTGTTTTTCGGACAGGGGCAGAACTCCCCTAAGCAGTGCCGTGAAGCAACCGTGGCTCTGCCCATGGGCTCATAGACGAATTGTTTTGGGAATTATATACATGACTCGCTAACCCTTTCAGAACAAAACGACTAAAGTTCTTGACAAAATGCAGCGAGTGATCTACTATAAAGCCAGTTAAGGAGTTCCAAAGATGGGCGAAACTCAAACGATTGTTCCGTACTGGTTCTTAATGAGAGCCGCTGGACACCTGACTGGTGGCGGCTGCGAAGGTAACGTATACAACGGCACCTGTCCGCTCTGCAAAGCACAAGAGATTCTAATGAACGCAGCGATGCGGATTGGCTATGTCGGAACCTTGCCCTACGAAGTGGGGGTTGGTAGCTATGCCCGCTAAACACACCGAAACCGTGACGAAGCCTACTCCCCCGACAGCGAGGGACGTTGTGACGTGGTGCCACGGCGAGGAAAGCGACTGGATCATTAAGGGCACGCAACTCATGCTGGATCGCTATGTGGAGCACTCCGAACTGGCAGAGAAATACAAGGAAATGTGCGGGAAGCTTCGCGAGTACGTCGAATGGCGTCATCTCGGCCTGGGCGGAGAGAACCTCGAAGAGCTTGTACTGGCGCGAGCGAAAGAACTGGAGAGCATGCTCGCGCGAGTAATCGGCTGCCTGAATCGCGTTGAGGTGATGGCTCCGCATATTGCGGAACTGAAAACTGAGTCGCACAAACTGATGCCACAAGTCGAACGCACGCCTTTTATACCCGCGCCCGTGGGCTGTGGGCCGGGAGAGTAAGCCATGAGCAAAAGCACGATCAGCACCTTCCAGCTTTTCGAGATGTTCCCGACGCCAGAGTCGGCACGGATTTACCTCGAATCGCGGCTCTGGCCCGATGGCCCGTTCTGTCCTGAGTGCAAGAGCCGTGAGCGCATCGGCAAGCAGCCCAAGGTTGGCTTCTACCGCTGTAATGCTTGTTCCCTCGATTTCACGATCCGTACCGGGACGATTTTCGAGCGCAGCCACATTCCCCTGCACAAATGGCTCTACGCCATGTACCTGCTCGTTACCGCTCGGAAGGGCATCTCTAGCCTGCAACTGGGAAAAGAGATCGGAGTTACCCAGAAATCGGCATGGTTTATGCTCCAGCGTCTCCGTGAAGCGTGCGGTTCTGGCGATGACCTCGACAAGTTGCGCGGCATCGTCGAAGTAGACGAATGCTTCATTGGCGGGAAGGAGCGCAACAAGCACGAGCACAAGAAGCTCAAGGCTGGACGTGGATCGGTTGGCAAGACGGCTGTCGTAGGACTCAGGGAACGCGGCGGACGCACTGTAGCAATGCCGATTGAGGCTACCGACATGGCCGCGCTGCAATCGGCTGTCCATGCCAACGTCGAAGTAGGTTCCACGATCTTTACGGATGAGGCGACCGGGTACGTCGGCCTTGACGGGCTGTTCTTTCGGCACGAAGCCATCAATCACACGGCGGGAATCTACTCCGAGAACGGCGTGAGCACGAACAGCATCGAAAGCGTCTGGGCTGTGCTCAAGCGCGGAGTGTATGGCGTTTACCATCAAGTTTCCAAGAAGCATTTGCATCGTTACGTGGATGAGTTCACGTTCCGCCTGAATGTCGGCAACGTGAGCCGTCACACGTTGGAACGGCTGGACTCGTTCGTAGTTGCGGTAGTCGGAAAGCATCTCACCTACAAGGAACTGACAGCATGAAAACTCCCCCAGAGCTAGACCGAATCACAGATCGCGTGCTGGCCTATCGCCCGAAACCCAAGACGAAAGCGGCCAAGCGCCGGAAGCGAAGGAATCAATATGCGAAGCGTCGAAGGAGCGAGTCATCTATATAATTCCCATTGTTTTGGTGAGTCATTAGCAGAGACAAATTCTTCGAGGTGGGGGCCGGTGTCTCTGCTAGAAGTTTCCGGCACGCCCACACTCAAAGACATCCCAAGCATATCACAGCCGGGGAGATTGTCTAACAAAAAATCGCGCATCATTCCATCTCCACCATCGTCCCCGCCGGGACAGCAATCGCGGCCTTCCAGATCAACTGGCAGGCTTCGAGGCGCGGCCCGAGTTCCACGGCCTTCGTCCGCCACAGGTAGTCGTGGGCGTGAACGAGGATTATGAATACACTTTTCATAAACTCACCAGCCTGTAATTGAACGTCCTGCCAGAAAGCCGCTGGCACTGGATCACGTGGCCCTTCGCGCGCATCATATGTGTTTCCATGTCTGTCGTCCTAGAATTCCAACGACATTTCGTAAAGCCAAATTATATTTTTCAGCAAGATACTTTGCGGTAACTTTGCGCGGGATATATTCTGCCCTGATTTTCAACACCGTAGCATTATCGGTCTTAGATGAAGGGCGTTGTTCACCGCGAAGCGTTCGGTCGCGTCCTTTTCTTCTCATGTCAGCCAGATTGTCGGCTTGGGTGCCCTCAATGATATGCCGCGGGTTGAAGCAAGGTGGATTATCGCATGTGTGTAAGCCGTTCGGCGTTGGCCAATGCCCGTGAGTAAAAAAGAATGCAAGTCTATGCACTGGAACTGATCTACCTTCGTACCAAACTCCGCCGTAATCTCTGTAGCTCTTACTGAATGGCCAAAGCAAACAATCATCACTCTTGTGGTTCGCGATACTTCGTTTAAGATACTCAAGAGTCCCTTTCCACATGGGATTGCGCGGGCCACACACTTTGCGTTTAGCTATATGTTCGGGAGTCTGTTTATACCCAAATTTCGTCATAAAATACTCCTAACTGGAGGCTATGGAGTCGAGAGTCATATTTTCGCCGATCTTTTCGATTTGTAAAGCTGTTTGCGGAGGTCTTTGATGTATACAGTCAAATCCTTCACTGCAATACGCGAGAACTCCCGCGATTCGATAGCCTCTTTCAATCTATCTTCCAACGATCTCCATTGCGGTCGTGGCAAAGGATCGCCAGTTATCGGGTCTAATCCTTGACGTATCATGTCTGCGAAGGCTTTACAGGTCATAATCTCTCCAGCACTTCCGTTCTCACTTCCCTCTGCGCCTGATGCCTGTTCTCGTCGACCAGCGCGGCCACAAGCCCTTGCAGACTAGGCGGTGGATGTCGGATTCTTTTTCGTCAACCACGCTATCCGTATGAGTCGCTGGTTTCTCAGGATGGAAATAGCAATTGCTCATGACTTCACCAGTTCAATGTGGCTTATTGCGACCGATGCCGAATATTTGCCGTCATCTGAGCGAACATACACGCTTGCCGTACCGCCGATCTCGTAT
>Ga0116132_1001816_pt1 | contig 14531 bp, 10 predicted proteins | sample June2015DPH_17_1_2_FD_89735 | JGI IMG/M metagenome (GOLD analysis project Ga0116132, IMG submission 89735) | Peatland microbial communities from SPRUCE experiment site at the Marcell Experimental Forest, Minnesota, USA - June2015DPH_17_150 | ecosystem: Environmental > Terrestrial > Soil >... | reverse complement strand
GGGAAGCCCGTATGCGGGATGGCTTCAAGTCGGCTAAGGAAGGCCTCGTCGGTACTGTGGCGCTGACCGATGGCTGCGAGTGAGTACTCGGCGAGCTTGTCGTTGTAGCGGTAGTCGCCGAAGGCGGTAGCGCGCTCAGGAAAGTTGCGGAGATCCGACTCGTACTGCTCTTCGAAAAGGGCGTTCTGGGCGGCGAGGCGGTCGGCAACTGGTTGGACGTTTTGGGCAAAGACACAACCGGCTATGGCGACTAAGAAAAACAGGCTATGGTGAAGGCGCATAGGTGTATGCAGGGTACCAGAGGGAAAGAGTTGTTGCGCGAACAAATAAGCCCCGCTGGGGGTGCATGCAGTTCTTCAAAACGTTGGAGCATTAGCCATGGCTTGTGCTAGCAAGAGACAAGTTCTTGAGAGCATCATCAGGGATCCGGAGGTAAGGGCGCAAGTCGGGTCCCCTGGAGTTACTGTCGCGGTAGAGCCGACCATCGCTGATCGCCCCCCGCACAGATCCGTACACGCGCGTTTCCGCATACGGCTCTTACCATGGATGAGTGGCGGCAAAGCGGGCGGCAGGATAAGGGTGCAGAATGCGGGGTCGGGGAATCCACGGGGCAAGCGAGGGTAAAGACGATCCCATCGCACCTGTGCGCGTCGATTGCGACGGACTAGAACGCTCCGCTCCTTCGACGAAATCATATTCAATTTCGTGCGGATTCAGGGGATCAGGTCACAGACTTGCATGTATTTATGACACGTCCCGATCGCCTGCTAGACCCGACCACTCTCGCATGCGTCTCCCCATGCTCACTGCCTGTGTTCCTTGAGGGTGAAAAAAACTGCTATGCCGACTCAACCACCCGAGCCGAAGGGCCTTGCATGCCTGGCGCTCGCACACTCTCCTCCGTCCCTTTCCTCGGCGCCGCGCTCCTTTCGCAACCAACCCGGCTACCGAAGCAGTTGAAATCCATAGGCCGAAGCGTCCTGCCCCGACCGCACCAGCGGCTTCCTTCTCACGCCTCTATCGAAACTGCTCCGCTACGACTCCTCCGCCCAAATACACCATCTCGCCGGAGCAGTCCCGATAGAACCCCGACGTCATACGCCCGCAATCAGAGGCAAGCACCACGGCTATCGCTGGCGGCCTTCGGGCCGCTCCACCTTCCAGATGTTGGCTTCCACCAGCCGCGCGCCGTAATAGAGCGTCCGGCCATCGGGTGACGCCGTGATGCTCCGTAGAGCGCGCACGGGGACACGATGCCGAGGTCTTGGGGGAAGATCTCGCCGCTATGTGAGGCGCGTATTCGAGTTGTGCCGTTATATGTTCGAGCAGAGACCTAAACTGCGTGCTCTCATTTTCTCTAAACTGGTTTTAGGTCATGGACGTCGCCTCTCCCTCCGGCCAGCAGGAAGCCTCCACGTCGGGCCCACCATTGCAGCAGCAGGTGGGTGGGAAAATACACAAACAGCGTGACCACGACTAGGTGTCCCAGCAGGTAAAGCAGGCCGGGCATAGCGTGTTGCTGGCGGAAGAAGGGGCCACGGGCCCAGTTCACGTCGAACTGCGGACGCCAGAAATAATTGACGGGAACCACCACCCAGGCGGTCAGCGTCTGGTAGAGCCATCCTCGGCGGTCGTAACCCAGGCGCCGGATGGCCCACAGCAGCAGCGGAGGAGTGGCCACGTGAAACAAGCTGAGCAGGCGAATGAATAAAGGTAGGTTGGGATCGAACATGTATTCCGTGCCGCCGACGATGTGCGAGCCAGTGCTGAAAGCCCCAGCCAAGTCGATAGTGTAGAGGGTCTGGAACAGCAGCAGTCCGGTCGCCTGCCAGGAGAAAATCAGAGGGCTCTCCAACCACAGGGCGAGCATGAGGAAGAGGTTTCCCAGATCACAAAAGAACAGGAAGTTTTGCAGGCCGTATTGCCTCCAGTAGAACGGGACCCAGGCGATCACCCAGACGGTCCAGCCGATCTTGAGCCAGAGGGGCACCCTCATGGCCGCCATTGTAGTCGGCCGGGCGTCCATAACTGCGGCGCGGTGATGAATCTTGCATTCCGGAGGATGATGCCCCAAAATTTCTGCGATTCCCGTTACCTTGGCTCTGGGCCGGTACTACTCTCTGTTTCTGTGGCGGCTACTACTTTTCTTTTTGGCGCGTCGCCACCTGCGCGATCTGGTCCATTTCTGCGTCAGCAACATGGACGACTGGCACACCCGCGTGAAGATGGACGACTTGGTCAGTGCAGACTCAAAGTTCATGCTTCGGACGAGAAAGACTCGCGCCATTCTCGGCCGATGACATTTCGGCGAGACACACCCATTTGTTTGAGGACTCTGAGAGCCATCCTGGATGAATGTGACCATCGCATTTGCGTTGCCTGCCGTCGTTTTGCGCAAACGTCAGGCTGATGTTGCAGGCTGCTTCGGCGTCAAGACCAGATCAACAACTGTTTGTCTGAGCGAGATCAGACACGTCAGTCAACCCGTTGTAATTGTGTGTAACGTAGTCACAACGGAAATGGGCCCGCTCCTTGCCAAAAGGTGATCACTGGTCACCGCCAACCTGCTGCTCCAGAAACCGCTCCACCTCGTCTTTGTTGGGCATGGATGGCTGGGCGCCATGCCGAGTCACAGAGATTGCGGCTACTGCCGCAGCATAATCCGCGCTCTCCTTGGGGGACTTGCCACGGATCAGACTCACGGCAAACGCGCCATTGAAGGCATCCCCCGCCGCCGTGGTATCCACAGCTTCCACCCGATAGGCTGGGACAAAAAACCGGTCGCCGTTCTGCAGCGCCAGAAACACTCCACGCTCACCCAGTTTGAGTAGAACGTTGCGGGGTCCCCGCTGGAGGAGTTCTTCCGCAGCTCTGTGAGCGACATCCGGAATAGCTTCGCCCTCATCCAGGTCTAGCAAAACGCGTGTCTCTGATTCATTCGGCGTGATCCAATCCAGACATCGCAGAAGAGCGCTGGAAAGCGGCTGCGCGGGGCTGGGGTCTAGCATCAGGGGAACACCCACAGATTGCGTGATGTGTGCCAGTCGCTCGACGGCTGGCATTGGGATCTCAAGCTGTGTAAGGACAAGACCCGCATCCTCGATCAAAGAACGGTGTCTGTCCAGATCGGCTGCCTGCAGTTCTCCATTGGCGCCGGCTACCACAACGATGATGTTTTCTCCGTGGTTGCTGGTAAGGATTACTGCCACGCCAGAGGAGCCGGGAGCGGTTTCGACTGCGGTGGCGCTAACTCCGGCGATTTCGAGAGCATGACGTAACTGCGAACCGAAAGCATCGTCTCCGACCTTGCCCAGCATGTGAACTGGATATCCCAGTCGCGCAATCGCAACAGCTTGATTGGCTCCTTTGCCACCAAAAAAAGTTTGAAATGCTCTTCCAGCAACGGTCTCTCCAACGGCTGGCATTCGCTCTGTGGTTGCGACCAAATCCAGGTTGATGCTTCCAACGACAACTATCGGTTTCGACATAACGACGCAGTCTTTCTAGGATTCCTCGGGAGCCTGTTAACACTATCTGAGGGCCTGGACGATGAGGGCAAATAATTGTAACGAGGCACACAGCGAAGAAACCTTCCAGTCCTCTGTTGTAACCCCACCGGCTTGGACGCCCAACACCGTTAGTAAGCTATACAAATCGACTTGCACTCCGTGTACGCCTCGATCGCGCTGCGTCCATGTTCGCGCCCGATGCCAGACTGTTTGAAACCGCCGAAAGGCATATTAGGATCGACCACATTGTGCGAATTGATCCAGACTGTGCCCGCATCCAGGCGCTCCGCCACCCTGAGAGCTTTGCTGATGTTTGAGGTCCAGACGCTTGCGGCCAACCCGTAGACAGTGTTGTTCGCCTCGCGCACGACTTCTTCAAGATCGTCGTAGGGCTGAGCGATCAAGACTGGTCCGAACACCTCCTCGCGCGTCAGGGTCAGCGGGCGCCCGGTGGTGTTGGCGAACACGGTAGGCTGGACGAAGTAGCCATCCCGGTCCGCAGCTGTACCTCCGGCCACAAGTTGGGCGCCTTCTTTCACGCCCGTATCAATAAACCGCAATACGTTTTCCCGCTGGCGCTGGGAGACAAGTGGCCCAATCTGCGTTGCCGGGTCGAACCCTGAGCCGAGTACCGCGTTGCGGGCCGTGTCTGCAACGCTTTCGACTACGCGCTCGAACTGCTTCTTCTGCACATACAGACGGGATCCGGCCGTACAAACCTGGCCTTGGTTGAAAAAGATGGCCGCGCTGGCGCCCGCCGCCGCCACCGCCGGATCGCAATCGTCGAGCACGATAACGGGGCTTTTCCCGCCCAGTTCCAAGGCAACGCGCTTCACGGTATTAGCGCACTGCTGGCCGATCCAGACGCCGACCTCGGTGGAACCGGTTAAGGTGATCTTGTTGACGTCAGGATGTTGAACCAGGGCCGCGCCGGCAGTGCTGCCGCTGCCTACGATGACGTTAAGCACCCCCGGCGGAAAGCCCGCCTCCAGCGCAAGCTCGGCAAAGCGCAGGGCCGTCAGGGGCGTGTCTGACGCCGGCTTAAGTACAACCGTACAGCCGCAAGCCAGGGCCGGCGCAATTTTCCAGATCGCCATCAGAAGAGGGAAATTCCAGGGTACGATGGCGCCCACGACGCCAACCGGCTGCCGTCTCACGATCGCCTGATACTTGGTGCCGGGCGGCATCGGGAAAGAAATGTCGATAGAATCGCCATGGATTTTCGTTGCCCAGCCAGCCATGTAGCGCAACCACTGAACACTTGCACCCACGTCAACCGCCTGCGCCACACCCAGCAACATGCCCTGGTTGAGCGTTTCGAGCTTGGCCAGTTCGTCGGCATGTCGTTCAAGCAAATCGGCTAGCTTCTGCAAGAGCCGCTCGCGCGCCGCCGGCAACATTTCCCGCCAACTCACATTCTGCAGCGCCGTTCGTGCTGCTTGCACCGCGGCGTCAACATCGGCGTTCGTCGCCTGCGGCACGCGCGCAATCTCCTGGCCGGTTGCCGGATCATGGAGAGTGAATGTGCTGCCGCTGGAGGCGTTCCGCAACTCGCCGTTGATCAACATGCGAGTTTGCAACTGGGATAGATCGATTCCGGAAAAGGCAGTTGTACTCTTCATGGAGTTTTGTCCTTTGTACGAGATGCTCAGTGCCTCAAAACCGGGGCGATCGCCACCGCAACCAGTCCGACGATGAAGAAGAGAAACATCGGTAAGATCAGTTTGCGAGCGGAAACAGGCGCATCGGAGAATTCACGCCAGACAAATACACCCCATATAGCGGACACCATAGTTGCCCCTTGGCCAATTGCGTAAGAGACTGCTGGACCGATAATCTGAGCGTGGGAAGCCGTAAAGTTCAGCGTGGTTCCAGTGCACCAGATCGTTCCGCCGACAACTCCCCAGAAATGGTCCAGGCCCCGGGCATCGAAATAGCCCTTCATGTCCACCGGCGCACTGCCCGTCAGCGGCCGCCGCATAAGGAAGTAATTTACCGGGATAGTGCAAAAAGCGATGCCCAAAGCGAAGATGAAGGAAACAGCATAAGGCCCAAGAGAATGGTTGCCTGTAATCGCCTTCACTATAAATGGATAGGAGATCCCCATCAAAATGCCGCAGGCCACACTGATTTCGATCCCGAGCAAGCTCAGAGTCTTTCTCTGGATCTCTCGGCGCCGATAGGCAACTGCGTTCAGCACGATTGCCACGACTACCAGCGCTACGCCACCGAAGAGCAGAAGAGGATTTCCTTTTGGAGAGATCAGAAAATTCAACAACACACCCACCACGAGGGCCAGCCCGATGCCCACAGGAAAAGCAACTGCCAACCCGGCAAGATCAATGGCCGTCACCAGCAGAAGGTTCGCAACATTGAAAAGGACACCACCCGCCAGGGCCCATGCGATGTGGGCGGTGTCGGCCTGGTGAAGGTTAGGAAGGAATGACAGCTCCCCTCCGCGGGCGCTGCCCAACGTGAATGCCCAGAAAACGCTCGTCGCCAGGGCGCCAATGACATAGTCCCAGTAAAAGAGCTGGAAAGGGAATTTTGGTGTCAGCTTCATCGTGCTTGCCCACGATCCCCAGCACAGCATGGAAAGGATCATGAAAAGCAAGGCAACCCAGTAGGTTTCTGGCTGATACATGTGCGCCCCTTTCGAACGCTTCAAAATGGCGGCAGCACCCAGGTGCTTACAGAGTACACCGGGTTATTGACTCCGCCACGCTTTTCTCCCCGCGCGGGCTTGCGATACAAATCACCCCCGTTCCGGAAATCCGCCGCCCCGCGCTCACCGCCGCTGGTTCGCGGGGTGAGCGCTACTTTGTGGGCTGCGGAGGCCTTTAGAAGGTGATTCGCGCCGTGAATTCCACCATCCGCGGGCCTGCCCCCTCGGCAGTCTGTACCGCGCTAATCGTGCCAAAGCCACTGGTCCCGGGCGTTACGTACATGTTCGGCGGCGCATAGTTGGGGTGATTGAAGATGTTTGAGATTTCTGCGCCCACCTGCAACTTCGCTTTTTCCGCGAAGGAAACGGATTTGATGAAAGACATCGAAACGGCTTTGGTTCCCGGCCCCACCACGCTGCCCACTCCGGCATTGCCGAATCTTCCAATGGCGCTGCAGATACCTGTCCCGGTATTGTATCCGGGTACGGCAAAAGCCTGGGGATTCAGATAGAGCGGATTCGATCCGCTCATCGAGCTGTGTGGCGCGTAGAGTGAGGCTCCAGAGACAATGTCAGCGCGAGCCGCTCCCGTGACATTAATCAGGTTGGTACCGGAGGAGTCGCACGTGGTTTGAACCGGAGTCAAGAACGGGCCGCTTTGAAATAAGAATACGCCACCGGTTTCCCAGCCACCCACAATCCGGTCGAGGACGCCACTGGCATTCCCGAGAAATTTCTTGCCCTTTCCGATGGGAAGTTCATAGAGGTAGGTGGCCAGGAAACGGTGCCGGCGATCAAAGGTCACATTCCCATAATCGAGACTGGGATTGAACCGATCCGTCACCCAATTACTACCCCCTTCGGTCGCCAAGGCAGTGGGATTATCGCCGCCTGCGGTAGAGAGGTCCCGGATGAACACATAGCTGCCCTCGAACTGAAGACCGTTGCCGAAACGTTTGTGCGCATCGGCGGTGAAGCTGTTGTAGTTGCTCCGCGCGCCGTTGGTGACACTCTCGAGAATCTGCCAGTCCTGGAAGGGGCGCCCCTGATAGGGGCCGTTGGAGTACCCCAGAGTGTTGGCGTGAACCTGGTTGAGGTCCTGCATCACTTCCAGATTGCTGCCGTGGTTCCCGATGTAGGAGAGGCGAAGGCCGGTCCCAAAGCCGAGTTCACGCTCCAGCGTGAAGTTCCACTGTTGGACATTCGGGTCTTTGTAGTGAACTGGAAATGCATAGTAGAAGCTGGCGGAGCCTGGTTGCGCTTGACCGATTGGATTCGGGAAGGGGGCAGGGAAGGAAAACGCCGGCGCCCCTGACGCGGCGTAGTAGTTTCCGTAGTAAGGGATGTAGCTCGACGTCGCTGCCCAACCGGCGACCAGGGCGAAGCCGAGCGGAGCCTGAATGAACCTGCCATAACCGCCGCGGACGACCGTCTTGTCATTATGGAATGGCCGCCACGCAAACCCGATGCGCGGACCGAAATCCTTCTTATATGTATAGCGCAGGGCGGATGGGATTCCCGCCTGCGCCGCAGTCAGCAGCGGTGTGTTCGGGACGGAGCCCAGCAGTCCGGGATTGGCCATCGCAATCGCCTGCTGATTCGGAACGACCAAAGCACCCGGCCCGTTTGGACCCACATAGTCGGGCAGGAATGCCCCTACATTCGAACTCCCCTCGGTCATCGGCGGATGGAGTTCGTAGCGAAGACCGAGGTTTAGTGTAAGGCTGGGAGTTACCTTCCAGTCATCCTGTGCGAAAACTCCCCATGAGTAACCCAGGCCGTTCATCTTGTCATTACTAATGAGGGTGATCGTTTCCCAGTCTGGATAGCCGAGTAGAAACGAGGCGAACGGGTCGCCGATGGTCTGCCCGACCGCGGACGAGCCATCGAAGCCGTATTGTCCGGAACGGAGACTTCCGAAAGCATTATCGTCGTGATCGCTCAAGCGCCGAAAGTCGAGGCCGAACTTGAACGTGTGGGTGTGTTTGATCCAGGTGACATTGTCGGAAATCTGAATGGTGGTGCTGATTTGCGTCGAGGGGTTCGCTCCCCCGGTCTGTTGGAAGTCGGCCGCGCCGCCAATCAGCGCACTCGGGACGGCGCCGTATGTACTCACATTGGGAATGCCGGTGATCCCGATGTTGTTCAGCATGGTTTGGGAGTTGACATCCAGGGTTGTCGCGCGATGATAACGGCTGAATCCACCTCGGAGTTCGTTGAGGAGCGCGGAAGAGATTGAGAGGGAGTGTGCCACCGTCAGCGCTGTGTCGTTTTCTGGCTGCGAGAACGGTCCGGTGGAGGGTGAACCTGCCGTCTCACAAAACCACGGACAATTCGGGAGAGGCGCAGTCACAACGGACCGCTTCTTGTAACTCACGCGGCCGAATACCTGCTGTTTCGACCCGAGGTTCTGGTCGACGCGCGCATCGAACTGGTTGCTGGAAATGGGCGTCGGCATATTGATCTGGTAATTGTTGGCATAGCTGTCCGCCGGTCCGTAATTGGGAGAGGGCAGCAGGTATTGCAGGAAGTTCGCAGCGACGGCGGAGAAGGGCACCGCGGCGGGATCGATCGCAGTTCCATCCGGCTGAAATATCTGTTTGCTGGGGCCGTACGCCGCTGTCAAGTAGGAACTGAGATCGCCATTGCGCATCGCCGCGGACGGCACATTGGTGGTCATCGGCGTCTGCCTCGGCAAACGCAACCCTTCATAACTGGAAAAGAAGAAGGTTTTGTTGCGTATGATCGGGCCGCCCAGAAATCCGCCAAAGTCGTTCATGACCAGCGCTGGCTTGGTCCGGGCGAACGGATTCCCAGCATCCAACGCCGCACCCTCATAGTTCTCAAAGACTCCACCGTGAAAAGCATTCGTTCCGGCTTTGGATGTCGTCGTGACATCGGCCACGCCGCTGAACTCGGCGTTGTTGTTAGATCCGCTGACCTTCATCTCGGAAATGGAGTTGAAGGATGGAAAGAGTTCGGTGATTGGTGAAGCATACTCAATGGACATCGTGCTGATCCCGTCCAGCGTGACGGCAGTAAGGGCCGTGGTGGTGCCCGCGATGACTAGCGTGCTACCGTCGGTTTGCACGCCTGGCTGCGTGGTCAACGTCGAGATTGGACTGGTGGAACCGGTGGACCTCGAATAGATTGCCACCGGCAGATCGACCAGTTCCTGCCCGGTTCGATTGGCTTCGATGTTGGAGACATCCGTTGCAATGACACCGAGCGTGCCGCCTTGTACGTCCACGGTTTCGGTCGCAGCACCCGCCTTCAGACTCGCATTCACCCGCTTTGTCTCACGGGCTTGCAGTTCCAGATCGGTGAATTCGACTTTCTGGAAACTCTGCGCCTCTACCGTAAGCGAGTACTTGCCCGCCTCCACGTTGATGAAAGAAAATGAACCGGTTTCATCCGTGACCATTCTCTTCTGTGCAGAGGTTCCTACGTTGACGAGGGTAACGGACGCTCCTTTTACCAAGGCGCCAGACATGTCCGAGACGGTACCGATGACCGATCCGAACGTGGATTGGGCAAGAGCGGGCGTGCTCGAAGTCATGAGTGCCAGAAAAAGCAGAGGAAGAACCAACAGAGTTGACAGCTTGAACGCTGAGACGGAGTACATGAACGCCTCCCCGTAGAGCTAATGAGCTCTCGATCAGTGACAGGAAATCCCGGCCCACCAAATGAAAGCATTCATTTGCGCTGGGCGCATACAGCAGTCCCTGTCTTGGGACGGAGCTAAAATAATACGGCTCAGGCACCATTTCAGTAACTCTGGATACATTTTTTCCCAAATGAAAGCTTTTATATTGGCTCACGGTTTCAATCTTTCCCGGCGGGAGGTCTGGCGCTTGGCACCTTTTTTCGCTCGTTTGGCATGGATCGGTTTGCTGCTGATCGCATCCGCCGCCGCGGCCCAAGATACCGCATATCCCCCGGTGTGGGAACAAATCCCCGGTCCAGACTGTGCTCCGGTCCCGCAGTGGAATTCGACGGCAAAACCCAAGACCTGCAGCCGGGCTGAAATCGGTGCCTGGCTTGCGGACATCCGCCACTGGCGTTCGGAGCACCTCATCCGAATGGGGTACGACGGCTCGCAGTATGATCGGCCCGAGCTGAAGTGGACACAGACCGCCTTCGTCCAGCCCCAAATGATGGTCCATGACCTTTATTTTTATGATCGGGATGACCACCGCTACATTGTGGATCGCTATGTGGACGATCTCGAAAAGCGCTATGGGGGCATCGACAGTGTGCTCATCTGGCACACGTACCCCAACATGGGTATCGACAGCCGCAGCCAGTACGATCTGTTCCGTGATCTCCCTGGGGGCGAGGATGCCGTTCGCCAGATGTTGCGTGACTTCCACCGTCGCGGCATCCGCGTCCTGTTCCCGGTAATGGTTTGGGACCAGGGCACACACAATGAGGGCGTGCCCGATTCGGAAGCGATTGCCCGCGAGGTTGCCTCGGTGGATGCCGATGGAATCAACGGCGATACGCAGGAGGGGATGCCGGCATCATTTCGTCGCGCTTCCGACAAAACCAGTCACCCGCTGGCGCTGGAGCCGGAGGCGCCCCTTGCGGCCGACGAAATGCTGGCCTACAACAATTTCAGTTGGGGCTATTGGAAATATGATTTTGTTCCCTCCGTGAGCCGCTACAAGTGGCTGGAACCGCGGCACATGGTGAACATGTGCAATCGGTGGCAGCACGACCACCTCGATGACCTCCAACAAGCGTTCTTCAACGGCGTTGGTTTTGAGAGCTGGGAGAACATCTGGGGAATCTGGAACCAGATGACTCCGCGCGACGCAGAGGCCTTGCGCCGGATTGCAACCATCGAACGCGCCTTCGCCTCCTTGCTGGTCAGTCCGGATTGGGAGCCGCATATTTTCACCGAGAACTTTGGAGTCTTCGCCAGCAAATGGCCGGGAAAAGACGCGACTCTATGGACAATTGTGAACCGCAATCACTATGACGTTAAAGGACGTCAGTTGGTGCTGCCGTACAAGCAGGGCGCCCGTTACTTTGATTTGTGGCACGGAGCGCAACTCCAGCCCAAGCGCGAGGGCGACCAATTAGTACTCGAGTTCAATTTGGAAGCCGAAGGATACGGTGCCGTGCTGGAAACCTCGGCAGTGGACGATGCCGGGCTGACCAAGTTGCTGATGACAATGCAAAACCTCAGTCAGAAACCGCTCAGCGCATTCTCCCGGGAATGGCGTACTCTCCCGCAACAACTGGTCGAGATTCCACCCGCGCCAAGAACCGCCAAGGATCCGGCCGGCATGGTGAACATTCCCGAAGCTGACTTCACCTTTCGCGTAAACGGTATCGAGATTGAAGGCATGAACGACGAGGGAGTCGACGTTCAATATCCCTGGGAACCGTCGCCGCGCCGCTATCACACACAGCGAATTCACATTCGTTCGTTCTGGATCGACAAGTATCCGGTCACCAATGCTGAGTTCAAAAGCTTCCTCGATTTCACTCAGTATCGCCCAGCCGATGACCATAATTTTCTGAAGGACTGGAAGCACGGCTCTTTTCCGCAGGGATGGGAGCACAAGCCGGTGACCTGGGTTTCGCTGGGAGACGCTCGCGCCTATGCAAAGTGGGCCGGCAAGCGCCTGCCGCATGAATGGGAGTGGCAGTATGCCGCCCAAGGCACCGATGCGCGAGTGTATCCCTGGGGAGATGATTGGATCGAGGACGCTGTTCCGAAGCCTGATGTAGGACGCGATATGGCCCCACCGAGCGATGTCACAGCGCACCTGAAAGGAGCTAGTCCTTTTGGCGTGATGGATCTGGTCGGCAATGTATGGCAGTGGACAGACGAGTACATTGACGAACATACTCGCGCCGCGATTCTGCGTGGTGGCAGCCACTACCAGCCGCAAGGCTCGCGCTGGTACTTCCCGCAGGCATACCGGCTTTCAGAACACGGAAAGTATTTGCTGATGGCACCCAGCCTGGATCGCTCGGGAGCAATCGGGTTTCGGTGCGTAGTGGATTCGGAACCAGCGGGGCACTAAGAGTGTTGTGTTATATGCTCCTCACCATCACCTGTCGAGAATGGAAGCTCTTGCCGACTTTGCTCGGGAGACGTTGCGAGTTTACTTGTGGCGAATAACGGGAAGAACACGAACAGCACGCCGGCGCGGATCACGATGCACCAGATCGCTGAAACCGCGGGTGTGTCGATCGGTACCGTTTCTAACGTGATCAATGGAAGCCTGTCGGTGCGTGAGAAATTGCGCCAGCGCGTACTGGGTGCGATTCGAAACCTCGGGTACCAGCCCAACCAGTTATCGCGCGGACTGCGCCTGAATCGTACGAACATCATTGGTATGATCGTCCCCGACATTACAAATCCCTTTTTCCCGTCGGTGGTACGCGGCGTCGAGGACATCGCCTATGAGAATTCCTACAGGCTGATCCTCTGTAACACAGACGATGATCCGCAGAAAGAGATTTCGTACCTGAATGACCTATGGTCTTTCCTGCCCGCGGGACTTCTGATCATTCCCGCCGTGGGCAGTACCATTTCATCCAACTCCGGTCCCCCGATGGTTTGTCTGGATCGCGTGCCCGAGGGCTGGAAGGGCGACGTGGTCGTCGTGGCCAATTACAAAGGCGCGTACGAGGCTGCAAAACACATTATCCGGATGGGACACCGGCGGATCGCGATCATCTCCGGGCCTCTCCATCTGACGAATGCAGGGGACCGGCTCGAAGGCTTCCGCAGGGCATTGCGTGATGCCAGAATTTCGATCGACCCCGAATATGTGCAGAAAGGCCGGTTCGACCGGGCCAGTGGATACGCCTGTACGGTACGCCTGCTGCGCCTGGTTCCCCGCCCGACTGCAATCTTTGCCGCCAATGACTTGATGGCATTGGGGGCCCTTTCCGCGGTACGGGAATTCAAGCTTACCTGTCCCGACGATATTTCGATTGTCAGTTTCGATGGGCTCGACATCACTGAGTTTTCTGATCTAGCACTCACGGCCGTTTACCAGCCGGGATATCAGTTGGGGCGGACGGCAGCGCGTCTGTTATTAAGCCGCATCAGCGGTAACGAGGAACCGGCGCGGAAAATTGTGTTGGCCACTGAGCTCAAGATCAGAAACTCAGTCGCCGCCTTGAGACCCAGGCATCAACGCGGAAAATCAGTGCCCCGGAGACAAAATGCCCGGTCGAGGAAGAGGCATATTTTGCGAGCTTAGCTCTTGGCGCGATTTCCGATGCTCGTGCACTGAAGTTCGCGCTTTGAGCGGAAAGGTCCAAGAATGAGTCCAGGAAAGGAAATTCGGTTGAATCGGTTATTGGGTCAGGACGGCAAGACCGTCATTGTGGCTCTTGACCACGGGATCGCCGGCATTACACCCCTCGCGAAACTCGAGCGTCCGGAACCTCTGATTCGTGCCGTCACGGAAAATGGCGCCGACGCGCTGCTCATTACTCCCGGTCTGGCGCGAAGTTTTTCGGGCCTATTCGGCAGAGTCGGAATCATTGTTCGTGTTGACTGTGGTCCTACCGCCCTCACGGGCGAGTGGTCTGATAACAAACCTGCTTTGACGGTCGAGGATGCGGTACGGTTAGGTGCGGACGCCGTGGCCGCGATGGGAATTGTGGGCGCCCCCGGCGAATCGGCCAGCCTGCAAGCGCTGGCCAATCTTGCCAGTCATTGCGACCGCTGGGGCGTGGTTCTCCTGGCGGAAATGTTGCCTGGAGGATTTGCCGCGTCCGAAGTTTCCGTCGACCAGATCGCTGTGGCCGCGCGGGTCGGGGCAGAACTCGGAGCAGACCTAATCAAAATCCGGTACAGCGGCAGCGTCGAGAGCTTTCGAACGGTCACGAGCAGTTGCTACTGTCCGGTTGTGGTTCTCGGCGGGTCGAAACAGAGCTCGGAGCAACTTCTTTCCTCAACGCGCGAAGCTCTGACCGCTGGCGCCAAAGGGGTGGCAGTGGGCCGCAACGTCTGGCAGTCGGCGGACCCTGGCGGCATCACGGCATCGCTGGTGGAGGCGGTCCATGGCTGAGAAGTGGCGGCGCGTCGGGTCGATTGTGAACCCATCGGCGGGCAGCGGTGTTGAATTGGCCTTGCAGGCCATGAGAAACGCTCTCTCCAGCATCGGGGCGGAAGAAGTCTTGACCGGACCCGGGCAGACAGGTTCGGCAGCCCTGTCAGGCTGGAGCGGCCGGGTGGTGGTCCACGACGTCGGAGCGGCGAGCGGCCGAGATCAAACGCGTGCTCTGGCGCGGTGGATGGCCGGGCAGAACATCGCTGCTCTGGTCGTGGCGGGCGGCGATGGGACCCTCGCCGATGTTGCCCAAGTCTGCATCGAGGT
>Ga0116132_1001784_pt1 | contig 14689 bp, 10 predicted proteins | sample June2015DPH_17_1_2_FD_89735 | JGI IMG/M metagenome (GOLD analysis project Ga0116132, IMG submission 89735) | Peatland microbial communities from SPRUCE experiment site at the Marcell Experimental Forest, Minnesota, USA - June2015DPH_17_150 | ecosystem: Environmental > Terrestrial > Soil >... | reverse complement strand
TTTCGCGCCCGCCAAACCACGTGCCCCAGGGGCCGTAGACATTGTGGAAGCGCGCCACTCTGGTGTAGAGACCGAAGTCCTCGTGGAAATGACGGCACATGCGCTCGGAGAACAGCTTTTCCCAGCCGTAGCCGTCTTCGGCCAGGGCTGGATAGGCATCTGCTTCCTTCAGCAGGGGCGCTTCGAAGCTCGTTTGCTTGTCACCGTTGTAGACGCAGGCTGACGATGAATAGAAATAGCGAGCCACGCCGTACTTCAGGGCCGCTTGAAGCATGTGCGTGTTAATCAGCACCGAGAGCATACAAAGGGCTTTGTTTTTCTCGATGAATCCCATGCCGCCCATGTTGGCGGCGAGATTGTAGATGTCACGGGCCCCCTTGGCCGACGTCTCGCAGTTTTGCTTCTCATTCAGATCCAAAGAGAGATTCTCAACGTCCGCGAATCGCTGGTACCACTGAGGCAAGGGCTTGATATCGACGGCGCGAATACGCTTGCAGCCCTGTGCCCGCAGGGAAGCAACGAGAGCGCCGCCGATAAAGCCCCCGGCGCCAGTCACAAGCACGAGATCGTTATGAGGCATGTGGTTTCTCCAGAAATCGATAAAGGTACCGTTTACTGTAACGCACTTCACACACAAAAGTCAAGATATCCCGCCTTGATAGGCGCTTGAACGGGTTAGGCCGCTTGTCCTCATCGACCTTGGGGAACGGGTGCCGTCGGCGGCTTCTGGAATTCGATTTTGAACGAGTAGGCGTAGTTACCTCCTTTCTGCGGCGGCAACTGAATGTGCAAGCCGTCAGGCTTGAGTTGGTACGTCAGCGGCGTCCCCTGGCCCAAAAGAGAGATAGAAACAATGTTTTGGCCGGGGAGCACGGCCTCGTTCAGAGAGTGAATGACGGCTTCGCCGGAGTCGGGCCAAGCCAATTCGATGGCGTAGAGAGAATTGCCCTTCGAGGTGAAGCGGAAATCCTGAGCGGTGAAAGACTTCGTGTCTGTATCGTGAAAAGCGCCCTCGACGATGGCCGTGGGGCCTTCGCCGAACTTGGTCCAGGCGCGAGTGCCGTAAATGGCTTCACCGTTGACTTTGAGCCAGGCACCGATGTCGCGGAGGATCGTTTGGACCTGCTCGGGGATGGTGCCGTCGGAACGCGGGCCAACATTGAGGAGGAGATTGCCATTTTTGCTGACGATGTCAACGAGCTGGTGAACCACTGTTTCAGCTGATTTGAAAGTGTCGTTCTCAATGTAGCCCCAGGATTTGTTGCTAATGGAGGTGTCCGTCTGCCAGTAGAGCGGGCGAATGCCCGATAGCTGGCCCCGTTCAATGTCCAGGACGGCGGAGTGTTCCTCGAGGGCGCTGTCCTTGTAGTTGATGACGGACACTTTGCCCTGACTTGCGGCGTGGTTGTAGTAGAAAGCGGCGAACTTCGCAACATGCCTGCGGGCATTGGGCTGCCCGATCCACCAATCGAAGTACATAATGTCCGGCTCGTACTTCTCCACAATTTCCGCATCGCGCGCGAGCCAATCATCGAGGTATTCGTTGCTCAGATAAGTCCAATCCTGGAGCAAGGTCTTCTTGCCTTCCAGCCAGGTGTGCGCGGGACCGTAGAAAGCGAGGTACCGGGGATCATTCACGTCCGAATCGAACTTCCGGCCGCCTTCCAGGAAGAAATTGTGCTCGATCCGGTGGGAGGAAGCGCCCAAGCGGAGGCCCCGTTCACGCAGGGCTTTCGCGAGTTCGCCATAGATATCGCGGTGCGGGCCCATTTTTGCTGCGGTCCAATCGGAGAGGCCACTGTCGTACATGGCAAAACCATCGTGGTGCTCAAAGACAGGAACGACGTACCTGGCGCCCGAGGCCTTAAAGAGCTCGGCCCACTGGACGGGATCGAAATGCTCGGCCTTGAAACGCGGAATGAAGTCTTTGTAGCCAAACTTCGAGGGAGGGCCATACGTGGCGACGTGGTGTTTGTATTCGTCGAAGCCTTCCTGATACATATTGCGCGGATACCATTCGTTGCCAAAAGCCGGGACCGAATAGACGCCCCAATGGATGAAGATGCCAAACTTGGCGTTCTTGTACCAGTCCGGAGTTTCGTAGCGGCGAAGTGATTCCCAATCGGGACGATACGGTCCGGCGTTCGCGGTCCGGTCTACGTCGGTCAACAGAGCTTTGCGCGCGGCATCGTACTTAGCGCTGGCCTTCTGCCAGGCTTGGTCCATCTCCTGCGGGGATTGTGACGCAGTCGGCTTTGCACTTGAGGAAGAGTCTTGCGCAAGCACGCGAGAGGGGCCGAGAAGCAGAAGACCCAAGCACGCCACGGAGCCAAGAGTCCGCCAGACCTCATTTAGGAATCGACTTGGTTTCATTTGCCCTCCTCGGGCGCCAGTGATTTTTCTGGTGGATAAACCAACTGGAGATCGCATAGATTTACCTCTCAGGTTCACTAACGGTTGCGGAGATATCCACTCGCCGCGAGCCCAAAAACGAATAAGCGCAAATATACATGTAAGCAATCAGCGGAATTGAGTAGGCCAGAGCTAAACTGTGAAACTTCTCCGAGATCAGGCCCATGACCGGAGTGAGAACCGCGCCGCCGACAATCGCCATGACCAGAAAGGAACCGCCGATCTTTGTGTTCTGGCCGAGGCCTTTCAGGCCAAGCGCGAAAATTGTGGGGAACATGAGCGACATGAAGAAGCTGGTGAGAAAGATGCACCAGATGCCGATCCAACTCGGGTGAAGGACCGCGACAGAGACCAGGAGAATATTTGCCGTGGCGTACGCTCCCATCAAGCGGCTCGGTGAAACAAAACGCATCAGATAGGCGGAGACGAAGCGGCCCACGCCGAACGCGGCCAGCGTGCCCGTGAGAAAATATCCAGCGATTTTTTCGGGTCGGTGGCCGTACTCCTGAACGTAGGTGATGAAGTAGCTCCACGTGCCGACCTGGGCTCCCACATAAAAGAACTGCGCGACGACCGCAAGGAGAAAGTGCCTTTGGCCGAGCAATTGACGAAAGCTGCCATGCTCGCTGTGGTCGGCCTCAACCTCGCTGGCAATCACGGGAAACTTTGTGCGGATGATGAGCAGAGCCCAAACCACCGCGACGACACCGATTACTAGATAAGGACGAACAACGCGCAACGTTTCGAACTGAAGATACGCCTGGTAGGTATGTTCTGCCTGCCGCTGGGCAATTTGTTGGGGAGTAAGTTCGACGCCGGAAAAAATGAAGATCGTGCCGATCAGCGCCCCGGTAATAGAGCCCAGAGGATTGAAGGCCTGCGAGAAATTCAGACGGCGCTCCGAACTGTCTGGATCGCCGAGTTGGGCAATAAAGGGATTGGAAGCCGTCTCCAAGAAGGAAAGCCCGCTAGCAATGACAAAGAGCGCAAGGAGAAAAAAAGCGTAACTGCCATTCAGAGCGGCTGGCCAAAACAAAAATGCGCCTGCGGCATAGAGCAGCAAGCCCACGACGAATCCAGCTTTGTAGCCCGCGCGCTTCATCATGAGGGCCGCAGGAATCGCCAATAGGAAATAACCCATATAGAAGGCGGATTGCACCAGGCCGGCCTGAAAACGGGAAATCTCGAAGGACTTCATAAACTGCCGGATGAGGACGTCGTTCAGGTTGTTGGGGATTCCCCAAAGGAAGAAAAGTGCGGTAACCAGAATGAATGGAACAATTTGCCCTCCAGGAAACAATGAATGCCTGGCAGGCGACACCGTTGCGCCGGGGGCCCCCTCCACCTGATGATTGGCCATCGTCTATCCTTTCCCGACTGCGGAAGTTCCGCGCGCCAGGGAGTACACATCACTTGCCACACCGCCACGAATCATTTCGCGCTCCGCGAGGGAGAGGGGACGGATGAATTCGTCCACCGTTGAAAACCACCTTAGGTAGGTCGTCGCCAGAAGGCAGACAGGCCAATCCGAACCGGCCATCAAACGTTTGGGACCGAAGGCTTGCAGGACGACATCGAAATAGGGTTGCAGGTCCGCTGGGGACCAGTTCTTCCAGTTCGCCTCTGTTACCATGCCGGACACCTTGCAATAGACGTTTTCCCGGCGCGCAAGCGCGCGAATGTTCGTTCGCCAGGGTTCGAGTTCGCGGTCGCGAATGCGCGGTTTGGCAATATGATCCAAGACGAATACCTGCGCAGGATGACGATCCACGAAGGAGAGGGCTGCCGGAAGATGACGCTCAAAGATCAAGATGTCGTAGACCAAGCCGTATTGCTTGAGTAGCGCAACACCCGCATTGAAGTCCGGCCGATGCATGAAATCATCGTCCGGTTCATCCTGAATGACGTGGCGGAGGCCCTTCAGTTTCTCGGATTCCTGCAAGCGCTCGAGAATCGCCGGGAACTCCGGGCTGGCCAGGGGTGCCCAACCCACGACTCCGCGAATAAAGTCAAATTCATTGGCGAAGCGCAGCAGCCAGGATGTCTCCTCAAGAGCCTGCCTGGCCTGGACAGCAATGCTGCCATGAATTCCGGAAGCTAAGAGCTCTCGCCGCAGATCCTCGGGGAGAAGATCCCGTGCCAGCACGCCCATATCGTCAGATATCCAGCCGTATTGCCCTTTCGAGTAACGCCAGAGGTGATGGTGAGCATCAATTCGCTCAAGCATTGTATTCAGGCTTCCCTGGCGACCAGTTCCAATGGAAGGTGGAAGGGGCATAAGCTGGCATCCAACCAAGCTGCCTGCGAACGGCCGCTGCTGTTTCACCGCTGAGGGCGCTCATTGGTTCACACCGCTGGCGAGGATGCCGCCATCCACAGCGAGAAGTTGCCCAGTAACGAAGGCGCAGGCGTCGGAGGCCAGAAACACGGCGGCGCCAACTAGTTCCTCGGCCTTGCCGTAGCGGCCCATGGGCGTGCGCATCAGGAATTCGCGCCCGCGAGCGGTGCCGTCCAGCAGCGCAGCATTCAAATCTGTACGAAAGACGCCAGGAATAATGGCGTTGACAAGGACGCCATGCCGCGACCATTCCACAGCCAGCGATTTTGTGAGCGAGCCGACACCTGCTTTGCTGGCGCAGTAGGCGGCCACCTCATAAATACCGAGAAGCGTTCCAAGAGACGCGATGTTGATCACACGGCCGTAACCGCGCTTGAGCATGGGCTCGCCGAAAACCTGGCAGCCCCGCAGCGTGCCGGTGAGATTGGTGTCCAAGATTGCGTTCCAGTCGTCTTCCGTCATTTCCAATGTGGGGAGTTTGCGGGTGATGCCGGCCGCGTTCACGAGAATGTCCACCTTGCCGAAGGCGTTCAAGACGGCGTCGCGGAGTCGGATAAGCGACTCTTTGTTGCGCACGTCAGACAAAACTCGGAGTGTCTTGCGGCCCTTGGCTTCAATTTCCGAGGCCGTCGCATCGACGAGTGCCTGCCTGCGCGCGGAGACAACCACATCGGCACCGGCGTCGGCCAGCCCGAGAGCCAGCGTACGACCCAATCCACTACTGCCGCCGAGCACGACGGCAGTTTTGTCGGCGAGGCTAAACGGAGAGAGAGCCATGGGGAAAGGGAGACCTTTCGTGCAGCGAAGAGAGAAGTATCACGGCTTAAATTTAAACGATACAGTAAAGGATTTTCCACCGTAAAACAATGGAGATTTACCCTCCCAGCAGCGCCTGAGTGGTGCAACAGTTCTTCCAGAGGTCAATCAGCACCCCGTTTCTGTGAAGAGGCGCGCACCACCAAGCGGGCGGGGAGGAGAACACTCATCGGCGGACTGCCGCTTTTCTTCTTGATGATGTTCAACGCCAGCCGAGCGACGCTTTCGCCGAGGCCGGCAGCATCCTGATCGAGGCTGGTGAGAGGAACGCGAAGGAGATCGTCATAGTGGACGTTTCCGCAGCCGACCACGGCAATGTCCTTGGGTACATCCAATCCGGCCTCGAGGATGGCGCGGAAAGCACCCATGGCCAAAGGATCGTTGCAGCAAAACACGCCGTCAGGCCGGGGATGCAATTGCAAAAGCTGCTTCATGGCACCGTAGCCGCTTGTGTCTCCCGCGTCATCGCCGCCTCCATGCTTGACGATATAACCCTCTGGAAGGCTCAGACCATATTTAGCTAGTGTCGCAACGTAGCCAGCCTGGCGATCAATCGCGGTGCTGACCTCGGAACCAGCAATGTGAGCAATCGTTTTGCAGCCGATATCAATCAGATGCTGGGTTGCAAGCGAGCCAGCCATGACGTCATCAATACCCACGAAATGCGCCGGGAAGCCCGGAATCTTCCGGTCGAGCAGAACGAACGGAACGCCGCGCTCCGTCAGCTTCACGAGGCTGGTGGAATCGGATTCCGTGGACGCCAGAATCAGAGCATCCACGCCGCGGGCCATCATTTGATCCACTTCGCGGCGTTCCAGTTGAGGGTTTTCCTCGGAAGAGGCGATGATCAGGCTGTACCCCTGCGCACCGAGGCGCGCCGAAATCCCCTTGGCGACCTGAGCGAAGAACGGGTGAACGAGGTCCGGCACAATCAGGCCAACGAGGCTGGTGCGACCGGTAGAAAGCGCGCGGGCGGAGAGATTTGGCTGGTAGTTGACTTCCTTCATGCGGCGCAGAACGCGTTTTCGCGTTTCGGGGCTGATGTCCGCATGATTGTGCAGGACTTTCGAGACGGTGACGACAGAGACGCCCAGGTCTCGCGCGATACTCTTCATTGTGGCAGGCATGATTTTTCTCTCAAACTCGGCACAGTCCTATGATTGTCGTGGCACATTTTTGCGGCGAAAAAGTTGAGCGCCTTGTACTGCCAATCACACATTCATCAAATTACTGGGCCGGCGTACGGAGCGGCTTCAGCTTGTAAAGCACGCTGGCGTGAGCCGGCAGATTGACGTCAAAAGATTTCGCGGAAGGCAGATCCTTGCGCTCCCAAAGATCTCTCTGCACATACTCGCTGTCCTTAAGGCCGAGTTCTTTCCAGGAGTAATGGAGATCCAGCGTGGATTCCCCGCGGTTGAATGCGGCAAGGTAATAGCCATCATGCGAGGAGGGCTCGGCGAGCCAGACGGCGGCCGTAGTGGTGGCTATCACCGGATGACTTTCCGAAGCATGCTGATCCACCGCGAGGACTTCCGGGTTGGTGAGCAAGGAAACCGTCCAGGCGTCCGCTCTGGGCAGCTCCCCACCAATCATCAAAGGCGAGGGGAAAATGGACCACAAGGTCATAAGGGTGCGCTGCTCATCGTGAGTCAATCGTGACGGGCGCAGTTGGCCCCAGCCGGGGGCGGGGCCAAGATAGCCAAGTGGCAGCATGTCCGCATCGGGCCAATGACCGGGCTGCGAGAGCCCCGCCCATTTCAGGACATTTTGAAATTGATCGCCGAGGCCTTGCGGGTACGGCACATCACTGTGCCACAAATCCCAGATGTCGTCTGAGATGCGCCACATTTGGGCATACTTGCGCATCTCTTCCGTTTTTTCGACCGGGGCTGCTCCGGGCGAGAGGCTCAGCACAATGGGGCGGCCCGTTTTCGCGAGCGCGGCACTCAACATGCGAATTTCCTCGCCGCGGTACGGACGGCTGCTGATGCAATCCACCTTGATTAAATCGACTCCCCAACTGGCGTAGAGAGAGGCGATGGAATCGTAGTAGGCCTGCGCCGCTGGCTTTGTGGCGTCCGCGCCGAAGTTGTCCGGATTCCAGGGACAGGTCTCCCCTGTGTCTGCCGCATCGGAAGCGTGGTAGGAGGAGCCCGCGATGGGGGCATTCGATGCAACCGCCTTTTTGGGGATTCCCCGCAGGATATGGATGCCGAACTTCAGGCCGAGCGAATGGATGTAGTCGCCAATGGGCTTGAAACCTTTTCCGCCAGCGGAAGAGGGAAACCGGTTTTCTGCGGGAATGTAGCGGCCATAGGAATCGAGAGCGTAGAGAGAGTTTTTCGAATTGCCTTCCGGCGTGGGATTGGTGACGAACCACTCCATGTCAATCACGATGTATTCCCAACCATGGGGTTTCAGATGTTCGGCAAACCAAGCAGCGTTGGCTTTCACTTGGGCTTCGTTAATGGTGGTTCCATAGCCATCCCAGCTATTCCAGCCAAGTGGAGGAGCGGCAGCGAGGATGGGATGCGCGTCGGGCGACTTGGTTCCGGCGGGTGTTTGCGTGGCCAGTTTTGCACGACCGGATGCGTCTTTATCCCCGGCATGCGAAACAACACTGGCCCCGCGAGCCATGCACAAAAAGCTAACGACTAGCAGAGCCGAAAGGTAAATTCGGGTTTTCATCTTGGACGAAATCCTTTCATGCCCAGGCTGTTGCCTGCTTGAACGAAGAGCGGCCGATCCACCCTCTCCTTGGAAAAGACTAAATTCCCCACTGGTACACGGAATAGGAACGCGGCGGCAGCTCAATCTTTGTCACACTGCCGCTCGTCAGGGGTTTCTCCGCGGCCTGCGGAGCAACTCTCTGTGGTGCATCGAAACCGTTTACCGCTTTCAAGTCACTGCCCGTCAGTACATACGAAGTCAGCAGGCGGCTCCCAGCTTTGGCTTCCCAGTTCAGTTCGAGCTGATGCGATTTAGAAAGATCGCGGTTCAGAATGAACACAGAAACCTTGCCGTCGTCCGGGTTGATCGTTCCGGCCACATCCAGATAAGGAACTTGTCCATAGCCGGGCACCTCGTAGGAAGGCCCGGGTTCCACCAAAACGTCCAGCACGGCGCCGCGGGCGTATTGCAGCGCCCAGTTGTAAGGGTAGTAGATGGTCTGACGGTAGAAGCCATTTGAATTCGTCATGATCGGCGCGATGACGTTGACTAGTTGCGCGAGGCACGCAACGCGCACACGGTTGGAGTTGCGCAACAACGAATTGAGCAGGCCGCCAACCAGGAGTGCGTCTTCGAGGTTGTACACTTCCTCGAGCAAATGCGGCGATTCCTTGCGGTCGCCGTCCATGGCAGGGCCACTGCGGGCACGGTACCAGACATTCCATTCGTCGAAGGAGAGCCAAAGCTTCTTCGGTGAACGCTTGCGGCCTTGCACGTAGTCGCAAACGGCGGCAACTTCCGCAATTTGCCGCTCCATGCTGAGATTGAGGGCCAGAAATTTCGCGGAGTCTCCGCCGGTTTCGGAAGTGTTATCGAAGTAGCGATGCAGCGAGATGGCATCCACATAGTCGTAGCACTGTTCGAGAACTTCGCGATCCCATTCCAGGTAGGTGGGCATGGTCGGTCCGCTGGAGCCGCAGGCGATGAGTTTGAGGGAAGGGTCCACATAGTGCATCTGGCGGCCGGCATCGGCGGCCTTTTCGCCGTACTCGGCAGCAGACATGTGGCCGATCTGCCAGGGACCATCCATCTCGTTGCCAAGACACCAGTGCTTGACCTTGTGGGGATCGGCGATGCCGTGCTTCCGCCGCAAGTCACTCCACTTCGTGCCCTTTTCAATATTGCAGTACTCCACGAGCGCGGCGGCTGACTCCGGAGTCCCGGTGCCGAGATTCAGGCCGAGTAGCGGCTGCGTTCCGGCAATCTTGCACCACGCTAGAAACTCGTTGATTCCGAATTGATTGGTCTCAAGCGTGTTCCAGGCCTTATCCAGCACTTTGGGACGATCCTGCTTGGGGCCCACGCCGTCCAGCCAGTGGTACCCCGAGACGAAATTCCCTCCCGGATAGCGGATAATGGGGACTTGCAGCTTCTGAATTTCCTCCAGCACATCCTTGCGGAATCCATTGGTATCGGCGAATTTGGAATTCGGGTCGTAAATCCCTTCGTAGATGGCGCGCCCCAGGTGCTCCAGAAAGGAACCGAAGATGTTGCGATCGAGGGCCGGAAGGGTTCGCCGCGAATCGAGATCCACGCGAAATATGGCACTGGCCGGACCGCCAGTCTGAGCTCGCAGGAACGGCGCCAACAGATGATTGGCAGAGATAGCAATGCCGGCAGCCGAAGCGCGTTTCAGGAAGCCACGTCTTGAGTCAGAAGCCATCTTTGTTCTCCTCTTGCCTGCGGCAGGTTCTGTGTGAATGGAAGCGTTATCCCGAGAATGCTACGAAAAATGCCTTAAAGAAACGTTTACTGTAACGCATATTAGCACGGCATCCTGAAATGTCTTGGCAAATTATGGTTCGTTAATTGGGGACCCGCTGGCGAAACCTGTTCGCGTTTCTCATACGTGGGCCATCCCGTTTTCCGCGCCGCATGCTACTATCACCGCAAACCCATGAAAACACCACGCACCATCCTAGCCTTCGTTCTGACGCTCATCTCCTGCGCACCACTCGCTGCGCAATCGACACAGCCCAAACCTGGGCCAAGCGCGCACGCAATCGTCCTCCACGCCGCGCGCCTGCTCGACGTCGAATCCGGCCACATCACGGCCCCCGGCGAAATTCTGATCTCTGGCAACGCCATAGTCGAAGTCGGCGCGAAAGTCACGCGCCCCTCCGGCGCTGAAATCATTGACCTCGGTGATACCACACTTCTTCCCGGCCTTATCGACGCGCACGTCCACCTCTTCCTTCATCCTGGTGCGGAGGACCTTCAAACCGTTCAGGAATCCGTTCCCCAGCGCACCATCGCGGCGACCCTCGCTGCTCGTGACGACCTCATGGCAGGATTCACTGCGGAGCGCGACATGGGCACCGAAGGCGCAGGCTCCGCCGACACGGCAGTCCGCAATGCCATAGATCAGGGCCAGATTCCCGGCCCGCGCCTGCGCATCAGCGGCAATGCTGTCAATATTCTCGGCGGCCATGAAGACGCCATCGGCTACAACCCTGAGCAGCACGTGCTTCCCAATGCCACGTACGCCAACAACGCCGCCCAACTCGTCACCGTCATCCGCGAACAAATCAAGGAGGGCGCAGACTTCATCAAGATTTACGAGACCGGGGCGGATTCGCTCGTGAATGGCCGTCTCTCTACTCCTTTCCAGTACACCGAGGACGAACTCGTCGCCGCCGTGCGCGAGGCCGCGCGTACAGGCAATCGAATCGCAGTCCACGCCACCGGTGAGCCCGGAGCCCTCTACGCAGCTCGCGCTGGCGTCGAATCCATCGACCATGCCTACGAACTGAGCGATGAAACCATGCGCATCATGCGCGATAAACAAATCTTCGCTGTCCCCACTTTTGCCATAACCGAATATTTCGCGGACCACGCCGCCACTCCCGAAGCTGCCAAACGCGAACGCCAGTTGCTCGACCTGCACGTCAGCGAATTCAAAAGGCAGCTCGCTACGGGTGTTTCCATAGCAATGGGCTCTGATGTCGGCCCATTTCCGCACGGCACGCAAGCCCGCGAGTTTGTCTTGATGGTCAAATTCGGAATGTCGCCGCTGGCAGCCATCCAGGCCGGCACCTTGAATGGTGCAAAATTACTGGGCTGGCAAGATCGGATCGGCGTCCTCAAACCCGGCTACGCTGCCGATGTAGTTGCCGTCCCTGGCAACCCCCTGGACGACATCACCACCCTGCATAAAGTCTCTTTCGTGATGAAAAACGGCATCATCTATCGGAAGTAACCGGCCCCCTTGTCCCCCCGAATTGGTACCGAAAGTGTCACAAATTGGCCGCTAACTCATGGAGTACGCTAGAATTGGAAACGGAGGAGTGGGTGAGCGGTTGAAACCGGCGGTCTTGAAAACCGTTGGGCTCGAAAGGGCCTCGGGGGTTCGAATCCCTCCTCCTCCGCCATAGCTCAGAAGTGCAGTAAAAATGCGGCATTTGACACCTTGCCTCTAGTTTGCTACTATAATCCAGCGATTTGAAACTGGATCTAGCCGCAATGCTCAGCCCGAGTCTCTACAAACGCGTCAAAGTCGGCGATCGATGGAAATACGAACGAATTGCCGAGGGACGCGGCCGTCGCACCGGCGACCTAACAGGTCCTTTCTACGCCCGGCCTTTCTTTAAGGGCAAACAGCTTTGGAAGACCCTCTCGGCAGAGACCTTCGCCGAAGCTCGCGAAGAAGCCGACCATCTGAACGTCGCACTCGCAGCGCAAGCCAAAGGGCTCACGGTTGCGGAACTCGAAACGATGACGAACGCCAATCGCATCCCGCTGAAGAAGGCCGTCGAAGACTTCCTTTCTGAAGCCTCAAAGAAAAAAAGGCCAAAAACCCTGATTGGCTACCAACTGAACCTCAGACAATTTCTCGACTCGGCCAAGTCGATCAACTTTCTGGATGAGGTGACAAAGCGGACGATCCGCGAGTTTCGGGACTATCTCATACAAAAAGGATACGAGCCTAGGACATTGCACAATCGAGTGATGACGGCTCTGTCTTTACTGAACGAGCACAACATTCAAACGGGATTTTCGCTCACCAGTGATCTGCCGACTTACGAGGAAGACCCGCCTGTGCCGTTCGCCGAGGAAGAGTTGAAAAAGCTGTTCACGACGATGAACGGCGAAGAGAGAGTTCGTTATAGATTCTTTCTCGGAACTGCTTGCCGCGAGCAAGAGGTCCAGTATGCAACATGGTCTGACGTTGACTTTGAAAAGATGGAGTTTCATGTTCGCCAGAAACAGGACGTCGGGTTCACTCCGAAGAACCATGAGAAGCGAACGGTTCCAATCCCCGCGAGCCTGGCAGCGCTGCTCAAAGAGCGCAAAAAACATGCTGCTCACAGCAGGTGGATTTTCGTAAACAAAGATGGAAAGCCTGAAGGTCACTTCCTCAAAAAGCTTAAGAGAATCGCTTTAGAGGCGGGCATAAACTGCGGCGAGTGCACTACAACGTTCAACAAAGGCCGATACGATCGAAAGCGCCCAGTCGAAGTGACATGCAAGACGGATCCCGTATGCAGACATGTATTCCTGCATCGCCTGCGCAAGACATGTGCTAGCAGGTGGGAGGCAGCCGGGATTCCAGTACGCACGATCCAAGCGTGGCTCGGACACAAGGACTTATCGACGACGCAAAGGTATTTGGGCGTAACAGACTCTTCGAAATTACGCAGCAAGATCGACGCCGCCGCGGGCGATTGACTGCGCTTTCTTCTGAACTCCGATCCATCACCATGGCTGGCTGGTGCCGGCGACTATTGTCACTAGGTTTTGAATTGCGGCACACCAATCAAATCTAGCGCTCTCAAGCAGTCTTAACCTGAATCCGGCGTGAAAAATGACCGAAAATCGATTCCCAAGAAGCCTCGCGTTGCTGCACCGAGCAACGGGCTTAAGAGGTTCGGAACGGGGATTTGAGACGGCGGATGCGCCGCAGAGTTTCGAGGAAATCGGCCTCGTACGCGTAGCTCGGCGCGATGCGGAGCGTAGGCACGCCCCCCGGCCGCACCAACTGAGACGGGACCACGAACAGCCGCTGACGTAGGCGTTGCAGGTTGGCGCGTTGCAGATGCCGTGGAGCACAGAGCCGCTTGAACCAGTTCAGAAGGTTGTAAGCCAGCAAAACGATCTGGAAAAACGCCTCGTTGGCCGCGAAGTCTTGGGTGGGAATCTTCCCCAACGCATAAGCGTCTTTCAGTTCGCGGATGATCAACTCGGCGCGAGCGCGCTGATTGTAAAAGCGCCAGAGATTCAGCGGAGTCAACGAAAGGTTGGTGACCAAGACTTGGTAACTGTAGCCGCCCATCTGAAACAGGTGCAATTGCGCCGAAGGTTCTTCTGGCACCGGTCGGCGAATGACGATGAAGCGTCGTGGCCCGGGCCACCCATGCGGGCAATATCGAAACTCCGCTGCCCACACTCCCGACGCGACACGACGGTAACGCAGTCCCGGAAGCCGATTCTTCAGGGGACGGGTCAGCCGGGCAACGATCGCGTAGAAGGCGCGGTTTTGCTCGATAAACTCGATGATTTTGTGATCGAAGAAGGCTCCGTCGGCGCGCACGCGGAGTTGTGGGGTCGCTTCCGGCAACTTGGCCAAAGCGCGCTCCAGCAGCGCAAGCGTGACCGTCGAGACGTGCACATTGCCCGCATGGTAGCTCCCCTCCCAACAGTCCTGCGTCCGCCCTTCGCAGCATAGCAGCGGAAGATAAGAGGGGCGTCCGCGCTTCTTCGGGTTGTAGCCCACGGCGGCTCGTTCCTGGTGGCCGTAGACGGTCAGCACGGTGCTGTCCAGATCGAAAATGACTTGCGCCGGGTGGCCGAGCATCTCCGCACGCCAACGGTCGTGCAACTTGAGGAAAGCGTTCCGACCCGCACGCGCGAACCGTTCCAGAAAGCGCCGCAAACTGGTGGCTTCCGGATAGCCCGGCAAGCCGGTCAAATAATGAAAGACCCCGTTGTGGCGCAGCGGCTCGGTGGTCTCGATCCGTCCGAGACCCAAGATCAGCGGGTAGAGGAATGCTTCCAAGGACTCGCTGATGCTGTAGCGGTTGTTGCGCTGGACAAAGCGGATGTGTCGCGAGAAGGCCCGCTGCAAACGGAGGCGCTGAAAAAACTGCTCGATCAGAGTTACGCCTCCAAACTGGGTCAAGCCGACCCCATCGAAGGCAACGCGCAAATTTCGTGGGCCTCGGTTCATTGTTCCAAAACCGCACTTTTAGTGCGGTTTTGACACCGAAGGCAAAATAGCTCTTCTCAGGGCCGCCAGCAAGCATTTTGGGAATTCTCGCAATGCTCATGACGCAGGATTCAGGTTAAGTGTCATGCGGACAGCCGATGATCGAATGCATCTCCCTGCGCCTGGAACCTAGGGCTCGGATACTGCGAGTCGGTTTTCCGGAACTCAGCACACCCCGGCATCAATTG